>Ga0308160_10006120_pt1 | contig 12331 bp, 15 predicted proteins | sample PhyFR1_FD_201036 | JGI IMG/M metagenome (GOLD analysis project Ga0308160, IMG submission 201036) | Phyllosphere microbial communities from UC Gill Tract Community Farm, Albany, California, United States - DLSLF.R1 | ecosystem: Host-associated > Plants > Phyllosphere > Unclassified | place: USA... | reverse complement strand
GTTCGGCCCGTATACATTCTTCCTCCCGACTCACTCAGCATGCCTCCTCGATCTTACATAAGAGCAGGGACCGGTATATGTTAACGCCATGTAAGGCGGATGAACACTGGGTGGTCGTAGAGCTGTGTGATGAGATTAGGATTGAGGCTGTGGAAATTGCAGTATGGGAGTTCTTTAGTGGTGTCGTACGGGAAGTCAAGGTTAGCGTGGGCGGCGCGGAAGAGGATGAAGAGAGGGACGGCGAGGATTCGCCTGGCGTGACCAGTACCTGGGAAGACGTCGGTACCTTCATTGGCAAGAACGTTCGCGGGGTTCAGGTGAGTCGAGCAGACTCGAATGGTCACTAATGTCAGACATTCACCCTACCCAAAGCCACTTCATTCCAACGATTCATCCGACTCGACTTCCCATCCTACTTCGGGACAGAATACTACTGCCCCGTATCCCAAGTAAAAGTATACGGAATGAATCAAATGGAAGCTTTCAAATCAGAACAGAAACGTCTGGCCGCAACGGCAAATCACCGAGATAAAGAGAAGATTACCAAAGAGAAAGAAGCAGAGGAACGGAAACAGCGTGAAAAAGCCGAGAATGATGATAGAGAAAGGCAGCAGGTCAAGCAGGAGGATGAAAAGCGGGAAAAGGAATTAGATGAATTGGAAAGACTTGTGCTGCAACAGGCCAGAAGGCAGGGGGTGGTACCGGAAATGACTTCTTTCCCGACCATCGAGGTTGTCACTGTCACTGCTTCTTCATCCACCACCCCATCGCCATCTACTGTAGTCAACGCTACTACCGAGACCGTATTAGCCGACCAAAACAAGACGACTACCAGCACAACCTCTTCGTCAAGAGTCGCATCACCCCGGTCGGACTCTTCCGAATCAATCTATGCGCACATCATTCGTCGCCTAAATGCCCTCGAAGGCAATTCATCGCTTGTCGCTCGTTATATCGAAGAACAGGCTAAAGTCATGCGCCATATGCTCTCCCGGGTAGAAAAGGGGTGGGATGACTGGCAAGTTGAACGAGAGATGGACGAGCTGTCGAGGTGGGAGCAGGAGGTACGCTTATTCCTCGCTCTTGATAATTTTCGCTAATGCCTAGCGTATGCGTCAAGAGGATCGACTTGGTAAAGTCATCTCACAAATGGAACTCCAACGTCTAGCCATGGACTCTGAGCGACGAGCAGTGCTATCGGAACTACGCGTACTATCAAGTGAACTAGGCTACGAGCGCCGACGCGGGATCGCCCAACTCCTCATCACCCTCGTCATCATTGTTCTTGGTGTCGTCTCGAGGTCTAGTACCATCGACGCAGTCCTTAAACCCTTGGTAGCGGAAGCGAAGCGTCGAAAGAGTTTCTATTCCCACTCCCATAATTCAATGTCAGGGCCATTATCAGGACTTCAAATTGATATGGGATCCGATCGACCTCCTGCAGTGATTGGTTTCCCACCACCTAGGACTAAGAGTCACACTGAATTGTCCGGCATACCCTCCTCGATAAGGCATCAACGTTCCAATTCTGTTAAACGCCCTTCGACCCCTCGTCGTCGACATAATACTGGACCTGTTGGGAATAATATGAGAATATTCTCAGATAGTACACCTCACCTTGCCGCTTTACATACCCCACCAAATGCGCAAGATACGGGTAGTCCATTCGCCTTCAATAACCCCAATGGTAATTTCAATGGCAATACGAATATGAATTCGACTCCAAACTTCCGAAGTCCTAAACCGAGGATCTCCCTCCCAGCATCAAGAATGATGAATAGTCAACGTAAACTCGCCCGGAGCGCCCATTTACATCCTATGGAAGCAGATAAGATCCGGCGTCAAATGAAGTCGCCAACGTTGTCGAGTGGAGAACTTACACCTCGCAGAGTGGACGTTTCGCCCCTTACGGCTGAGGAAGGGGTATTTTCGGATGGGATGGAAGTGGACATGTTGGACGAAATGGACACTAGGAGTGATTGGGGGACCGATGCTGGTGGATCTGTTTCCGAGATTGATACTGATTTGAGAGTGGATGGGAGGCGTCTGTCACCAGCTGGCAAGCTGGCTCTGGAACCGCCTATAGTGACAGAGAAGAGATGACACGAAACCTTGACACCTGGTCAGGTCTTCTAGATTGCATAAGCAGTGACACTTGGTTGTAAATGTAGTAATGCATATAATGTCTAATCCAATAATCTACCTGAAAATCCCCAAAATCGAAAGCATGCTACTGATACTGATATATCTCGCCCGAATCATCCGCAGCATTGACCTTATGCGCGATGTAACGATACAATGCAGTCCCGAACGCAGCTAGTAGGAAGACGATATCGAAAACCCGCCCAAATACCCTGAAGTCAGGTAGGGAGGATAGTAATGAGTCGTCTTGAGTTGTGGTTGGCGATGAGGTTGGCTCGGTGGGATTTGCCGCCGGATAGTCGATATCGGCAACGGTCGGTGGGAGGGATGTACGTAGTTGGACCAGTAATGAGATGACATATGTAGACTACCATCAGATTACTGCCAGTCGCACTCGTGAAATGACTCACAAAGAGTTGTCCCAGGCTGAGCAAGAGGAACCCAGCTCCAACAGTTTTCGAAGTCAATTTCAATACCCTTGTCAAACTCCTTAATACCTGGGTCAAACTTGAAAGAATAAGAACTCCGGTAAGAAGCAAAGAGATCCCCCTTGACCAGACAGCTACGTCAATATCGATTGTCCCAGTAGGTAAATGGCTAATACTGAGAGCTAGGAGGAATGAGATCCAATCTCCATTCGTATTCCCCTTTTGTTCTGGTGAAGAGGTATCATGGTCGGAAGGCGCTTTGGGCGCGAAGAAGACGGATGGGAGGGCCTGGTGATTAGTCATATATGGGGAGATGTGAGGGGCACATACCATGAGGACACGAGCTGCACAGTAGATGGCGAATATGTAGCCTATGATATGATAGATCCGGCCTGTGAATGTTCCTCCAAATTCCTGGCGGCGCTACTTGTCAGCCACGCTTGGAAAATATGACATACCTTCTTTACTTTCATAGCGGATAGGGATCTCGCAACCTGACTTTCCATAGCCCTCAGACCAGCCATCTCAGCTTGTAACGATGCTACCTCTACATTGTCAGCTCAACTCGCGGAACGTGAGTACTCACCCTGATCGGCTTTGGAGCCAAAGACTTTGCCCATCCACCCACCGGTCGGTTCGGTGTGTGTCGATATCCTTCCCATTTCTTCCCGCTTAGAGACCATATCCTGCCTGACTCTGTATAGTGATCTTTCAGCTTGGATGATATCCGTATCAGAAAGTGATCTATCATCAGCTCTCATCTCTCCGGGGTAGTCAAGCATACCCAGCACCCCCTTTGATCTGTTCGTAGAAGTTCAGAGCTGTTCGCACTGCTCCAAAACCTGATAAAGCGCCTAGAACGACTACGCCCAGAACCACCACTCTACCCAGACTCGAGGCTAGCCATCCCTCGCCTTCCCATCCTTCTGGTCCTTCTGTCCAGCTTCCAGTGGGGATGGAAGTTGGTATAGGTATATCCATATCGATCCCGGTATCTCCATCTTCAATAGGTAATGCGACTGGCGAAGAGACGGCAGTGACATATGGCGGGATCCGAGTAAAGAGGAAGATATACAGGGTGAACGGTATTAGGGCGATCAAGATTCGGGTTGTCAATGATAATGAGGATGCCCTTGTCGAGGCAGAGATGGAAGAGGATGATTCTGGAATTAGCTGCTTTCGCGTTCGTTCTCGAGAGATACTCACCTCGTGAACGGTAGGTAAGTAGCAAGCACTGGACCAAGGGCACCACCAGCAAAATCATCCCTAAGAGGACATGTAGAGATATCGAAAAGTTGACATGTCGAGACCTTCCATCAGTATATTTTGTTACAATTGAAGGAAGGCTCACCTCGAACGCAACACGCCAACAGCATGGAAAATGACCAACGTCAACAAATTACACCCCTCAGCAAAACAAGCCGAGAACAAAACCCTCGATACCCGATTCAATCCCCTGGTAGCTTTCTTAACCCTCTTAGTCCCAACAGGTCGAGCATGGGTTAATTTAATAACCTGTTTCTTCCCTGCCTCTCTCAATTTCTGGCCTAATCCTTGCATTTCAATCCCGTCGGGGATATTTGGTAATTCATGACTTGATCCTGAGCGGTATGGAGCTCTTGATGAATTTGGTAGAGCTATATTCTGACGAGTTGGGGTCGGGGGATAAGAGGGAGCTGGGGAATTTGCGGATAGTAATCCATCATCTTCCGTATCGAGTCCTGTATCGAGCTCGTACTCTTGAGCAGCTAGTGATGGGGACCGAGGAACTGACCGGTCGGGCTGAGTAGAAGTGGCAGGGAGGAGTGTCTCCGATTTGGACAAGTCACGTAATGTCGGATTGATTGTTGATAAGAGGAACCGCCGGGATAAGAGAAAGTAAACCACCCGCAGAGCGAGTAGGATCGCCGAATCAAAGACTAGCGGTGATGTCGATGTCGAGTTGGTTGTATCATGCTTGTATACCGCACCCTCCGAGTCCATGGCTTGTAAAGTAGAGTGCAGAGTATGGTGGGCAAAGAAGTTAGTCACCTGAAGTAGATTCGACGCGACTTCATATTTCTGTAAACGCGACATGCAACATACATAGATAGTCCAAGCCACCGCCCTTTCAAGAACAGCAAACAAGCACATATACTACTTGACGACCTCGCCCATACCCTCCCACTCCAAAACCTCTAACCACTCAACAACCTCTCCCAATTTTCTCGCTAATTCCTTCCCATTCTCTTCGATGAGCTCGGCCGAGGGAGTGTACCCAGCCGGAGCCAGATGTTGTAGTAATTCCTCCTCATCACTGGATAAATCTGATAATTCCGACATCGAGTCTTCGCTACTCGCCCGACTGGCTTTCGTTACAGGAATGACCACTTCCAGGATACTTCGTTTCATCGGACTAGGCTTTGCGGGGGAGGAAAGACCAAAGTTTAGTGTAGATTGCTTGTTTGAAGGCGTACCCGCCAAGGTTGGCTTCCCATTGGGGGTCTTGCCATTGGGTGTCGCTTTTGGTGTGGAGGTCTTGCCATTAGGAGTCTTGGCCCGAGCCGGTGTCTGTGCTTTGCGAGCTTGTTCAACAGCTTTTCTCGTCCGATATTCAACCCACTTGACCAACTGCTTGACATCTGCAGATTGACCGAAATGACACCACCTCTCTACCGTGATGGGGAGATCGTCCTCATCCATCGGGACATCGGATTTAGGCGGGACACCGATACCCCACACCAACAAGCCTGAAGCCCAGCCGATGGGTGCTCGAGAGTCGTCGTCGATAGCTCGCTGGGTGAGGCAGTAGTACACTCGTCCATCGAGGTCGACTCCGAGGGGTTCGTGTCGTGGAGCTCGTAGTGCCAGAGCGGCGCGGAGGTTCACCTGATCATTAGAACATGTATCAGATGTCTCGTGAAAGTAGACTTACGTTTGCTAGACCAAGTCTCATGTTGTGCTCCTGAGTCTCTTGGAACATCTGACCCGTCAGCTCTACCCCATCCAGAAACTCACCTTTTCCTTATTGACCTTGGTCGCAGCAGCGGTCTTAGCCTGTAAAGCAGCAGCCATCAAACCCTTCTTGACCTTTGCCCAATCTTCATTCTCCTTTTTCAATTCCCTAGCATGCACTCGCCTCGCCTCATTCTCAGGAGCTTCCCATACTAGATCCGCCCTCAACGCTGGCGTGGATAATGTCCGCTCAGCGAAAGCCAACAACATCCGAATGACCTCGTGATTTGATGGTAGGCGTGAAGCAGCCGTTCGTCGAGCTGGGCCTGCGTCAATTGCCCATTCTGGTAGACTTTCGTTCGCCGGCAAGCCGAGCAGGTTTCGTACTGCTGTAGCATTCGCTTGTCCGCTCGTAGATGGTAGTATGGTTTTAGGTAATCGTAGATTGAGTGGCTCCTCGAGTTGCTTGTACGCGTTGGCGAATCGAGCGAGGTCGGCAAAGTATCGCAACTCCTCTCGGCACTTTTCGACAATCTCGATAATCTGCAGGTCAGTACCGCATTCAACGATCAGAGTAGACGCGACGAACCTCTTCATCGGCACCTCTTTCCTGTAGATCCTCCTTGATCAAATCAAGCATAGCTCCAGTGAAGAGCCGCACACTGGCATCGGTAGGTGGCCGATCGAAGTCGTCCAGCGCAGGCAACGATCGCTCAGGAATGGAAAGTACATTTCGGAAACGGCATAAATATTCTCGTAGCTGATGTCAGCCAGGCTTGTAGAGCAAGACTCACCATGATTCGATGTTCTGCTTCCACCCGGCCCAGTCTAGTATCCACCTTTTCAAATACAGGTGGATCAACAGCCACCTCTGGCTTTTTGGCAGGTTTGGCTCGAACTTTCTTTTCTCCGTTCTTGGGGACGTCTTTAGCTTTGCCCTTTCCGTTTTCTCCCTTGACCGCGGTCTTCCCTTTTCCGCTGGCCTCTTTAGTCTTCGTCTTGGCGTTCCCAGCGTCTTTCTTCGTTGGTTTCTTGACTTCATCTTTGGCCTTCTTGGGCTTGGGTTTAGTCTTTGAAGATTCCCCAACTTTAGGGGTTTGACCATCCATTTCCTCATCTGTCAAGGGTGAATCCGAGAATGAAAACGCATGCGAAGGGCGCTGTTTCTTGGTTGGGTCGTGAGGTTTAGGGCCGGAGGGCAGTGTTGGCGGAGGTGATAGCGAGGCGCTGGACTTTGATCGCTCGGCGGAGACGAGTTTGGATTCCTTCTTCTTTGGCTTTGACACCTTGGGGGCGGCGGTGTTTGGCGATTTAGCTCGTGACGTCCTTGGTTTCTTGGCTTTGGATTTCGGGTCTGACGAGTCGGGCGTTTTGGGTAGAGTAGCTGTATCCTCGGTCACTTTCGATTTCCCCTTGCTCTTCTCCTTGGCGGGTTTGACATCTTCCATATTTGGCTTGTCCCAATTCCGTCCCATGGGTTCGAGACCCGCTTTCCTTCGGCCTATACATTAGTGCTATTTGCCTTTGGAAGAATGTAGCTTACAGATGTCAGTATGACAGATTCCTCGACAATGAGGACATGTCCATTCGTAAGATTGTTGGCCTGGAGTGAAATCGGTTGAATCGCCTACAACGTCGGAAATGGCGGTATTGTATCGTCTTCGAAGATCGCTTTCGCAATATGACTTCTTGCATAACGGACCGGCCGTGCATGAGAGATATCCTACTTGTCAGCTTCTTCTTCAACAAATAGGTGATGTTGGCCCACTTTCAACTCTTCTGCGGCATCTGCGAGTCAGCTTCCCTTCCTCAAGCTAATAACATGTTGGACTAACTGGTGACAGAATACGCCCCTTGTTTCTTTTGCTTTGATCTCTCCATTGATGACCTCAGCCTTCGCTTTCTTGGTGGCTGGGGTTTGGATCACGCTGGAAGCAGTACTTTCCCTTGGTCTCTTCTTATCGGTAGAATCGAGTTGATTGGGCGAAGTTGAACTAGAGGCCGCGGGGGTGGGTAGCATGTTTTCCGCCATGGCTTGAGCTCGTATGTGATTGTGCCGGAGTAGAGGGGGTAGAGGGTATAAAACAGGATAGATCGCAAGTACTAGTCGCACTGAGCAGATGACGAGCAAAAATGAGAGTGACAAGATCGATGATAAAAGTCAAAGTTGACGCGACGCGTCGATTCCTCATATGTATGTACAACAAACTATATACAACTATATGAACTGTTCAAATATGCACCAAGTCCTACTTGCCACCCACCTGTCGCTCAAGCTCCTTGACTCTAGCTTCGAGCTGCTCATTCTTCTCTTTCAAGGAAGCTATAGTATTCCTCAGAGCCTGTTTCATATGATTATCCGCTCTCAACAATCTCTCTTGTCGTTGAATATGTTCAGATACCTGATCGAGAGATGCCAAGGCAGGCGACAAGACTGGGTGTGCTGGCGATCTGGGCGTAGTTGGAGTCGACAAGAATGGGTTCTATACTTCAGCTTGCCTGACCACTGCGGTAATGAAAGCTTACCTCGTCTGGATCCACTCTCGCTCGTTTCGGTGTCTGTTCCTCATCGTCCCTCTTCCTCTTGCTCACTCCCTCATCCACGGCCGCTCTCAATCGATCTTGGAAGCTCGCCGATCCGGATGCCGGTGCGGCCGCCGTTTTCGGGGTCTGTTGAGATGCGCGCTGGCTCGATCCTGGTGTGCTCATTATCGCCTGAGTCTCGAGATCATCCGTATCCACCTTATCCCAGTCTATTTCGTCCACTTCCGGTTCGGCGTTGGTTTCAGGCGGGGGAACAGTCTTGATAGGTGTTCGAGTAGTCTGTGGTGATTGCCCAAGAGTTCGACCTGCACCGGGTGGATTGGGTTTCTGAGGCGTAGTGGAGGTGATATTGAGTTCATCTTCCCATTTGAAAAACTTGCATTTCTTTGGATCGTCTCGATTCAATGGACAGGTATAGAACGCTCTTGCTGTCAGCTTCTGCTTCTCCTTGATTAAGGAAAGCTTACCTGCCTGGATTCTTCGTGGCCTTGCCAGCTACCAATCTCGAGCATACCCGGTTATGTCCCTGCTTGTCAATACTGGTCAACGTTTCATCAGAGTCAGCTCACGGTACACTTGACCACGCCATCTTCATTCATGATATTTGAGGTTGATGTAGATGGTTTGAGCTGTACCCTTGTAGGTGCAGTCCTGGTCCTGCTCGCCATGTCTGTGGGTGTACGAGAAGCAGAAGGGTAATATACCTCAGATGAGAGAGTGACGCAGACAGGCACCATTTCCACGTGTGCCACATCTCCATATACTCGGAATGACCCGGTATGGTGCACTTCGGCGTTTTCACTCTGGGTTGTGATGAGATTCCGATTCTTCCGTGCATTAACTGATCCCTGGTTGGCTATACACTTAATACATCTATACACCCTCTACATCACACCCCTCTACAATGTCATTCCTCACACGGCTACCGAGGGCCGCACCAGCTCTAAAGAGGGCATACGCTACTGTAGCAGACGCTTCCGGAGTTAAAGTCGCGGGTGTCGAATCAGCTGCTCCTGCCGCTACATCTAGCGTCACTGTTGTCGTCAAGGCTGGAAGTCGATACGAGACGAAACCTGGTGCTGCTCACGTCTTGAAGTCATTCGCCTTCAAGGTGGGTCCATGTTAGAAGGATTTGCGAGAGTAGAGCTGACGATGTAGTCGACCGAGTCGGGATCTGCGTTAAAGACTGTTAGGGAGACGGAGCTATATGGAGGTGTCTTGTCGGCAACTCTATCGCGTGAACATCTATTTCTAACGGCCGAGTTCTTGAAGGGTGACGAGTGAGTTGGATAGTCTAGGCTAGTTGAGGGGAAGCTGATGTCAGACAACACTTCCTATCCCTCCTTGCTTCCGTCCTATCTTCTACCCAATTCTACCAACACGAATACGCCGAGCTCGTTCTACCCATCATCCAGGCTGAATCTCTCTCTGCCCTCGCCCACCCCCAGACGATTGCCCTTGACCTCGCTCACTCTCTTGCTTTCCGACGTGGACTCGGAAACTCGCTTTACGCATCCCCCAACTCACCCGTTTCCGCTTCCGACGTCAAGTCATTCGCTCAACAGGCATTCAACAAATCCAACATTGCCGTTCTCGGTGCCGGTATCTCTACCGATGCATTGGCCAAGGCTGTTCAATCTTCTTTCGGCTCTTCATCAGGGTCAGCATCTACCTTGAAGGCAGGATCAACTACCTACTACGGTGGAGAACAGAGGGTACCCCTAGATGCCCACGCAGGTCCCCTCGCTCAGCCAACTCTTGTTATCGCCTACGGAACTTCTTCAGCACCTACACCAGAGCAGAAGGTTCTACAGCAATTGATTGGAGGTGAAACTTCCGTCAAGTGGAGTCACGGATCTTCAGCTCTTGCTCAGGCAGCTGCCAAAGTTCACGGAGCATCCGCCAAATCATTCCTCCTACCTTACTCTGATGCTTCCCTATTCGGTGTTGTCGTTACCGCACCAACAAGTGAGGGTGTCGCCGCTGTCGCCAAAGATGTCACGGCAGCTCTAAAGGCAGCAAGCAAGGCTAGCGGAGAGGAGATCAAGAGGGCAATCGCAAAGGCCAAGTTTGCCGATGCCATCTCGAGGGAACAGCAATTAGGTCTAGTCCAGACCGCCGGTCCAGCTGTATGTCCCCCTCTGCCCATTCGTAAGATACAAACTGACGAACAGCTATTCTCTGGAGACATTGCCGCTCCTGACGCTTCCTTCGCCGCTCTCGAAAAGGTCTCCGCCGAATCCGTCGGAAAGGCCGCTACCGATCTATTCAAGGCAAAGCCCACCGTTGTCGCCGTCGGTGACTTGTCTGTCCTCCCTTACGCGTAAGCTACTGCATTCAGGTCGCCCGAATAAAGCTGACAAAATAGCGATGAACTCAACCTCTAGATGCTGTTGTTCACTAAAATTGAATGCATACATTAGGATACACCTTGCGCGTGCGCGTTCGGCCAGGAGCGATTGCTGATCGCTGCGCAGCCTAAATTGCTGACTGTTGATCTCAAGCCATACCGGAAGGAGTCCACTGATCCTCACTGGGCAATATTAAGGCGATTCTCCTACTTGTCAGTTACGAGAAGCACTGATAATCTGATATGCGTATAGGAAAGCCGCATTGCGTCGTTCAACGATGGAAGCATGAGTCATGATGATCAAGTGCATTCATATATCCCAAGCAGGTACTCTACAAACAACCATCAGCCCAGCTGAGGAACTACAAATCCTATACACATTATATTCAACCCTATTCCATCTCCATCTACTTGTGTTTCATCTACCCTGCGGCCTGCGGCCTATGGCCTACGCTGCACAGGTGATCCAGCAGGAGCAAAAGCAGGTATTCTAACAGTCTTCTTCCTCGATAGAGCAATAGCAGCTCGTTCTTCCTGTTCCCTCATCATCTTCTCATACGAATTTTCGTTAGAATTCTTCTTTTCAGGTGAATCGAAAACAGCTTTAGCTTTGTTTACTTTGCTCGATTCTATATCGTTAGTCACATGACTACGTCATAATGGAGGAAGAGGGGCATACCAGTCAAGAGATCAAGATCATGGTCGATGGTGATCCTTCGTCCCCTCCTCGTGGAGGTATTTGAGAATTGCGAAGGATGCATTGGGAGTGGAGTGGGCGTAGTGGGTAAAGCCAAGTTCTTGGCAGTGAATGAATTGGGTAAATGGACTCTGGCATGCGAAGATCCAGGACCGGGTGAATCGAGATTGGCAGCAGACATACTCTTTGCTTTACCATGAGTTGGACGAGGCGAATTCTTGGTTGGGGTGGTCAGAGCCGATCCGTCCTGAGTCAACATCCTGACAATGTCACGTTGTTGTTCAAGCTCCTATCAAATCAGCCTTTGACCCATCTTGATAAGGATAAACTTACTCTAGCCCAGAACTTGATCTTCTCCCTCTGATCATCAATCACCTCCTTCTGCGCCTCTATAACCTTTTCAAGGCGTTTAATCTCCCCACTCTCCTTCGTCCTCAATTCATCTTGCATGTCATTCTCGCCCGTCGAAGCAGATTTCAAAGCTTGGAGTCGGAGATTGTCAAGTACGGCAGTACCAGTATGCGAACCGGTAGGAGTGGAGGTGTGTCTCTGCCGAGTCGCAGCCTCCGCTCGAGCTGATGCGAGGTCTTCGGAAAGTTTCTTGGACGCAGAATTGGCCGAGACGAGATCGGAACGAGCTTTGTCGAGCTGGGCTTGAGTGTCTTTCAAGACTACTCGCTGGTGGTCCAATTCTTCCACTAGGGTATCGACTTTGGTCGAGAGCTTTCGATTTTCGTCCAGATTTGCTTTCGAATCGTTCTGCAATGTGGCAAGGGCAGCGGTGCGAGTATCCAAGTCGGCCTTGGTAGAAGACAGTAAAGTACACTGCTCATCATATCGTCGCTGAAGAATGGCAACATGCTCTTGCACCTCTTTCAGGGCACTGTCCTTCGCCGTCCCACCGGCCATCAAGGTAGCAAGTCGCTTTTCAGCATCCAGTCGACCAGCTTCGGACGAAGATAATTGCTTCTCGAGTCCGGCAATATGTAAACCCATCTCCTCAATCCTCCTCTCCAGAAGCAAGACCTGGTTCGTGGTATCCTGGAGTTGGGCAGCGGAATTCTTCGAGAGAGAGTCGTATTGAGCTTGAAGATCGGCTCGAGCGGAGTCAGCAGCTGCCAATCCTGCGTTGGCATCCCTGAGTTCGAGGGCAGAAGCGTCCAGAGTGATTTGAAGCTCTTTGTAGTCTTCGCTGAGAGTCGATTCGATCTGGGCCCGTTCAGCTCGAAGGGTCGT
>Ga0308160_10006119_pt1 | contig 12331 bp, 16 predicted proteins | sample PhyFR1_FD_201036 | JGI IMG/M metagenome (GOLD analysis project Ga0308160, IMG submission 201036) | Phyllosphere microbial communities from UC Gill Tract Community Farm, Albany, California, United States - DLSLF.R1 | ecosystem: Host-associated > Plants > Phyllosphere > Unclassified | place: USA... | reverse complement strand
AGCCGCCATCGGCGTCGCACTCGAATTGCTCAAGTTGACGACCCACCATACTGGGCCTGTACCCGAAGATGAGGCTGCTCTGATCCCAAAGAGCAGTGTCGCCTATTTCGTCGCGCTTTTGCCAGTACTAGCGGGAGATGTTGACGAATTGAAGAATCTCTTCATTGCAGCTGGACTGGAAGTCAAGGACGAGTCCTTGATGGATCTGAGTACCTTGTCTGTGCTGAGTGTACTTTCGATTCCGTAAGTCTGTCCATTTGTCAAGTAAGATTTCACTGATCTGTTTCAGTGACAATTCATCTGCGATCTTTGTTGTCACCATTATCGTCACCGTACTCAACTCGGCTCCATCCGACGCCGAACGCTTGATCCTATATCGACTCCTGGCGGATGCATCGTCGGAGATGCCTGAAGTACTTTCGATGGCATACGATAGCTTAATCCCCCGCCTCTCGACTACGATCAATACATCCTCCCACCCCGCCCTGATCCACAATGCTACTGTCGTCTTGTCTCGTGCGCTGGCCGATACGGCCTACACATTCCCCTCGAGTGGACCTCATGCGAATGACAGTCAGACGAGTCTACAGCAGAGTTTCAAGGGCAGTATCAGCAGTCTCAACGGCGGAGGGAATGGAGGGGCAATGGTAGCTGTTCTAGACGATCTGGGTATGAAGGGATTGAGTGAAGGAGGATTCGCTCCTGTTAAAATGGATAGGTATGTTCAGCTAGTATCCGCTTGGTACTCGAAAGCTGACTGGCAGACTCGCGATGATGGCGAAATGGGTGGCGGCTTTGATTGATTCTTTTACGCTTTAATAACGATCTAATGGTTCAAATTTCTCTGTTGTGTTTATAAGTATCTTGCATATATCTAGAGAATCATATATTGGGGTAGAGAATAGTCATGGGATGTATATTCAGACATACTGACATTGAAGTCGAGCGAGAAACGAGTCTGACATCCCCGGCTTCCGTCTCTGACGCTCACCTCAGCGCACAGAGGACCTTTTCAACATCACTCACGCAAGTATCATCATGACGGCATTCATTAGGTTCATTATCAACACCTACAACATGTCACACCTCTCTCCTCTCCTTCTCCACTGCCCAGCATCCCACGGCCTATCCCTCGAGGATACCCATGTCGCGCCACTTGTCTGCCAGTAGCACAACACCCTCTCCCATCCCTTGCTGAGTCATCAAATCCTTCATGACCAGCAAATCAAATTCTTTTCCAAAAGCCAAGAAATGGGCGAAAAGGGAATTGAAATGAGCTTCCACACTGAGATGTAGGACCTGTTCGAAATGCGCGTGGTAAAGATGAGCAAAGATTCGGAAAAGGTGCTTGTAGATGTGTTTGGCGGTATAGGCGAATGAGGATGGGAAGTCACGTCCTGATTTGGTTGGAAAAACGTTTTCGTCCTCCATGAGTTTTTGGAGCCATGACATTACGAAATCGATATATGTCGGTGCGGCTAGGGAGACCATTCGTTGTGTTTGGTCTGGCCATAGGAAGTTGAGCCTGATTATGAGCTTTGAGCAGCTGCGGGTGATTCAGAACTCACGTTGGACCCGCGGCCATGGTAGGGCAGTTTTGGAGGGTGCAGAACTCGGTCAAGGCTCCGTAGAAGTGGTTCAGATTGTGGTAGAAGTCGAACACTGGATTTCAGCGGGGACTAAAACTAACTTCAGACGTTACACTCACAATTCACAGCAACCCACTCATTCACATCGACGTATTTAGGTGGAGCAACGATCGTCTTGAAACTCCCTTTGACAAGGGCGGCCTTGACGAAAGGTTGACATAGATACAGTGGTTTCTTGCCAGAGTTCGCCGAGTGGCCAGAGGGTGATGTGGTCTCAACGCCAGGTGAGGGGAGAGGGTCAAAGTAGTTCTGTCCGGGTGTCGCACCGGGCGATTTCTTGGGGGCTCGAAGACGGCTATAGATGTCAGTCTCGGTTCAATTGCTAGCTTGGAGATCGGGCCTACCCGATGGAGTTTAGGAAGCCGGACATGTCGTGTTTGAGATCAGCTCAGCTGAGATTCGTAGGGCGTCGAGACGAGTCTAGTGATGTGTCTAGCACGAATGGGGAATAGTGAAATGCAAGAGTCAAGTGGGGGGTCAGAGTGGTCACAAGAGGCGCGTCGACGCGATCGGATTGACACGTCACATCTGGTGCTACTCGAGTAGACCGTAAGTTACAGTATGTATGATATGCATGACACTTCATTACTAGCCAGCTAATCGTACAATCAAAGGATCACGCCAGGAGGCCGTCTCGCGTTCATATCGACTTGTGATTGGCCTAATCAGTGATTCGTCGCAAAACAGTGGATTCCATCCACCTGAACTTGTCTGGTGACTCTGTCCTACTTACACAACAAGCTTTGGCGACATAGTCCACCTTGATAGCGCCCATATACGAGAGTGGGCAAGCCGGCGTCGCTGCTACTGCAAGACACGATGAGTATGCATGACCTATGACCTGAGCGTCTACACCTCTTCTGTTCTGGATGCCATTGAGCTTGGCATAGCCGCCTTATTCGATCCTACCTACAAGTTGGACAATTCAACCTCTCGTGTGCAGCAAGTGACCATACGAGTTCACTCTGCCTAGACTAGTATACCTATACACGATACAATGGGCTACATCAAGAGCTGGACAGACTTTGAGACAGTGAGCAGACACTGACAGATTCATGTCGAGCTGGACTGACGATCAGGCCGCAACGCAGCTGTACGCAAAATCCCCAAACCAGGTTAGTTGACCATTTCTTGCCATCAACCCAGACTGACACGCAGGTTCGCTATTGTGTCAAGTTCAAACCCAAAACAGGCCACCTAGTCCTTCGTCTGACGGACGATACGACAGTACGTGATCGACTAGATATGTTCAAAGGGACGCCCTAATTCTGCAGTGTATAATGTACAAGACCTTTTCAGCAATCATCTTGAACCGATTCGAATCCCTCAATACACGTCTACTATTACAAGTCGCCAATGTCAAGCCAAAGCCTAGAGAAGTCCTAGAAGTGCCATCAACAGGAGAAGCAAGGGCAGGAACGCCATTAGGCGAGGGAGCAACGGGCGGGGATGATCCCATGACTGGGACTGGTGCAGCAGCAACGACAGAAGCGAAGAAGGATGATAAGAAGACAGGCGGAGGTGGAAAGAAGAAGAAGAAGGGGAAGAAGTAATGGGTGGACGATGGATTCGGTTGTACTGCATAGGGATTCAACAGAGGTTTGGCATTTGGACACAATTAATGCATGATTCTACTATTCCGCGTCAACCTCGCGTGTGAACTCCGATAGAGCTCGTGATGTTCTAATCAGACGCTCTATCCCGTGGGCCGGGTCCTTCGGCCTCATTTCCTAATGTCGAACCTCCTCTCGTGTGCTCTGATATAGGCGGGAGCACTTGAATTTCATTTGTCGGTGCGTCGAAACTACAATGATATGTGACTTGCATGCCGAAGCTTCGTGACTGTCCGTCAGCTGACGTCGGAAGGGCAAATCAGCAGAAGACACACTCCTGAGTGTAAATATGGTATACCCATCACACCTTGACCTCGCTCAAGGCCTCAGATATCCCTTCAGCCTTTGACCTAAGATGATCCAATTTATTCCCCAGATCTTCATTCGCTCCCCCATCAATGGTTAACACCTCGGTCCTCATAGATTTGATATATGCTCCTGTCAAGAGCTGAGTCTCGTCGGGTGTACTGGTATTGATTGATATGGTGTCTAGCGCTTCGACGGCGCTTTTGGGGCTCGTTGTTGGCCCGTCGCCGCGTGTCACGCTCTTTGCTTGCAATTTTGGTAGTGATCGCAGTATGTTGATGTCGTTTGCGAGCTTTGCTCTGTCGATTATGTTGATTTGGGCGGACATGATATGGCTAGGTAGGTGAACAGATGATAGGAGGGGTCTGCTGTATAGGTTGGCTTATAGCCGGCAAGGTCCGATGTATTACGTAACCTCTCTGTTCTCCCCCTCGGCTCGGTGACTTGGGGTAACCTCCCCAGACTTTTGGTAGACACACCTCGTATTCATTCCCTTCTCTCTATATACCTTGTCATTGTCTTATCCCCCCTTATCCCTATACGAAAGAGAGAGAGCATATACACTCGCTCTCATCACTATCCTATAGCCCGCTCCTGTCGATACAGCAAGCGGCTTTTCACGAAATTACGATCTTCCCCTTCAATCCCTACGCACACCTCCACCGCGTAGTTCTCTTTTTACACCAAGTCGCGTAGGATACATCTGTCGCGATGGCTTCGGCTGCAGCTAGTGGGACTGGAGGTCTATATGGTCCTGCGGATCAATATGACCACTCCAAGGTCACTCAGTTCATTGGTACGTCCGTTCATCCCCGGGCTCTGCTTCTCCCCCACTTTTGAGCTTGACCGCACCTTTCGCCTTTTGTTTGGGGCCAGATAGATGAAACACTTCCTTCAACGGCAAACACCTGAAAAAGGCTCTGGCCATTCGACATCTCCTCGTAGCCCCGTGCTAACTCACTAGGTGCCAACTCGTTAGAAGTTGCTTCATCAGGGAGGGTCACGGACTTTGTCAAGGCAAATGGCGGTCACACCGTCATCACCAAAGTGGGTCATTGCCATATCGCTGCGATCACCCTGCAGACACTAACGCTGTAGATCCTGATCGCCAACAACGGTATCGCTGCCGTCAAGGAAATCCGATCTATCCGAAAATGGTCCTACGAGACCTTTGGTGCCGAGCGTGCGGTCGAGTTCACCGTCATGGCTACACCTGAAGATCTGCGAATCAATGCCGAGTACATCAGAATGGCCGACAGATATGTAGAGGTTCCCGGTGGATCCAACAACAACAATTACGCCAATGTCGATTTTATCGTCGATGTCGCTCAGCGTGCAGGTGTACATGCCGTTTGGGCTGGATGGTGAGTCATTTCTTGTGTTTGTTGAGCTGTACTTATTGAACAGGGGTCACGCTTCCGAGAACCCTCGTCTTCCTGAGACGCTCGCCGAGTCCAAAATCATCTTTATCGGTCCTCCAGGTTCCGCGATGCGATCATTAGGAGACAAGATCTCTTCTACCATCGTCGCTCAACATGCCGAAGTGCCATGTATGCCTTGGTCCGGTACCGGGATTGCCGACACTGTCCTCTCGCCCCAGGGATACGTTACTGTCCCAGATAAGGCGTATCAGGAGGCTTGCATCCACTCTTGGGAGGAAGGATTGGCCAAGGCAGAGCAGATCGGATGGCCTGTCATGATCAAGGCTAGTGAAGGTGGTGGAGGAAAAGGTATCAGGAAGGTCGACGATGGGGAAAAGTTCAAGACTGCTTTCCAAGCCGTCGCCGGTGAAGTTCCAGGTAAGTCTGAGCCTGTGTTCACAACGAAAGCAGTCTGACGAAATAGGATCGCCCATCTTTGTCATGAAGCTCGCTGGTTCTGCTCGACATCTCGAAGTCCAGCTTATTGCCGATCAATACGGTAACGCCATCTCGCTCTTTGGACGAGATTGTTCCGTTCAACGACGTCACCAAAAGATCATTGAAGAGGCACCCGTCACTATCGCTCGACCCGAGAAGTTCGAGGAGATGGAAAAGGCTGCTGTCCGTTTAGCCAAGCTTGTCGGATACGTATCGGCAGGAACAGTCGAGTACTTGTACTCGCACTCGGACGACTCGTTCTACTTCCTCGAGCTCAATCCTCGACTTCAAGTCGAGCACCCTACCACCGAAATGGTCTCTGGCTGCAACATCCCTGCTATCCAGCTTCAAATCGCAATGGGTGTCCCATTACACCGAATCCGAGACATCCGAACTCTGTACGGCATGGACCCTCATGGTGTTACCGAGATTGACTTCTACGGCACCAACCCAGAATCAGTCAACACTCAGCGAAAACCTCAGCCCAAGGGTCACGTTGTCGCTTGTCGAATCACTGGTGAGAACCCCGATGCCGGATTCAAACCTTCATCCGGTAACCTCACCGAGCTCAACTTCCGATCCAACTCGAACGTCTGGGGTTACTTCTCGGTCTCGTCCGCTGGTGGTCTTCACGAATACGCCGATTCGCAGTTTGGTCATATCTTTGCCTACGGAATGGAGAGGTCTGAAGCGAGAAAGTCGATGGTTGTCGCCCTCAAGGAACTCAGCATTCGAGGTGAATTCCGAACGACAGTCGAATACCTCATCAAGTTGCTTGAAAAGCCTGAATTCGAAAACAACACCCTCACGACCCAATGGCTCGACAGTCTTATCGCCGAGGGAATGACTTCGGAACGTCCTGATCCCGTCATCTCTGTTGTATGTGGTGCCGTCGTCAAGGCTCATGTCGCTCACGAGGCATCGATGAGTCGATACAAGGCCGTTCTGGACAAGGGACAAGTACCTGCCAAGGATACACTACAGACTTTCTTCAAGAGCGAGTTCATCTACGAAAGTGTCCGATACTCGTTTGCCATGGCCAAGTCCTCGGTCCATTCCTACACCCTCTACCTCAATGGTGGTCGAGTCTTTGTTGGATGCCGGATCCTGAGTGACGGCGGTCTCCTCATTACTCTCGAAGGCGCTTCGCATACCGTCTATTGGAGAGAAGAAGTCGGAGGTATGATCCTCTCTGTCGACTCCAAGACCACCATGATCGAAGATGAGCAGGATCCTACCCAACTCCGAAGTCCAAGTCCCGGTAAACTCGTCCGATACCTCATCGACTCGGGTGATCACGTCGACGCTGGAGAGGCTTATGCCGAGATTGAAGTCATGAAGATGATCATGCCCGTCACTGCTAGTGAAAGCGGTATTGCTCAATTCATGAAGCAGCCTGGTCAGACTCTTGCCCCAGGAGAATTGCTCGGTATCTTGACTTTGGACGATCCTACCAAAGTCAAGTTCGCCAAACCATTCGAGGGTATGCTTCCCAGCTTTGAACTCAAGAACGGTCGATACGGTACCAAGCCTCATCAACGATTGCGAGAACACCTTGAAGTCTTGTACGACAACTTGGAAGGTTTCGACAACAGTGCCTCTGTCGCTTCTTCGCTACGAATCGTTCAGGCCGCTCTACAAGATGTCGACCTACCATACTCTAACGTTTCGGATGTCTTGTCTACTCTGAGCGGTCGAATCCCCGCCAAACTCGAGGAGGAAGTACGAAGCATTGTCGATACCGCTCGAGCTCGAAAAGTCGAATTCCCCAGCCACCGTCTTCGCGCCACCATCTCGACCTTTATCGAAAACAACGTCATTCCCAAAGAGCGAGCTCAAGTACAAGCTGCCATCAGCCCGTTGTCGGCAGTCATCGAGAGCTTTGCCTACGGTCTCAAAGTATTCGAATGGCAAACCTGGGCCGCCCTTTTGGACTACTTTGCCGACATCGAAGAGCCATTCGCCGAGCAGCACATGACTCAGGAAAGCATTATCTTGCGACTCCGAGAAGAGAACAAGGATCTTGACACTGTTGTCAAATCCGTCCTCTCGCACAGCAAGATTGCGCTCAAGACCAAATTGATCTTGATGCTTCTCGACTTGATCAAGGCCGATTGTCCACGAGCCTCCACTACACCCGAGAGTGGTGTGCACAACTCGCTTGCTCGATTGGCTGAGCTCGACAGTCGACCTACCGCCAAAGTCGCACTCAAGGCCAAGGAGGTCATGATTGTTGGATCTCTGCCTTCTTACGAGGAACGACTCAACCAGCTTGAACAGATCCTAAAGGCGTCTACCACCACCAGCTTCTATGGCGAGTCTGGAAAGGGTCACCGATTCCCCTCGTCCGACATGCTCAAGGAAGTCACCGACTCTCGATACACTGTATATGATGTCTTGACTACATTCTTTGACCATGCCGACAACTGGCTCGTTCTTGCCGCCTTGGAGGTCTATGTCCGACGAGCTTACCGAGTCTACAACATCTTGAACCTCGAGTACGAAGTCGCCGAGCAACCTGGACAGCAGAACGTCGTCACTTGGCGATTCAAGCTCGGCAAGCCTTCTGCCGAAGCTACTACTCCCCGAGTCGATTCTTCTCGAGATTTCACCCGAATTGCTAGTATGAGCGATCTCAGCTATATCGTCCAGAGCAAGATCGAACCTCTACGATTCGGTCTAATGACCTCGTACAACAACTTCACCGATCTCGAGCATGGATACAGCGGTCTTTTGGACATGTACCCCGTCTTTGACCACAAGGAACATACCGACAGGTTCGGCAGTGATGCTCAGAACCCCAACGTCATGAATGTTGCTTTGCGATTGTACAAGGATGAAACTCAGAGCGACAACGAGCTCAACCAACGGTTCCAATCACTGGTCAACCAATGGGGTGCCAAGGTCACCGAAAAGGGTATCCGGCGAGTCACATTCCTCGTATGCCGAAAGGACGAGTACCCATCGTACTTTACCCTTCGACAATCGAGTGATGGATCCTGGAAAGAGGAAGAGGCGATCCGAAACATCGAGCCCGCCTTGGCCTACCAGCTAGAATTGGGACGTTTGTCCAACTTCAAAATCACTCCTCTACCTTCTTCCAACAGGCAGATTCACGTCTACCAGGCTGTAGGACGAGAAGTCACTTCCGACACTCGATTCTTTGTCCGAGCTCTCCTTCGACCAGGTCGGTTTATCGGCAACATGAAGCAGACCGAGTACTTGATTTCCGAGACTGATCGACTTGTTGGCGATATCCTCGACACTCTCGAGGTCGTCAGCTCTCAGCACCGACAGGCCGACTGTAATCATATCATGGTCAACTGTGTATACAGTCTCAACGTCACTTTCGACGATGTCCAGGCGGCTTTGGCTGGTTTCATCGAGCGACACGGGAAACGACTCTGGCGATTACGAGTCACCCAAGCCGAGATCCGGGTCGTCATTGAGGACGACGAGGGTCATGCTATCCCCATCCGAGCGTTCATCGAGAACGTTTCCGGTTTCGTCGTCAAGTTTGATGCCTACCAGGAAATTACCGATAGCAAGGGTAAAGCTACGCTCAAGACGATCGGTGATCAAGGTCAATTCCATCTGCAGCCCGTCAACTTCCCATACGCTACCAAGGAGTCTTTGCAGCCTCGACGATACCAGGCTCATGTCATTGGTACGACCTACGTCTACGACTTCCCAGATCTTTTCCGACAAGCAGTCGACAGGGTCTGGAAGTCGCAAAAGCCTATCGGATCGGGACCCAAGCCCAAGACTCCCTCGGACGTGCTTGTCGCTACCGAGCTCGTTCTTGATGAGCATGGAGACATGATTGAAGTCACTCGACCACCTGGACTCAACACTTGCGGTATGGTCGCTTGGGTCTACACCATGAAGACCCCCGAATACCCCCAAGGTCGACGTGTCGTTGCCATTTCGAACGATATCACTTACCAGATTGGTTCTTTCGGTCCTATCGAAGACGAATACTTCTACAGGGCTACATTGTACGCACGTAAACACGGAATCCCACGTATCTACCTGTCTGCCAACTCGGGTGCTCGAATCGGTCTCGCCGATGAAGTCATGGCTCTATTCGATGTCGCTTGGAAGGAAGGATCCCGACCTGAAAAGGGATTCGATTACCTCTACCTTACCCCTCAAAACCTCGACAAGCTCAATGAGCTCGGCGAGGGAAGTGTCATTACCAACGAGATTTCAGTCAATGGCGAGAGTCGACATCAACTGGTTTCAGTTATTGGTCTCAAGGATGGCCTCGGTGTCGAGTGTCTACGTGGATCTGGTTTGATTGCTGGAGAGACTTCGAGGGCATACGACGATATCTTTACCATCTCCATGGTCACTGCTCGATCTGTTGGCATTGGTGCTTATCTCGTTCGATTGGGTCAGCGTGTTGTCCAAGTCGAGGGTCAGCCGATCATCCTCACCGGTGCTCCTGCCATCAACAAGGTCCTCGGTAAAGAGGTCTACACCAGTAATATCCAACTCGGTGGCCCCCAGGTAAGTTGAGGAGTAGTGTTTAGGACTCTCAGCTGACAATGACAGATCATGTACAAGAACGGTATCTCTCACATCACCACTGCCAGCGATCTCGATGGTGCTTTGGCCATCATCAACTACCTCAGCTTCATCCCCGACCACAAGCACGGTGGTATTCCTGTACACCCATCTGGTGATACTTGGGACCGAACTGTCGATTGGAAGCCTACCAAGGCTGCTTACGATCCCCGAAACTTCCTCGCTGGTGTTAGTGAAGAGGTTGAAGGTGTTCCTACCTACAAGTCGGGTATCCTTGATGCTGGATCTTTCTTCGAGACCATGGGTATGTGTTGGTGTCTCGGGTGTAGAAGTAGGCTGACAACATAGGCGGATGGGCGCAGACCATTGTCTCTGGTCGAGGTCGAGTTGGCGGTATCCCCGTCGCGGTCATTGCTGCCGAGACACGATCGATTGAACGAATCGACCCTGCGGACCCTGCCAACGAGAACTCTACCGAGAACCGAGTTTCACTCGCCGGAACAGTCTGGTTCCCCGACAGTTCTCGTAAAACCGCCACAGCTATCGAGGATGCCAACCGAGAAGGACTCCCCTTGCTCATCTTTGCCAACTTCCGAGGTTTCTCGGGAGGTATGTCGGACATGTTGCAGTCGATCCTCAAGGAAGGAGCCAAGATTGTCGATGGATTGAGCAGTTACAGACATCCTGTTATCGTTTACCTTGTTCCCAATGGTGAATTGCGAGGAGGTGCTTGGGTCGTCTTGGACCCCAGTATCAACCCAGAGCAAATGACCATGTACGTCGACAACGAGTCTCGTGGTGGTGTTTTGGAGCCAGAGGGTATTGTCGAGGGTAAGTCATGATAATCACTGTCACAGAACTACAAGCTGATGGTTCTAGTCAAGTACCGAAAACCCAAGGTCCAGGCTACCATGGCTCGATTGGACGAAGAGTACCGATCGCTCAAGGCGGCCGCCGAGGACTCGAGCAAGACACCAGAGGAAAAGACTGCCGCTACCGCCAAGCTTGAAGCTCGAGAGAAGCACTTGTGGCCCGCCTACCAATCTGTCGCACTCGAGTTTGCCGATCTACACGATAGGTCTGGCCGAATGAAGGCCAAGGCCGATTGTATTCCTTGTGATTGGGACAACTCGAGGAGGACGATTTACTGGGCACTCAGGAAGAAGGTCCAGGAGAACGTAAGCTTTTTGCGTTCTGACATTGGCATCAAGCTGACGATATCTAGCGATTCATGAAGAAGCTCTCTGTCGCCAACCCCGACTTGACATGGCCTGAACGTCAAGAGCTCTTGGCTCAATTCTTGCCTGGAAACGTTCGATCCGAATCAGAGATTGCAGAGTTCCTCGAAAGCCAAGAGGACGCTGTTGCCGTGTTCATCCAACAGGTCAAAGATGATTTCTGTTCCAGACAGATTTACAAATGGGCGTAAGTCTCCTCTTCTCTGCCGAAACATCAGAACCAATTGCTGACATCTATAGCGAGACCAACCAAGCTGGTGTCTTCCAAGGGTTCCAGAGGATTCTCGACACCCTATCCGGAGAAGAGAAGCGTGCTCTACTAGCTTCGCTCACGGGTGAAGAGGCATAGACGCCTTCATACAGTAGCATTTCCATCAATTCCCGGCATTTCCGATGTGTATAATTAGCTTTTCCCCTTCTTTCTCTTCTACTCTCATAACATAGATAGACGTTTCTCCGCTATACACTACATACAAGTACAAGTTTGGACATACAGTATATCCCTGATGCAGTGTTGACACGTTCGAATTGATTGATTGGCAGGAGGCGGATTGTTAGGAGGCTTCCTTTGACATGATCGTCCTTTCCATTGTGGTCCGTCTGGGCGTTGTATCAAGACTAAGTACAAAATAGTGGAAATGCAGATTACTCTACACATCAACAACATAGGCACAAGATGAGCATCGCAGACAGACTACACCTTCTCAGACCGAGCAACGGTATCTACCTATTCAACCTGACCCTCGTCCTACTCTTTCTCATCCTTCCAGCTATTACGGGCCCAGGATCAAAGATATGGTGGATGACCATCTCGTACTCCGTTCCTGGTGCGAGTGGCCCAGGGGCAGGGAGCGAGTGGAAAATGGGTGGGTTGGGGGTATGTAAATCCGGAGAGGAGTGTATTGGTACTGGGAGCGCGATGGCGCCTGCTGTATCTGGGCAGATCAAGTCTGCTCTCATGTATCATTTTGCTGGTATGTCCTCGTTGCTTGCTTGACTTGACGCATAACTCAGCCGGACCCAAGCTGAAGAGTAGCGGCTGCAATTGTCTTGATCATTGGAGTGGCGGAACTCATACTTATACCTCGACAAGGTGGGTCCATCTGGAGAGGATGGACGATATACTTTTTGCCGTG
>Ga0308160_10006116_pt1 | contig 12339 bp, 13 predicted proteins | sample PhyFR1_FD_201036 | JGI IMG/M metagenome (GOLD analysis project Ga0308160, IMG submission 201036) | Phyllosphere microbial communities from UC Gill Tract Community Farm, Albany, California, United States - DLSLF.R1 | ecosystem: Host-associated > Plants > Phyllosphere > Unclassified | place: USA... | reverse complement strand
GGTTTGCTTGTGTCTCCGTCGGCGCCGGACCATCTGATGTAGCAGGCTTGACGTTCGAGGCTGTGGTGACCGCCGGCCGACGCGAGCCATTCCGGACAAGCATGTCGGGGTCGGCCAGTGGGTCGATCTTACCGCCAAATTGAAGGGTCTGCCCGGGCGGGGGTACGATAACGCTTGGCTGAGAGCCAGATCCGCCCGGGTTCTTGAGGATTGAGGCGCCGGGCGCAGCGATGACTGGCGCCTGCGGACGGAAGACATCGGCGGCAGACGTCGCTGCTGTCGTGTAAGGCCCCGTCGTGCTGGACTCGCCGGCCGACTCCTCGGAGACGGTCGTGGTGGTCGTCGTCGTCGTCTTTTTTGCTGATGGCGCAGGGCTGCCCGAGACCGGCAGGGGTCGGCCGGATGCTGCACCTACAACCGTAGCCGCAGGTGGCGCTGCATTTTGGACGATCGAGGGAAGCGCGGCAGAAGCGACGGCAGGGACGACGGCCGGGACGATTGGTTGGATCACGGGCAAGACAGCCGGCTGCGCTGCTGGCTGGCCGACGAGCGGGGGGCTAGTCGCAACGGATGGCAAGGTCGGCTGCACGACAGGAACGGCAGCAGGCTGTGCGGTGGGTTGAACGGCCGCCTGCCCCGCGGGTTGAGCCACTAGAGCAGGCGACCCTGCAAGCGCCGGTCGGCCGGGAGGAGGGATGACGGTGGCCGTTCCAGGAGTAGAAGTTGCCGCAGGCAGCACGACGGCCGCCGGCTGACCGCCGGGTGTTATAGGGACACCGGGCGGCGGTACCGCGATCGCTGAACCTGGTAGCGGCGGCGGGATGACGATGGCAGGGCGCACTGCCGCTGCCTCGCGCGCGGCTCGCTCGTCGGCTTTGCGCTCCTCTGCCAAGGCTTTGCGCTCCTCGCGTCGCTCTTCCTCTAACGAAGTGACGGACGGAAATTACATCAGTCGCGATACTTGGAAGTGGACGCCAGAGGTCACACGCACTGTTCTCTTTCTCCTCTTCTTTGCGTCCGTGCCTGTCGCCAAGCGCCGCTCCAGCAAGGCCACCGATTGCTGGGCCGGCAAGGTCCTTTAGCGCGCCGAGAGCGCCGGGCGGGCTGCTCGGTCGAGGGGCGGGCGGCGCGGGCGGCAGAGTCGGAGCTGGGGGGGCGTTGATTGTGACGTTAACTGGCGGACGGTCGGATCCGGAGCTGCGGCGCGAGTGCGTTGCCGGATGGCCTTCGAACAGAGTCGGACCGAGCGGGATCGACGGCCGACCTGAGGGAACGTGAGAGTGTCAGATCTGAAAGAGGAGACTGCTTCTGAAGGTCAAGGACGCACCGGTCGCATCGACCGTCGTAGCGCCCGGGACCGGACCAAAGGTTGCGTTCAGTGTCGGCGCCGCTGCTGACGCCTGATGGTCGCGCAAGTCGTGAACCTCCTTCTGCAGGTCGTTGACGCGCTCGGTGACCTCGTTGACGTGCTGCGTCGTCCGGTGCCGGTCGTCATCCGGGGAGCTGGAGGAGTGGCGGGCGCTCGCAAGCTGATGATGAGGAGATGTAGCAGAAGGTCAGGTTGGGTCGCGACTCATCGTGAATGACGAACCGGACGCACGCTTGCATTTCGTCGCTTGAACGTCCCGGGCGGCGGGTAGCCTCCGAGCCAGCCTGGGCCGCGGCCGTAGCCAGCCGGAAAGTAGCCTGGCGGCGCCGGGTACTGCGACCGAAGGGGGGCCGCATGAGACTCAGCGTCAGCCGTTTGCCAACTCTTCGGCTCGTCGAGAAGCAACGCACGCCGTATGACCGGCCGCTGCGTCGCGGGAACCAGCTGCCGAAGAGGCCCGGCCTGGATCGTGCGCTGTAGGAGCCATAGTCTGCGTAGGCTGCATCGAAGGCTGAGCGGGACGGGCGTGGGACGAAGGGCTGAGTGATGGGTGCCCGCGCACCTGTTGCCGCCGGTCGTGTGGAGCCCATCCTCGGGTAGGGTATCGGCTCCGGGTAGGGCAGTGACAAGGAGGCGGTCCGACGATCAAAGTCGAGCGGAGGCCGTCGATCGGACTCGCCAGGGGGCCGCCGGCCGCCGCGGTCATGAACGGGGGACGGGAGGTCGATTGGCTCGGGCGGAGGAAGTGGCCGGCGATGATGTTCGGCCGGCCGATCGTTGGCCGGGTGCTGGAAGAGTCTCGACTGACGCTCACGAGCGCCACGACCAGCCGTGATGTCGCTGACGTCGCTGGCCGAGCGGCGCCGTCCGGGGGCGAGATTGTTGTAGATGCGCGCGGCCTCGTCCTCGGCCGCTTGCCGGAGCTGCCCCTCCTCCTCGTCCAATCGGTCGGTCTCCTCGGCGAGCCATCGCGCCTGGGCATCGGCGTTCTCCTGTACGCGGGACTCGTCATCGTCGAGTCGCCGCTCGCGCTCGTCGAGCTCCTCCGTCCGGCGAGCAAGTTCATCGAGCGCGTCGTCGATCTCCGGTGGCAGTGCGACGGGTAGGGCTGGCCGGATCGTTGAAGCGGAAGAAGCGACCGATAGAGGTCGCCGAGGGAGAGACCGGTTGCGCCGGATCTCGTCCCACCGTCGATCCTGCTCGTCCAGCTGCGACTGAGCGATCGAGATTGGTGAAGCCGGCGGGAGGGACGAGAAGGACTGAGCCGGTGTGGTGGGCGAATCAATGCTTGCCAGAGGGGATGCGCCAAGTCGTGATCCGGATCGGGTCGAATCTGCGCTGGGTGGCGGGTTGGCGAGCTGGCTGATGCCGCGCTCGGACGAGTGCCATGAGCTGCGCGAGACAAAGCTGTCGCCAGACTCGTGCCAGCTCCGCGTGTTTTCGTCGGCGGGCATGTCGCTGATGCTCGCCGGTGGATGGGATGGGAGTGGGCGCACGTCCTGAGAACGCAAAGTCAGACTTTTGTCAGCGCGGTGGTCACTGGCTGAGGGAAGGCATCGAATGGCACGCACAGGACCGTAGATTGACTCTTCCACTGTCGGCGGACCGCCTTCTCCGTGGAACACTTCGTCGCCGAGCAGCCAGAGCACGCGTCTACAGGCAAACGGAGAGACAAAGCGCGCGTCAGCTCGGAGCCGCCGGACTCGCTCTGGTTTGCGAGACGCACCGCAGAAGGTCATCCAGCCGGTGTAGCGTCACCTTCCTGCCGGTCGCCTCGGCGGCTCGTGCTTCGCGCTCCTCACGTCGGCGCCTTTGATCCTCGACAAGCAGCTGCCGGATGTCGTCCTGGCGGATGAGCACCGCTTGTTCGGCTTCAGAGATGCGCTCGAGCAGGATTTGGATGGCTGCGGCGTCGGTCTGAGTCGACGAGCCGCCGTCGCTCCGAGAGTTCGGCCGAGCGGTGGACGATGAGCTTGTGCTGGAGGGCGTTGAGGACGAAGGGTGTGACGGTGGGTCCTTGGGCGGAAGGGGCGGCCCTCCGTTGGTGAGGGCGTCGCGCAGCATCATGACGTCCTGCTGGATGTGCTCGAGCTGACTGGCCTGTAGCGCGTCTCGGCCGATCCGCCACTGCTCCTGACGCTGGATGAAGAGGAGGAGCTTGCTGATGTCGTCCTGCCGGTGCGAGCTCGGGAATCTGATCAGCTCTGCGTCATCCATGCAATCGTGAGCGAGAGACGTACGGTCAGGATGCCCGGTTCAACAGTCACGGGCGGCTGACTACCGAGGACAGAGATGCTGAGATTCTTGGTCGAGCGAGAAATCGGTCCACCGTTTGGCGTCGGCGTCGGCCGGATGCTGGCGGGAAAGTCGTTCGAGAATCGCCGGCGTCTCGAGCTAGAGGCTGCCGACACCGTCTCGGTTGACCGGATCTCGGCGTCGGTCAAGGATGTCGCCCTAGTCGTCACGATCGATGGCGGGTCTGGCGGGCCGTCGGTGGAGCTGGAAGACGACGACGGGTCGGAGGGTGGTGGCGGGCCAGGCGCAAGCTGTGGGTCGTGGCCGGCAGCCGATCGCTCGTCGTCGCCATCCCTATCACTGCCGCCGTCTGAGAGAGTGCTGACGTCGGTCCTCGCTATGGTAGAGATGGTGCTCGACCGCTCGAGATCTCGCTCAATGGCCGGGTCGAACGACCGGATACTAGCTGGCGGTGCGAACGGCGCGTCCAGCGTTGTGAAGGGCGAGTCGCCGAGGAAGAACGACGTGCGCGAGACGCTGGCCGTCAGGATTGGCGCGAAAGAGCCCGCGGAGTGACCGTGCTCGGGCTGGACAGAGGACGAAGGAGAAGTGTCGAACGGCGTGTGCCGTGTGTGGTGAACGGAGCCGGCCGAGTGCGGGCCATCGACGTCGTTGTACGAGGCCAACGCGTCGAGCGCAGGAACGGTGAGCCCTTGTGGACGCCATGAGAACCCCGTCGCGACCTCGTCGCGCATGCTTCGCGCCTCTCCGAGCTCGTCGCCGACCTCGCTCGGCGGAGCAGGCGGCGCAGAGTTGGCCCGAGGGCGGCCGCGACCGCCGGTGCGCGAGAGCGACCGGACGACGACCGCTCCGCGACGGACGAGCGGCACGGCCGCCTCGGTCCACGTTCTGCCGTGGCCGCTCTTGCCGGACGTTGCTGTCTTGCGCGACCCGCCGCCGAGAACAGCCGAGGCGAGGTTGCTGAAGCTCGGCCGGCGAGGTCTGCGCCAGCGGCTCGAGGACGCGGCAGAGGCTCCGGCGGTTGGCCGGCTGAGGACGTCGCCCTCTGACGACGAGCGAGGGAGGGGCGGCAACTGACCCTCAAGCATCGGTTGCGGCGTCAGCGCCTCGAGCGGCGAGCTGCCCTCGTCGTCATCGTCGGCCGGGGCGTCGCCATCGCGGGCCGTGCTCTTGCTTCCGACACCACCAAAGGACAGTAGCGGGAAGAGGCCGAGACTAGGGCGCGACAGGCGCGGCGCCTCGGCTGTTGGCGACGTCTCGACATTGGCTGCTCCCGGCGAGATGGATCGCGTGCGAGGGAGAAACTGAGGCAGGTCGAAGACGCTCCGGCGAGGGACGCCGGTTCCGGCCGACGACCGGGAGGCGTAGGATGGCGGCGAGGTTCCTGGGAGATTGGCTACTGGCGAGACGGGGGACAGGTAGGTCCGGCGGTCGCCGAGGCGGCTCGGGATGCTGTTGAAGGCGCTCGGAGGCGGCGAGCCGACGCCCTGCAGCAGGAGGGGGGCCGACTTACGCTCGCCGGCGGCCGTCAACGCCGCACTCTCGAGGGGAGCTGGAGGACCGGCAGAGTCGCGGCCGTTCTCGAACAAAGCAATAAGGCTTGCTGTCGAGCGGCTGGCGCCGAGTGCACGCGGCCCAGTGGAACTGGGGCTTCCCACTCCGAGGCCAAGCAGCCGCACGTCGCGCTTTGTCGGGCTGCTCGATTGCGGACGAGGGGGAGAGTGCTCGATTAAGTTCAGGACGACCGGGTCGGGCGTGCGTGCCCGCCGAGGGCTGCCATCGGACGCGCTCCGGCTGTCGGATGCGGCCGCCGAAGGAGGCGGGGCGAGCGGCGTCTGAGCAAGCGCGACGCTGGCTTTCTTAGACGAAGCCTGAGGAAAAGGGGATGCTAAACTGTCAGTCCGAGCGCGAAAGGAAGGACTGGTAGAGACGACTTACTGGGCTCGAGCGCTGGCCGTGTGCGGACCCCACGCTCCCGCTCCCAACTGTGCGCTCCTCGGTGCGCTCCTCGACGGCGCTCAGGCCGGCGCTGTCGAACAGCCTACGGTAGCCGTTTTGCTGCTCAAACTCGTACAGGTCCGTCGACGCGAAAGGTGCGCGCTCGTCGGGCCGGGAGGAGGACATCGCTGCCAGCGTCCGGAGGACCTCCTGAGCCGCGGCCGAGTGGGGCGAGGGCGCTTCCGCCTTAGGCTCTGGCCGAGGCGAAGACGAGTCTGACGTTGACGACCAGGTTGATGACGACGAAGAAGGCTGCTGCAAGCGTGCGAGTGTGTACGCTGATGACCGAGGGTCCGAGGGCGGGGACGAGGAGGGTGGGTCCGTTGGCGTGAACGAGGCTCGGCCGTTGGGAGATACGCTCGAGCCGCGTGAGAAGGGCCCCGGACCGAAAGCATCGTTCTCGCTGCCTCCCTCCTCGTGCGTGACTTGAGCAGAGGCAGGGTCTCCGAGCAGGGCGCCGAGCAGCCGCTCGACGATCTCGGGCGAGCTCTGTCCAGACGCCTCGCGCTGGGCGGCTGACCAGCTCCTCGGGCGGGGCGAGAGCAGGAAAGGCGGGTCGTCGTCTTGAAGGCCCGGGATGTGCGGCGGAACCGGAGACCGACGAAGGACCAGCCCACCCGGGCCGTCGCTCGACGAAACGGACGAGTGCGAGAGCGAGGAGCCTGGGGACGAGCGCGACATGTCGCCCCTGTTGCCGTAGGTGCGACAGGCAGACAGGCAACGAGCAGGGAGCGGCTGTCTCGAGGGCGAGTGGTTGTTAGTAGCTGGCGAGTCAAGCTGGTCACTTAGCCTCGGTTCAGGCCCTTCGACCCGCACTGGCCTCTCCCATGGCGCGGTGGGCCAGCGAGCGAGCTGGTGAAGGCAGCAACAGGGAGGCCAAGGGCGGCGACAGAGAGGGGGTTAGGCGTTGCTGCGGACGAGCTGACAACAACGCGCCCAGGCCGACACGGCGACGACAGCTGTAGGCGGAGCGAGTCAGGGCAGCAGGAGCACGAGGATGAGCCGGCCATTGCCCTGTTTTGAGTGTACAGGTCGAGGTGTCGCCGTAGAGACGACGCGGGACGGGTCGACGTTCACAGGGGCTTTGCGGCCGCCGGCAGCTGCTCCGCCGCGGGACGAGCCTTCGAATCTGTTGTCGTGTCGTGACGGCGACGCCTTTGGCTACGACAGCAGGACGCCGGCGGGTCTGCTCGAACGAGCGAGCGAGCGGGTACACAGGACGTCTGCCCCAAGCGAGAGCACGACCCTTCCTGACCGGAACGCCTCGTTGACCCCGACTTGGACGCCATGCCGCCGCTCGTCCCGCCCCGGCCGGCACACCCGCCGCCAGCCAACTGGCCTGCCGACGTCTTCTACCTGGTTCGGCATGCCCGAGCAGACGTTGCGTTCTCCTCTGGCCATCGAGCTGATCAAACTGATTCTGCGGTATCCTCTCGCATGCGCTCCTGCTGGTCTGCTATCAGACGGCGCCCTTCTACTCGCCGCACCTCCCGTCGGAGGTCGCCGCCCTGATTCGGTCGCCGAACTCGCCCCCGGTCCACAAGCCGTCGATCAAGGTCGAGATCCGAGTCATCGACAACAAGGCCCACCCGGCGCACGGCCAGCGCGGGCTGTTTGCCAAGAAGAAGCTCGTCAAGGGCGAGCTCGTCATCTGGTCCGTCCTGCGCCGGCGGAAAGGGGCTCGGCCTGGGGTCGGGGCTGACGACCAGGTCAACATCTGCCGGTCAATTGCTCAGGTACACTGGCGCTGTGCACCTCGATCCGGAACCGCTGCCCCAGCAGGCGGCGATTCGAGCGGCGTCCGACTACGACCTGAGTGCGTTGCCCTGCCGGCGCCCGCCGGAGTTCATCAAACGCTCACACCCACCTGCCTCTCATGTAGCGCTCGTCTCACAGCTGTCGACACTCCTCCCGGCGCAGTCAGCCTCCGCGCCGGCCGAGCCGGACTGGGCTGCGCTCGGTCTTGCCGTCGATGCGAGCCAGATGGGTAACGAGGCCCGGATGGCCAACGACTACCGCGGCACGCCTCCGCCCGCGTCGGCCCGGCCAACGGTCGACAAGAAAGGCCGCAAGGTGCCGGCCAAGGCCAAGCCGAACGCCTTCTTCCATTCGGTCCGGACGACGACGCTCGAGCCGGCACGCGTGCTCGAGCCCGAGCGGTCGACGCCGGCCGAACGGCTCCAGGCTGGCGCAGGCGAGCTGCGCATGGGCATCTTTGTCGGCGCCGACGAGGGCATCGAAAAGGGCCAGGAGATCCTCATATCGTACGGCAAGGCCTTCTGGCGCGCTCGTGAACTTCTTTGAGCAAAAGGGCCAATGACGGAGGACGACGAAGTGGCGAGGGACGACAATGGAGGCGGCCAAGCGTCCAACGACGGGCGATCCTTCTTGAACGTGAAGTGATGTCTACGTTGAGATAGATGAACCTCATAGACTGCACGCACGCACTCGACCACTCGTTCATCGGACGATGTGCACTCGGGAAGTCGTCCTGACGTACCGTACGTGCCGTCGCGCACGCACGCACGCCGGGCAGCCATCGCGCCGCCGCCCGCGCCGGACGACAACGCCGCCTGCCCTCGTAGAGCCGCCGCTGCCTCGACCCGTCACCACTCGTCCGACCTTCGTCCCGTCGTCCTTCCCTTCTCCTTCGCCCTCTTCGCATGTCGCTCGCCCAGCGGACCCTTCGTCCTTCCCGGCTGGCCGTCCAGCAGTCGCGTCGGGTACGTCCTCTTGACGCCTGCGAGAGAGAGAGGGGGGAAGCAGCCCGAGCTCCTCTTTGCTTGCTCGCGCGCGCCGCCATCTGCGCCCGCCCGCAGAAAGCCGGCCGACTGACGTACCTCGCCCTTCCTACAGTCGCTTGCCGCACCGCCGCCCTCGTCGCCGGCCTCGTTTGCGACCGGACCGCCCAAAGTGACGCCCGCCGGCGTCGTCCAGCAGCGCGTCCTCCCTACGGCGGCAGCCGGTCCTGGTTCGGCCGCCCGCGTCGTCCCCGTCGTCCCGGTCACGCCGCCGCCCTCCGCCGGCGCACCCCTCCAGCCGCCCCGCAAGAGCGGCGGTGGCTTCCGGCGATTCGTTCTGTACACGGCACTCCTGACGTATGTCCTACGCCTGTCTTGTTCGACGTGCGGGTGGAGTCGCGAACGACGACGACGCCGGAACGCGTGACCGCTCGAACGGCCGCGTCAGAATTCGCCATGGCTGACGCTTCCCAATGCTCGACTCTCGCAGCGCTGGCTTCTACTCGGCGGGCACGTACGCTTCGCTCCAGTCGTCGACGATCGAGGAGCTCTTTGCTGGCTACGTTCCCGGCGGCGAGACCTGCATCGAGTGGGCCGAGGACAAGGGCCTTGACAAGGTTGGCGCGGGCGAGGTTGCCGGGTGCGTTCGACCGAGATCTCAACCACAGGCAAGACCCTTGCCTGTCAAGATCGTCTGATAGCTGACCACCTGACGCGTCGTGTTCAACGTGCAGCGCCGCCTCGTCGCTTTACCGTAAGGTGACCTCGACGGCCTCGACGGCCGCCCAGTCAACCTCGGGCGCGACCCCGCCCGCGCCGTCTGACCGGCCTGCGGCTCCCGGCGCCGTTTTCACCCCGATCCCGTCGAAGCCGGCGGCCAAGTCGTCCGAGGCGCTCGCTGCTGCTCAGGCCAAGGCCAAGGCCGCCCAGGCTGATGCATCGGCCGCCGTCAAGGAGGCTGAGGCCAAGCTCGGCCGGGCGGCTGACAAGACTGAGCGCAAGGCGGCCTCGCTCGCCCACACGGCAGAGGCCAAGGTTGACGAGCTCGCTCACAAGGCCGGCGACGCGATCGACGTGGCCGGCAAAGAGGCGGGCAAGGCACTCCACGCCGTCGAGAAGGAGGCCGGCAAGGCGCTTCACGCCGTCGAGGACAAGACGGTCGACCTCAAGAACGCCGCGCTCGCTGGCATCGCTCAAGCCAAGGAGGCCCTCACCCTCGACCGGGCGACCGTCAAGGAGGCCGAGGACAAGGCTGCCACCGCCGTCGACCAGGCCAAGGGCGCCGCTAGCGCCGTCAAGGACAAGGTTGTCGCCGGTGGCAAGGACCTCGCCGCGCTCGTCTCCGAGGCCGAGGACGCCCTCAAGGGCGGCTTCCAGACGCTCTCGAGCAAGACGGCCGACGCCGCCGACGCCGCTGCCGCTGCCGCGAAGAAGCCTGTGGCGCCCGTCAAGAAGAACGCTCAGGGCCTGACGCTCTGGACGGAGGACCTGCCGATCGGCTTCGAGCCCCCGCCGGGCTACTACGTCGAGCGCAAGCCGGTGACGCCTTTCGCTAAGGACGAGCCCGCACCGGTCGGCGAGCTCCTGCCCCGGCTCGCGCCGTCGCTCAAGGCGGCCGACCCCGTCATCTCGCAGCTCGCCGGCACGTTTGACGAGCTGACGACCTACCTGTCGTCGATCCCGTCGGCGTCGACTGAGGCTAAGTCGCTCATCTCGACCGCACAGCTCGACTTTGACGCGATCGAGAAGCGGCTCAACACGATTAAGGCCGAGGAGGAGGCCGCGCTCCACAAGCAGCTCGATGCCAAGCGTGCCGAGTTTGAGAGCCAGATCAAGGAGCGCGAGGTCATGATGAGCAACGAGCTTGAGAAGCGCGAGGAGGGCTGGAAGGAGGTTGTCGAGGACGAGCGCCGGCGGCTGGTAGAGAACTTCCGCGAGCGCCTGCAGAAGGAGCTCGAGGTTCAGCAGGAGATCGTCAACGAGCGGTACGTCTTTCTTGCTCCGGCCTCCGTCAAATCATTTGCTGTGGCTGACAATCGGTGCTCCTCTAACCAGGCTCAAGGAGGAGGTTGTTGCTCAGGGCATCGAGCTCCAGCGCAAGTGGATCCGCGAGATCAAGTCTCACGTCGAGAACGAGCGCGGCGGTCGGCTGTCGAAGCTCGGCGAGCTCGAGGGCGGCCTCAAGGAGCTCGAGAAGGTGACGCTCGACAACAGCAAGGTTCTCGACGAGAACGTCCGCATTCACGTGCGTCCCCTGCCTGCCTGCTTGCCAACACGATCCACTCCGACTGACACAGGATTGCGCGCCACTGCAGACCCTCCTGAGCGCCCTTCGCGCCGTCCAGTCGTCTCTCGACCAGCCGCGGCAGCCGATCTCGGAGAAGCTGTCGGCGCTGCAGCGCGTCCTCTCGTCGTCCTCGCTGTCGTCGTCCTCGAGCGAGGCCCTCAAGGCTGTCCTCGCCACGATCCCGTCCGCTGCCCTGTCGGAGGGTGTCGAGTCACTCCCGGACCTGACCTACTGGTTCACCGCCAAGGTTGCCCCTCGCATCCGATCGGTCGCGCTCGTCCCGACCGACGCAGCCTCAGCCGGCGTCCTCGCCCACCTGACGAGCGCTGTCGTCTCTCCGCTGCTGTTCAAGAAGTCGGGCCCGGTCGACGGCAGCGACATCAACAGCATCCTCGCCCGCGCCGAGGACCGCCTCGTCAGGCGCGACCTTGACGGCGCCGCCCGCGAGCTCAACCAGCTCGAGGGCTGGGCCGGCGTCCTGGCCAAGGACTGGCTTAAGGAGGCTCGCAAGCGGCTCGAGGTCGAGCAGGCCATCGACGTGCGTATCGCAGTCCTTGGTCGCTCCTACAAGCTGCTGACATCTGCTCCTCTCTCTCTCACAGCTCGTCTCGACCGAGGCCCGGCTCGCGTCGCTGCTCGTCATCTAGACGGTCGACTAGAGGGCCTGCTCCGCGTGTTGGGGGGGGCACGGCAGCTGTACATTTTGCATGGATTTTGAGATACCGTTTGGCCCGCTTAGGGAGGCGTCTGCAATGGGAGGGCTGGCTTTCGGCGATCAAATTCTCGAAAGGAGGCGAGTCATAAGATCGTTGCTCCTCCGATCTGTCTGCGCGATCAGACACGCCGGTCGTAGCGCTCCTGCTCTTCCTGCTCCATCTTGCGCAGGGCCTGGTCGATCATGTCGACCGCGAGCCGGTCCTGGAGCTTGCGGTTGATGGTCTCCGGATGCTCCATGACCTGCTTGAAGTTCCAGTAGAAGACGCCGCCGAACGCGGTTACCGCAAAGCAGATGGTGACGACCTTGTTCTCGCGCACCCACTCGGCCCACGAGACGACGCGGTCGCGGCGCATCTGCTTAACCTCGGTGAGCTCCTCCCACTTGATGCGGGCGAGGATCGCCTGGCCGGCGCGCGACCTCGAGCCGACCTTCTGGTCCACGACGTATGACGCCCAAGCGCCGGTCTTGGCGAGCTCGATCAAGTTAATTCCGGTCGTGTAGCCGAGGTTGTGCAGCGTGTAGACGACGTCCTCTGTCGGAACTGCCGAGATGGACTCAGGCGAGTAAGGGCATGAGGCGAGGCCAGCCACGCAAGTGTCGAACGTCCGGACGCCGAGCTGGGCAGAAGCAGGGTTGAGCGAGCTCTAAGCAACGTGTCCTCGCTGGGCGACGACGCTCTGAACGGAGGGACGAGGGCTCACCGAGAGGGCGGTCAGGACGTTCGACAAGCCGGTGCCGAACGTGTCGTGGAACTGCGGGCGCGAAGGGCGATCAGCCACACGCCAGACGCTAGGTGCTAGATGTGGCGAGCCGCACCTGGCCGGAGATGCGCTCGACGCCGATCCGGACGGCGACGTCCTCGACAAGCGCGCGCACCGACCGCGGATCACCTCGGCCGGTCGTGTCGCCAAGCGCAACCTCGTAGCAGCCCATCTCTTGGAGCTCCTGCGCCAGGTCGGCGACGCGCATG
>Ga0308160_10006115_pt1 | contig 12340 bp, 8 predicted proteins | sample PhyFR1_FD_201036 | JGI IMG/M metagenome (GOLD analysis project Ga0308160, IMG submission 201036) | Phyllosphere microbial communities from UC Gill Tract Community Farm, Albany, California, United States - DLSLF.R1 | ecosystem: Host-associated > Plants > Phyllosphere > Unclassified | place: USA... | reverse complement strand
CGAAACCGTGCGCCTGGCGATGGACAAGAAGGTGCGCGAGGAAATCGACCGCAAGGGCGTGGCGCGCAGCCAGATCGTGATCCTGGAAGCGCTGCTGAAACTGCGCCAGGTCTGCTGCGACCCGCGTCTGGTCAAGGCGATGCCGGCCAAGAAGAACACGGCCGCCGTCTCCGCCAAGCTGACCGACCTGATGCAGATGGTCGACGACCTGCTCGGCGAAGGCCGCAAGATCCTGGTGTTCTCGCAATTCACCAGCATGCTCGGCCTGATCGAGGAAGAACTGGACGCACGCAATATCCCGTACGCCATCCTCACCGGCGAAACGCGCGACCGCTCGGCGCAAGTTGCCGCCTTCCAGCAGGGCGCGGTGCCGATCTTCCTGATCAGCCTGAAAGCCGGCGGCGTCGGCCTCAACCTGACCGCGGCCGACACCGTGATCCACTACGACCCGTGGTGGAACCCGGCAGCCGAAAACCAGGCCACCGACCGCGCCTGGCGCATCGGGCAGGACAAGCCGGTGTTCGTCTATAAATTGATCGCGAAGGGTACGCTGGAAGAAAAGATCCAGCTGCTGCAGCAGAAGAAGTCGGAGCTGGCGCAATCGATCCTGGCCGAAGGCGAGTCGCAGAAGATGGCGCTGACGCAGGAAGATTTGCAGGCGATTTTTGCACCGCTGGAAGACTGAACCGTCTGCTGCGCTGACTGAAATGCAACGCCGTCACCGCCTGCGCGGGGACGGCGTTTTTGTATTTACGTATCTCACCCGCGCAACGGTCTAGAGTGGTTTGCCTAGTCAACTGTTGAGTCAGCGCACTATACTTGGCGACCTTGGCAGCCGTTTTGATTCCGACTGCAATCACTCATCCGGAAGGTTTCCATGACCCGCAGCGCTTCCGTCCCCCAAGCCGGCCCGGCGCTGGCGACGGCGGACGCCTTCCGCACCATCGCCGAGCTCGGCGGCGACCTTGCCTTCATCCTCGACTGCGCCACCGGCACGTTCGTTTACCTCAGCCCCGGTGTCGACGACTTGCTGGGCTATGGTCTTGTGGATATTGAACAACAGTTGGCCGAGGGTGGTGACGGTCCCCTGGCGGCCTTGTGCGGCGGCTTGCCGGAGCGCCTACGCCGCTTTGCCGCCGGCGACGGGTCGCGCCTGCGCGTGACGCGCGCGGTCGAGGTGCGCCGGCCGGATGGCCGCACCACCCCGGTCGAAGTGATCTCCACCCTGCTGGCGGATGCCGACGGCCAGCCGCGTTCGCTGGCCGGCCTGGTGCGCGACCTGTCGGCGCTGCGTGCGCGCGAACTCGAGCAGAAGCGCTTCGCCAGCATGCTGAACCACGAATTCCGTACCCCGCTGTCGACCATCGACGGCGCCATCCAGCGCCTCGAAGCCACCGCTACCCACGCCGACGAGCCGACGCGCCAGCGCTACCGCAAGATCGCGGTCGCTACCGACCGCCTGATCGCCATGCTGGACGACTACCTGTCGCCGGAACGGATGGCGGCGCTGGGGCGCCAGCGCCAGCCGAACGCGGTGGCGCCGCGCCTGCTGCTGGAAGAACTGGTGGCCCAGGCACGGGTGGCGGGGCGACCGGTCAGCTTCGATGCGGCCGGCTTGCCGGCGGCGCTGCGCGGCGAACCGGCCGGCCTGCGCCTGGCGCTCAAGCTGATCCTGGAGAATGCGCTGCGCCACACGCCGGCCGGCAGTCCGCTGCACGTCAGCGGGCGCCGCAGCGGCGGCGGCATCGAACTGGCGCTGCGCGACGAGGGGCCGGGGGTGGCGCCGGCCGACCAGCCGCACATCTTCGACAAGGGCTACCGCGGCGCCAACGCGGCCGCGACGCCCGGCAAGGGACTCGGCCTGTACATGGCGCGTTCGGTGGTCGAGGTCCACGGCGGTTCGCTCGGGATGGTGACGCCGGCCGGCGGCGGCGCCGAGTTCCGGCTGTGGCTGCCGGCTCAGGAAAGCGCCACTGATGCCGCCGCGAAAAATCTTGCTTCCGGCGAGACCAGCAGTGATAATCGGGCAGGCAACGGGGATGGCCACCCGACAACAATGCCGGGGAACACGTAATAATAGAAACATGGCACACCCATGACGCAAATACTGATTGTTGAAGACAATGGCGACTATGCCGGCGACATGGCCGACTTCCTCAGGGAACTGGGTCACGAGGTGACGATCGCGACCACCGCCGGCGACATGTGGGCCGCCTTGACCCGCACCCCGGCCGCCGTGGTCGTACTCGACCTCGGCCTGCCCGACGAAGACGGTTTCAATGTCATCCCGCGCATGCGCCAGCTGTATCCCGAAATCGGCCTGCTGGTGCTGACCGGCCGGGTCGCGTTCGACAACCGCATCCTCGGCCTGCGCCTCGGCGCCGACCACTATCTCACCAAGCCGATCAAGTTTCCGGAACTGGCCGCCCACATCGAAGCCCTGGATCGCCGCGTGCGTCCGGCCGAGCCGGCCCCGGCGCCGAGCAAGTGGATGCTGCGCGTCTCGGCGCGCCAGCTCGAGCTGATGGGCAAGGTGATCGACCTGACCGAAAAAGAGTGCAATTTCCTGCACCTGCTGACCATCAACACCCGCCCGGTGCCGCGCCAGGTGATCGTGGCCGGCATGGGCGGCGACGATCCGGATGCGAGCCGCCGCGTCGACATGCTGGTGTATCGTTTGCGCAAGAAGGCGCGCACCGGCTTGGGCCAGGACCTGCCGCTGCGCAGTGCCTATGGCGAAGGGTATAGCCTGTCTGCCGGATTCACGCTGGCCTGATTGCCAAGTTAGCGCTACATTGGGCGCTTTCCCGTATCGAGTGAGACGGCCATGCCAGGTCCTTGTCCTTGGGAAGCAGTCGCCAGCTTCCGCAGCCCGGTCGAATTCCGCAGCTTCGAACGCTGGATGACCGGCCAGGTCAGCGCCGGCATGGCGCGCCAGGTGCCGGTCGGCGCACCTTATCTCGAGGATGCCGCGTGCATCGAAGTCTGGTACCTGCACCTCAGGAGCCGCGAAGTCTGGCGGCTGGTGTGGCCGGAACCGCCGTTCAGCGGCGTCTTCGTGCAGGTCGCATCAAGGAATTAACTGAATCGCCGCCATGGCCCGCCAACCCCGACTGATCCTCCCGCACCAGCCGCACCACCTGGTCCAGCGCGGCAACGACAACATCGCCATCTTCCGCGACGACGAGGATTACGCGCGCTTCCTCGGCTGGCTGAAGGAAAGCGCCAGGTTTTATCACGTCGCCATCCACGCCTACGTGCTGCTGCCGGACCACCTGCAGCTGCTGGCGACCCCTGCCGACGAAGACGGGCTGGCGCTGATGATGCAGAAAGTCGGGCGCCTGTACGTGCCCTGGTTCAATGCCAGGCACGGCCGCTCCGGGACGCTGTTCGGCGGGCGCTTCCGCACCGCCGTCATCGATCCGGTCCAGTACTTCCTGGCCTGCATGCGCTATATCGAACTGCATCCGGTGCGCGTGCAGCAGGCGGGCAGCGCGGTCGATTACCCCTGGTCGAGCTACGCCCACCACGCCGGCGTGCGCGCCGATCCCCTGATTACCGACCATGCCAAATACTGGGACCTGGGCAATACGCCGTTCCAGCGCGAAGCCGCGTACATCGCGCTGGCACAGCAGGGCCTGTCGATGGATGAACTGGACACCATCGACGCGGCAGTGCTGAAGGGTGGGGCGCTCGGCTCGCATGCGTTCAAGGCGGCACTGGAAAAAAAGACCAAACGCCAGATCCTGCCGGCCAAGCGCGGGCGCCCTTTCAAAATCAAGCCGGCGGATGCTTGAAGGCGCAGGCATACCCTGCCGTCAGAAGGCGAAAGGTATGCGCACCGTCAAGCCGATGTCGGGCGCATCGCGCGTCAGGCCGGCGCCGAGCGACACATTGATCGTACGCTGAGGATCGAGACGGTAGGAAAACCCTGCCATGAGCGTGCCCAGCTGGGTACGCAGCGAATCCGGCAGTGTCTGGCCGTTCTGTTTGGCCCGCGTGATCGCAATATGGTCGTAACCGAAACTGACCGTGGTCTTTTCATTCAAGGCAAATCCGACGCCGGCATTGAAACCGAATGAATCGGGCGGCGTAATCTCGCCCAGGAATTCGCTTTGTCCATTCAAAATCTTGCGGCTCAGATTACCGCGTTTGAAATTGTGCATATAACTGAAAGTGCCGAAAAACGTGGCGGGTCGGGAAGGCATGAACCAGGCGATATTCGGTTCCAGCGCATAAAACCCGGAACCGGTCGGCAGGTCGAGTTGAAGAGCGGTGCCGGCGGCGCCGGGACCCGTGCAACGCGTCGTGCAATCGGTCGTGACTTCGAATGGGTCGCGCCCGGTCCGCGATTTGAAACGCAGGCCGGCGACGAAATACGGTTTATTCAGGCCTCCTTCGTTCAATTGATAGCGCGCCGCGAACTCGGCATCCCCGATGGCTTTGCCGCTGGCATCGGAAACACGATTCGTTGCGATGCCGCCGGCCACATCCCGGCTGACCATCGCATCGCTGCGATAGACATACGGCACCCGCAATTCGACTTCGAAACGGTTCGTGATGCCGCGCCTGGCCGTCAGGCTGGCGATGGTGCTGTTGCGCCTGACTTCGCGTACGTCGACGCGCGGCATCTGCAAGGTCGCGATCAGCGCATAGCCGGCGATCGCGATCCGGTCGCTCGACGAATAGGCGTACTGGACGGCAGGTTCCAGCACATAGGTACCACGCGGCGTCAGTACGCCGGGTTGCTCGAACAAGGGCGCTACCTTGGGCGGACGCTGGCCGAGGTCGTCGTCGGGCGTGACCTGCGCCGGCGTCGGGCGAGAAAACAGCATGAGCATGCCGCCGATAAAGAAACACACCGGCCTTGCAGAAGGGCGCATGGGTTCGAATCCTTTTGAAAATGCATTCAATATTTTCCGCATGGTTATGGCAATACGAAAATAAAAACCATGGCAATGGAAATAAAATGTTGAGCCCGCGCGGGATTTGAATTTTGAGCGTTCGCAATGACTGACGAGCCGGCTGCGTATGTTGAGCCATCACATCGGGAATCTATTTGCACGCTTGAGCGAAAGCCCGGGCGGTGTTAGGGTCAATCGAGCGAGATTTTGCTGATCCCCTGGCCCGGTCAAATGATTAGCCCATCTACAATTGGAACGAAGCAATTCAACTGCGCCGGCCGCACAGTGAGGGATATTGTCGAACGCAATCCGGAGATGGTTACGGAAGTATGGTGCCGCAATATCTTCCGGCAATTGCTTCAGGTATTGGAAAGGCAGTACACGCTGCAATTGCCGCACCGGGTGATTTCGCCCGATACCGTCATCTTTCACGACGACGGTTCGCCTGCGCTGCTGCCCTCGCTCATCAGCGATCCGGAGCCCGACCTTGCCGACGACCTGACGGCACTGGCCAGGACGGTGCACTACGCGATCACGCGCGAACCGATTCCCGCCGCGCCGCTGCACGGCCGCGCCCTGGAAGGCTACAGCGAGTCGCTCATGACGGCGATCGACCGCAGCCTGGCATTCGATCCGGCCAGGCGGCCGAGCACGATCGGCGAATTGCGCGACCTGCTCGGGATCGTTTCCTTCAAGCCGGCGTTGCGGGCGGGGCAGGTGGGCGCGGCCACGCATGGGTCGCCGCGCGGCACGATGGCGCCGCCGGCGGCACCGGCACGGCACCCGGCGCCATCCGCGCGCCTGCGCAAGCGCCATCGATACTGGACCGCTGCCGGTCTCCTGCTGGCCATGGGAATCGGCGGCGTCGCCGTGCTGCATCGTCCGGCGGGTGTCGAACCCGTGGCGCCGATGCCACCGGCGGCGCATGTCGTTCCGCATGCCGCGCAGGGCAGGTCTCCGGCAGTGCCAGCCGTCGCTGCCCCTGCGCCGGCAGCACCGTCCCCGCCGGGCGGCCACGAAGGCACGATGCCCGGCGACGCCCGGGTGGCAGCAGGTAGCGGGCAAGCCACCCTGCCGGCAAACGGCGGCCCTGCGCTGGCGGGGCGCCACATGCAAGCCAGGAGCGGCACGCCGGCGCCACGCAGCCGCAGTCCGCACGCAAGTCCGCCCGCGCCCGCTGCCGGGCTGCCGTCCACCGATCGCTTGCCGGCGCCGCCGCAAGCTGCGCCGGCCCCCGCCGCCCAGTCACCCGCTGCCGACACCGTCTTCAGTCTGCGCATCCGGCCCTGGGGCATCGTGTACGTGGATGGGGTCAGGCGCGGCATCAGCCCGCCCCTTAAACAATTGGTCCTGGCACCGGGACGCCATGCGCTGCGGGTGACCAATCCGGAAGCCGGGAAACGCGTGCTCGAGGTCGACACGGCCGGGGGCAGCGGCCACATCGACGTCGACTTCGACCGCGGGCCACGATGAGCATTTTCGCCATGGCCATGCGCCACGTCCGGCTTTGCTGGATCCTGTTGCCCTTGCTGGGGGCCGCCTGCGCCGACCTGCGTCCAGATGGCGCGCCGGCGCGTTCCGGGCCGCCTGGCCGGGCCGGATACGAGGACGTGAGCAAGGCGGCCGCCACTCTGCTCGAAGGCATCCGGCTGTACGAAAACGGCAATTTCAAGGAAGCCATCGCGGCATTCGGGGCACCGGATGTGCAGGCGGCGCCCCCAGCCATCCGGGTCGATGCGCTCAAATACACCGCCTTCAGCTATTGCGTACTGGAGAACTACGCGCAATGCCGCCATGCGTTCGACCTGGCGCTCAGCCTCGATCCGGACTTCGCATTGCGGTCCAGCGAACACGGTCATCCGATGTGGGGACCCGTGTTCGATGCTGCAAAAGCGACAAGCGAACAGGACCGGACCCATACCTCGCTCGACCGCGAACGCGAGCGCTGGCGCGGTGTCGACCTGTGGCGCGCCAGGTAATCCGCCCCCCGGCCACTCCTCCAACGTCTCCTGCATCGACGCTAATTCCTTGATTCAATTCAGGTATCTGTTCGTTCATTGCGCGTCGTTTTACTATGTCCCCATTTATTTATTCGGCAGTCATCCGCCGGTTTAATTTGACTCCGACCCTAATTATTGTGATTGATGTTTACTTGACTCTGCTCTATTCTCGACTTTCGATATTCATAAAATGCTGCGGAGCCCCACATGATTGCCCAAGGTTTGTACGATCCCGCCAATGAACACGACGCCTGCGGCGTCGGTTTCATCGCCCACATCAAGGGCAACAAAAGCCATTCCATCATCGAGCAAGGCCTGCTCATCCTGAAGAACCTGGACCACCGCGGTGCGGTCGGCGCCGATGCGCTGATGGGCGACGGTGCCGGCATCCTGATCCAGATCCCGGACCAGTACTACCGCGACGAGATGGGCAAGCAGGGCGTCGAGCTGCCGCCGCCGGGCGAGTATGGCGTCGGCATGATCTTCCTGCCGAAAGAGCACGCTTCGCGCATCGCCTGCGAACAGGAAATCGAGCGCGCCGTGCGCGCCGAAGGCCAGGTCGTGCTGGGCTGGCGCAACGTGCCGGTCGACGACACCATGCCGATGTCGCCCACCGTGCGCGCCAAGGAACCGGTGATCCGCCAGATCTTCATCGGCCGCGGTCCGGACGTGATGGTCACCGATGCGCTCGAGCGCAAGCTGTACGTGATCCGCAAATCGTCGGGCCACGCCATCCAGGCCCTGAAGCTCATGCACGGCAAGGAATTCTTCGTGCCGTCGATGTCGGCGCGCACCGTTGTCTATAAAGGCCTGCTGCTGGCCGACCAGGTAGGCGTCTACTATAAAGACCTGCAGGATCCGCGCTGCGTGTCGGCCCTGTCGCTGGTGCACCAGCGTTTCTCGACCAATACCTTCCCGGAATGGCCGCTGGCCCACCCGTACCGCCTGATTGCACACAACGGCGAGATCAACACCGTCAAGGGCAATTTCAACTGGACCCGCGCCCGTGAAGGCGTCATGAAGTCGGCCGTGCTGGGCGACGACCTGAACAAACTGTTCCCGCTGATCTATGAAGGCCAGTCGGACACCGCCTGCTTCGACAATGCGCTCGAACTGCTGGTCATGGCCGGCTACCCGATCGCCCAGGCGATGATGATGATGATCCCGGAAGCCTGGGAAAACCACGCGACGATGGACGAGAACCGCCGCGCGTTCTATGAATACCACGCCGCCATGATGGAGCCGTGGGACGGCCCGGCTGCGATGGCCTTCACCGACGGCCGCCACATCGGCGGCACGCTGGACCGCAACGGCCTGCGTCCGGCCCGCTACGTCGTCACCGACGACGACTTGGTCGTGATGGCATCGGAATCCGGCGTGCTGCCGATCCCGGAATCGCGCATCGTGAAAAAGTGGCGCCTGCAGCCGGGCAAGATGTTCCTGATCGACCTCGAAGCCGGCCGCATCATCGACGACAAGGAACTCAAGGACACCTACTCGAACGCCAAGCCGTACAAGGCATGGATCAAGTCGGTGCGCATCAAGCTGAACGAAATCAAGCTGTCGGAATCGCAACTGGCCCAGAGCCGCGCCAAGGATATTCCGGCTCAGGGCGAAAAAGCGCCTGTCTCCCTGCTGGACCGCCAGCAAGCCTTCGGCTACACCCAGGAAGACCTGAAATTCCTGATGTCGCCGATGGCCGTGCTGGGCGAAGAAGCCACCGGTTCGATGGGCAACGACTCGCCGCTCGCCGTGATGTCGAACAAGCTGAAGCCGCTGTACGCGTACTTCAAGCAGCTGTTCGCGCAGGTGACCAACCCGCCGATCGACCCGATCCGCGAAGCGATGGTGATGTCGCTGGTCTCCTTCATCGGCCCGAAACCGAACCTGCTGGACACCAACAACGTCAACCCGCCGATGCGCCTCGAAGTGTCGCAGCCGGTGATCGGCTTCGACGACATGGCGCGCCTGCGCAACATCAGCCTGCACACCGGCGGCAAGTTCAAGTCGTATGAGCTGAACATCTGCTACCCGGTCAGCTGGGGCAAGGAAGGCATCGAAGCCTCACTGGCCTCGCTGTGCGCGGAAGCCGTCGACGCGGTGAAATCCGGCCACAACATCCTGATCGTGTCGGACCGCAACCTGAGCGCCGACCAGGTCGCGATCCCGGCGCTGCTGGCAACCTCCGCCGTCCACCAGCACCTGGTGATGCGCGGCCTGCGCGCCTCGACCGGCCTGGTGGTCGAAACCGGCTCGGCCCGCGAAACCCACCACTTCGCGCTGCTGGCCGGCTATGGCGCCGAAGCCGTGCACCCCTACCTGGCACTCGAAACGCTGGCCGAGCTGGCGCATTCGCTGCCGCACGAGATCGCGGTCGACAAAGTCCATTACAACTACACCAAGGCGATCGGCAAGGGCCTCATGAAGGTGATGTCGAAGATGGGCATCTCGACCTACATGTCCTACTGCGGCGCCCAGATCTTCGAAGCCGTCGGCCTCAACAAGTCGCTGGTGGACAAGTATTTCAAGGGCACCTCGTCGACCGTCGAAGGCATCGGCCTGTTCGAAGTGGCGGAAGAGGCGCTGCGCCTGCACACCCTGGCCTTCGGCAACGACCCGGTGCTGGCGCACTCGCTCGACGTCGGCGGCGAGTATGCATTCCGCGTGCGCGGCGAAGACCACCTGTGGACCCCGGATGCGATTGCGAAACTGCAGCACTCGACCCGCGCCAACAACTTCAGCACCTATAAAGAGTACGCCCAGATCATCAACGACCAGAGCCGCCGCCACCTGACGCTGCGCGGCCTGATGGAATTCAAGATCGATCCGAGCAAGGCGATCCCGCTGGACGAAGTCGAGCCGGCCAAGGAAATCGTCAAGCGCTTCGCCACCGGTGCGATGTCGCTCGGCTCGATCTCGACCGAGGCGCACGCCACGCTGGCCGTCGCCATGAACCGTATCGGCGGCAAGAGCAACACCGGCGAAGGCGGCGAAGACCCGCGCCGCTACATGGGCGAGTTCAAGGGCATCAAGATCGCCAAGGGCGAGTCCCTGGCCTCGATCCTGGGTGCGGACCGCGTGGTCGCCGACATCCCGCTGCAGGAAGGCGATTCGCTGCGCTCGAAGATCAAGCAGGTGGCGTCGGGCCGCTTCGGCGTCTCGGCCGAATACCTGTCGTCGGCCGACCAGATCCAGATCAAGATGGCGCAGGGCGCCAAGCCGGGCGAGGGCGGCCAGCTGCCGGGCCACAAGGTGTCCGAGTACATCGCCTCGCTGCGCGTGTCGGTGCCGGGCGTCGGCCTGATCTCGCCGCCGCCGCACCACGACATCTATTCGATCGAGGACCTGGCGCAGCTGATCCACGACCTCAAAAACGTGAATCCGAATGCGTCGATCTCGGTGAAGCTGGTGTCGGAAGTCGGCATCGGTACCGTCGCCGCGGGCGTCAGCAAAGCCAAGGCCGACCACGTGGTGGTCGCCGGCCATGACGGCGGCACCGGCGCCTCGCCGCTGTCGTCGGTGAAGCACGCCGGTACGCCGTGGGAACTGGGCCTCGCCGAGACCCAGCAGACCCTGGTGCTGAACGGGCTGCGCAGCCGCATCCGCGTCCAGGCCGACGGCCAGATGCGTACCGGCCGCGACGTCGTCATCGCCGCCCTGCTGGGCGCCGACGAGATCGGCTTCGCGACCGCGCCGCTGGTGGTGGAAGGCTGCATCATGATGCGCAAGTGCCACCTGAACACCTGCCCGGTGGGCGTGGCGACCCAGGACCCGGTCCTGCGCGCCAAGTTCCAGGGCAAGCCGGAACACGTGGTGAACTACTTCTTCTTCGTTGCCGAGGAAGCGCGCCAGATCATGGCCCAGCTGGGCATCCGCACCTATGACGAGCTGATCGGCCGCGCCGACCTGCTCGACCGTAGCCGCGCCGTCGGCCACTGGAAAGCGCAAGGCCTGGACTTCAGCAACATCTTCTACCAGCCGAAGGTCGACAGCCCGCGCGCCCTGCTGCACAGCGACACCCAGGACCACGGCCTGGACAAGGCACTCGACCACAAGCTGATCGCGCAAGCCAAGGCGGCGCTGGAGAAGGGCGAGCGCGTCTCGTTCATCTCGCCGGTGAAGAACCTGAACCGCACCGTCGGCGCCATGCTGTCGGGCGAGGTCGCCAAGCGCTATGGCCACGCCGGCCTGCCGGACGACACCATCCACATCCAGCTGCAGGGCACCGCCGGCCAGTCGGCCGCGGCCTTCCTGGCGCACGGCATCACGATCGACCTGGTGGGCGAGGGCAACGACTACGTCGGCAAGGGCCTGTCGGGCGGCCGTATCATCGTGCGTCCGAACACCGAGTTCCGCGGCTGGGCCGTGGACAACATCATCGTCGGCAACACGGTGATGTACGGCGCGATCGCCGGTGAAGCCTTCTTCAACGGCGTGGCCGGCGAACGCTTCGCCGTCCGTAACTCGGGCGCGACGGCCGTCGTCGAGGGCCTGGGCGACCACGGCTGCGAATACATGACCGGCGGCACCGTCGTGGTACTGGGCGATACCGGCCGCAACTTCGCGGCGGGCATGTCGGGCGGCGTGGCTTACGTGTACGACCCGAAGGGCGAGTTCGAGCAGAAGTGCAACACGACCATGGTCAACCTGGAGCGCGTGCTGGCCACCAAGGAGCAGGGCGATCAATCCAGCTGGCACAGCCAGACCCGTGGCGGCGCGCGCGAGTCCGACGAGGCGATCCTGAAACGCCTGATCGAACGCCACTTCAAGCACACCGGCTCGACCCGCGCCCGCAACCTGCTGGACGACTGGGCCAACAGCCGCGGCAAGTTCGTCAAGGTGTTCCCGACCGACTACAAGCGCGCGCTGGAAGAGATGCACAACAGCAGTATGGAAGAGGCGAACGACAAGGTTGAGTTGGTGGCCTAAGCTAGCCCCAAGACCGTCGTCCCCGCGCAGGCGGGGACCCAAGTTTTGCGTGCGTCTCGACTGCGCCAGCAAACTTGGACCCCCGCCTGCGCGGGGGTGACGGCTCTACTGCCGTTAATAGAAAAATGCTACGGGTGCAGCTCAGCAGCCCCGACAAACAAGGAAATACAATGGGTAAAATCACCGGCTTCATGGAATTCCAGCGCCAGGAAGAAGACCACCTGGACCCCGCCGTCCGCCTGAAGAACTACAAAGAATTCACGATCACCCTGACCAACGAGCAGGCCAAGGTGCAGGGCGCCCGATGCATGGATTGCGGCATCCCGTTCTGCAACACCGGCTGCCCGGTCAACAACCAGATCCCCGACTGGAACGACCTGGTCTACCACGGCAATTACCGCTACGCCGTCGAGAACCTGCATTCGACCAATAACTTCCCCGAGTTCACCGGCCGCATCTGCCCGGCGCCGTGCGAAGCCGCCTGCACGCTCGGCATCAACAACGAGC
>Ga0308160_10006114_pt1 | contig 12341 bp, 10 predicted proteins | sample PhyFR1_FD_201036 | JGI IMG/M metagenome (GOLD analysis project Ga0308160, IMG submission 201036) | Phyllosphere microbial communities from UC Gill Tract Community Farm, Albany, California, United States - DLSLF.R1 | ecosystem: Host-associated > Plants > Phyllosphere > Unclassified | place: USA... | reverse complement strand
CCGTCACCTGACAAGAGACGGTTCGAACCACCACCATCCACCACACTCAAAGATCGTCAAATCAGATCGGTGGACCCACCATACGAACAAACATGTCCGAAGTCCGAAGTGATTCAAGAGGGAGAGAGTTTGTGAGTTGTCTAGGGTTCGGGTCAATTCTCGTCGTTCTTGGTCCTCGGTCCGTCCTCTTCGTTCTCCTTCCTACCCGACTCCCTCCGACTTCCTCCAACTCCCATTCCCTTTCCCTTTCCCTCCCCCTCTTCGGCTCGACGACAGTACGACACTACATTTCTCCCCTGATCTTGGGCTGTATATTCCTTGTTCTCTTGGTTCGATCATCATCACCTCGTCGTCGTCGTCGTCCTTGTTCTTCCACCTGTCTTGTCTATCGTTTCTTCTTGTGTCGCTTGTCTCTTGTTTCTATTCGCTTGTTTCTATTCCTACTCCTTCGTCTCTTGTTCCTATTGCTATTCCCTTTTCGTCTTCTTCCTCTTCTCCTTCTCCTGGTCTTCTTCTTCTCTTCTTCTCACCATGACTTACGAATACGAGCTGATATACTTCTTCTTCTTATTCATCGTGTTCTCTTGTGATCTTGGTATCGTCTTTGACCGGCTTGGAATTCCTTGGACTTTTGGGATCTTGGCATCTCGACCACCTCCACATCTCGACCACCTCGACCACCTCGACAATCTCCGAACTTGATCTAATCTCGACCCATCTCTTCATCTTCGGGAACCCTACCACAATCTCCGGGATCTCGATCATCTCAACGTCATCCTCATCTCTGGAACCTTGTCATATGGTCCATCTTCGTCATCTCGACAACCTCTACATCTCAACGATCATCTCGGAATTGAAATCTCGTGTGGTCTCGATTGTGTTTTGGCTGGCTCTCCTGAATTTGAATCTTGAATTCGAACTCGAAATCCGTTCTCGAATCGGTTCTACAATTGCCGCTCTGATTGGATCTCTCGTTGGTTCTCTGATCCGCTCTCAATCGGACCCGGATCGGACTCGGATCGTTTCAATTCGACAACTTGCCCGCCTCAACGCTCGACCCTCGACCATCTCATTAATCACTCCTGGATCACCCCCGTGCTGTCCTCGCATCCCTCCATTCGACAATCCTTCCACTCGTCATCTCTTCACTCGCTGCGCTGTGAACCCCCCCAGATCTCCACCGGCCGAGGCGGAGCAGGCAACGCCATCCGTTCTCCCTCCCGTAACAACGCCACCACCCTACCCGGAATCGACCCCACCCTCCAACCCGGAGCCGAACGAGGTCGTTCAGCCCCCCGAGGAGAATCCCTCGTCGATCGGGTCTTTCATACCGGTCGGGGTGGGGCTGGAAACACCCGAAGCCCGAGCAAGGGAGGCAGGAGGGAAGAGGAGGAGGAAGGGAGGTTGGAGGAGAGGTTGGTAGCTGAACGAAGGGGGAGGGAGGCGTTGGGAGATGTACCGTATAGTACGGGAAGAGGCGGGGCAGGTGAGTACGAAGATGAGGGGGCGGGGTGGATGACTTGTGACCCGAATGCTAGGCCTAGTTGGCTGACTGGAAGAACGTCGTTGCGTCCCGTCACTAGGCAACATGAACACCTCCCGATCCCGATCTCGTTCCCGCCAACCTTCCCTCAACCGGACGTCCACTTCCGGTCCCTTGCCCGCTCATCAACACCACCACCACCATCTCGGCGGCGGAAAGGACCATGATCTGAGCAAGACGACCACGAGGAGTAGTGTGGTCACTTCCAACCAGGCGGGAGCAGGAGGAGTGGCGCCTTCGGCGGCAGGTGGGGCCGGGTATGTGGGGAGTGGAAGGGGAGGGTATGGGAATATCGTCACGGTCGATTCGATGACTCCGGAACAGAGGGCGCAGGTGAGTTGGTGGGCTGGCTTTGAGGGGGTGCTTTTGAGTCCAGACCCGAGGGGCCGTGCTTTGAAGGCGTGAATCAATCTAGACGAGACCAGTGACTGATCCAACCCCCTTCACTGCTCCTCGTCCCTCTTTTCGCAACGCACGTGGCCTTCTCCTATTCATCTCGTAACGCACGGGCAACACGGCGGTGGCTCCAAACGATGATTCCCTCGGTGTCCGGCTGGATTCGCGTGATCAGTACGAAAACGACAAATTCACGGACGCGCAGATCTTGTCCAGGTGGCGTGCGGGACATCCTCATGAAATGTGAGTGACAGAGGTCCCGACTGATGGGTGAATCTCGGGTGTCAGGAAGGCGGGGTGGGGGATTAGGTGTTCGCTCGTCCTCGTGATCGGTGAGAAGTGGGAATTCGGGTCAAGACGTGCAGAGCATAGAGCCCTCGAAAGCAGAGTCATGTCTCCGAGACGAACGAGGCGGAAGGCCATGAAAACTATTTGCTTTGCCACACAACGCCGGAACCGTACCACACGAACTCATGCTCACACACCCTACCCTCTTCTCGCAGCACCTCCTCCGGACGAGGAGGCGGAGGCAATCTCGCTCCCCCTCTCGAGACCCCCACGTCGGTCCAACTCGCCAACCTTTCCCTGGAAGAACGAGGCGCTCATGAACGAGTCGAACATGAATCCGCTCGAAACGGACGCACGACAGGCCATGGGGGATTGGGAAACTACCAACCGCCCGTCATTGGAAGTAGGTTGGACGAGGTCGCCGAGGAGGGCGGAAGGGTGGAGATGGGTGGAGGAAGGGGAAGGCAGGGTGCGGGCGCGGGGGAAAAGGGAGAAGGCGTGATCAAGAAGGTCATGAGGAGTTTGAGTAGGCAGAGTGGGCCGAGGGATAGGTCGGCCGTGAGGAGTTGAGTGTGGGATGCAGCGTCTCCCTCGGGCTCCCCCTCGCTCAACAGCTTCCAACAATTCAATAAAAATCTGGACTGGAATATACATCTGTCTTTTTCGCCTTGTCTTTTTATTTACCAACCGTTTGGCTTCGTGTCTTGTAGTCGACCGCTGTGATCTCTACTCTTTATAGTTTGTTTCTCTCTTGTTTATTTCTCGATTACATGAGTCTTATCAATCCAAACTTTCGATTCGATCTCATTCACTCGTCGTCCTCCATCAATGCTCGTTCTTCCTGCCATCATCAGGCACAGAAGGTCTGGCTACCTCGCCAGGCGTCTTCTTGGTATAATCCCCGACCTCGGCTTTTTCCGGAGCCGTCGCGGTGGTTTCCGGCTTTTCTCCTTCCCCCTGAGCAGATTCGTTGAGGAGTATCAATGATCAGGCCAGAGATTCAGCAGTAGCTCGAGTTGTATTTCAACGGACGGGCTATGTGAGCTTACAGATTTGGTTGCGAACGTGGTCTTTTGTTCTTCGGTGGTCATATTGTCGGTATATGCTGTCGGGAAGTCGATACTTCTGGTCAACTGCTGCCGAAGGACGATCGCATCGCGCGTACTCACCTTGAAATGTAACTGATCAGTCGATGCTGGAGTATCTGCGAAGCGACGTCGCAAAGAATACCTCGTCTGACTGCTCTCGAGAAGAAACTAGCCTGTTCTTATATGTCATACGTGATCAAACTCCGATCGAGTGTCATTCGTCAGCACTGCAGCAATCAAAGGGTGAAGAGATCGACCGACCGTGAACAGGCGCACAGTTTCTGACGTCAGCTTGAGCGGCAGCAAGCGGTATCAAATTCTGGTCAGCTGAGATGCGATATGTTTCAAATTGCCCAGTACACACAGCTTTCGAGGTGGTCGAGGTTGAACCGCAGTCACCACTATACATGCACGGCTAGACCATAGCTCACTGGTTTCGGCATGAGGTATGTACTTCTCAGCTTCCAGCTGGATGCGCCGTAAGGTAATCTAGGTCGGGACTTGAGATACACTGAATGCAGACGACAGCATTGACGGTTTCTTCCCAAAGTCCGCCAACAGAATTTGTCAAGCCACTCGATTACCATCAGTCAAGAGAGCAGTTCGTCGCTTCATTCAGGTCGAGCGAAAGCATCTCAGATGTTATCGTGCCCACCTAACGAGTATGTCTCGGCAATCCGAATCAAACTCATATTGTACTCGTGCGTGTGTGCTCTCGCGCAACAAAAAGCGATGACCGCCGACTTTCCGCCCTGGCGCAAACGTACCTGTAGCAAACATGACCGATAAGGCTTTGATGCGGGCTGCAGGTTTGACATGACCGGTCGAAATCTCAGCAACACCACCACACAAAATTACAATCCCGCATAGCTTCCCTGGTGGTGTCTTCCACCATTTGTTATACTCGAGAACGTAGCCAAGGGCAGCCTCTGCTGCGTCTCCAACTTCCTTTATTAGTAGACAATGCGGGCCTAATTCCTCTCCAGCAAGGTCTGGGAATCCTTGATTTGGAGGGGGGGTTCACCGGAAGCTTCGAAGTACTCGAAGATGACCTACCACTCACAAATGCTGTCTAGTAGCCGATGTTCTGGTCAAGGGGTGGGCCACATGATCAATGCAATAATGGACATGTACGGGATATTGTAAGAACTCCGATCTGCGTAGCGTGAACAATCCCACCAAGCGTTAGCTCAATTTTAAAGGAGCTGTCTCGCCTTTTCGGGGAGGATCTCGCGTTTATACTAGGTCTCAAAGCATGAAGCCCATTGGCGGTTTCGACGGTTTCAATGAGACCATGAGGTGAGTCCTGCTGGTTCTACTGAGAAACTGTCTGTACATATTGGTAAACGTCCGCAAAAGTGCTTGTACAGTAGCAGCTATATTGAAATCGTCTTGACGTAATCAACACTTAGCTTCATCCGGGATGAAAGGTTGGTGGACAATCCGACCCCTCGCCTCGGCAGGTCAAGTTAGAGACGCTACTCTTGCCTGATTTCCCACATCGGCGTCGGACGACACTCGCACGAAACCGGCAACCTGCCTTCAATCATCATTCGGACCGTCCAACGCTGCCAAACACGCGCCCAATCATCCCGCCTATATCAGTAGCCGATACGGTTGAAAGTCGACCGTTGACGAACTGCGAGAACGGCTACGTCTGGAATATATGATCGCCATACCTTATATCCACGAGGTCGGTCGTCAGTCACGCGTGTGCCTCGCGGTGGGTTTACGGTGGATACTTGCTCACAAATCCTCCTTCGCTTAGAATGGTTGAACATGTGCTCTCGGCTGGTTTTTTCGTCATTTCTTATTTCCGCGGGAAGGGATGTCAAAATAGACCAACCCTATTCTTTGAGAGGTCTCCATGGTCTCCATGGGGCTCGCTTCGACCTATTACTACAGCAGACGGACGAGAGATGCTGGCTACCACGGCCCGGGGCTCTTCTGGAAGGATGGGCAGCACAATGCAGACACTTGAGCACCTCTCGTCTTCTGGCTGCGAAGATCTCTTATGACGACCATTTGCATATAAGGCTCGACGAGGTGCCTCCGTAGTCCAGTGAGGTTTCAGATGGCCAGGATGATAGCAAGTCTCTACTAAAGCGAATGCCCAAGATGGATACCAAAAACGACTACGAACACCGGGATGCGGAAGCCAAGCTCGCTGGCATCGAGCATGACGAGGTTGCCGATGCCCAAGGTCTCAAGGAGGATGCCTACAACCAAGAGGCTGTCGAGGCCAACATGACGCTTATTCAAGCTGTCAAGGCGTATCCTATGGCAACGTTTTGGGCATTCATCATGTCCTTCACCATCGTGAGTCTCTGCCGACGAACATGATATCACCCTCCATCTTCGAGCTGACCTCACATGTCTTGATTTCATTAGGTCATGGAATCATTCGACATGTTTTTGATCGGTAATTTTGTCGCTTTGCCCGCTTTGTGAGTATCAACCCTGAAGTATACCAACACTAGGCGCCCAGCTGATAGTGTCACCCCTGCACGCACAGCAAGGACAAGTATGGAACCTTTGTCGACGAGGCTACCGGATACGTGATTCCTACCAAATGGCAAACGGCTCTCACCCAAGCTGGTCAAATCGGTGCCTTTCTTGGGGTCTTCATGGCCGGTCCCATTACCACTCGTCTAGGATATAGGTGGACCACCATGATCGGACTCATGCTGATGAACGCTACCATCTTCATCTCCTTTTTCGCCAACTCGCTTCCGGTCTTCTTGATCGGCCAGCTGTTTGAAGGAATGCCCTGGGGTCTGTTTATCGCCGTCTCTCCAGGTACGTTTTTCTTGAGTGGACGACGCTTAGGAATCCACAAGAATGAACCATGTTTGCTTTGCAGCCTACGCCAGTGAAGTCGTCCCCCTTCCCCTCCGATCGGCCTGTACCGCGACCTTGCAAATGTGCTGGGCCTTTGGAAGCATCATCGTCGGAGCCGTGACCTACGTCCTCAACCAGAGGACCGATCAATGGGCTTATCGAATCCCCCTTGCCGTCCAATGGGCTTTCCCTACCCCCCTTCTCATCCTCATGTGGTTCGCTCCGGAATCCCCTTGGTGGCTCATCCGAAAGGGACGAAAGGCCGAAGCCCTCAAGTCCATCGAGCGTCTCGGACGATCCTCCATGCAAAACTCTGCCGAGATCGTTGCCATGATGTCTCGTACCGTCGAGATTGAAGCCGCTCTGACCAAACGACCTACCTACATGGACTTGCTCAGAGGTACCGACTTGAGGAGGACTCTGATCACGTGTTTCATCTACGCTGGTCAGAACTTTGCCGGTAACTTGATCGCCAATCAGGCAGTGTTCTTCTTTGTTCGTGAGTGTGACCGTCGTCCAGTCTCGTGTTGCATATCGGCTTGGAGCTGACTGTTCAATGCTTGAATTCCTTAGAGGCGGGTATGACCACCGACTTTGCTTTCGCCCTTGGTTTAATCACCTCGTGTCTTCAAGTCATCGCCGTCGCTTGCTCCTGGGTGCTCAGCTCGTACTTTGGTCGTCGAACCATCTACCTCTACGGTACCGCTGCCAACATCACCTTCTTGTTCGCCCTCGGTATCGCTGCCACCGTGACTCAGTCGTCCAAGGCTCAGTTCGCTCAGGCTTGTTTGGGTGTGATCATCTCGTTCACTTTTGCTCTCACTTTGGGACCCATCTCGTACACTATCATCGCTGAGACCTCGTCCGTCCGTCTTCGACCCTTGTCTACCGCCGTGGGTCGAGCCGCATACTATATTGCCGAGATCCCTTGCATCTATCGTAAGTCGAGCGATGAATACCGCCATGATGTGACACCCACTGATGCCGCTTATCCCTCTTCACAGTCGCCTCGCAAATGCTCAACCCTACCGGTTGGAACTTGGCTGGAAAGTGCGGATTCATCTGGGGAGGTACCGCCGTCATCTGTTTCATCATCGCTTTCTTCGCCTTACCAGAGCTTCGAGGACGTTCGTACCGAGAGATCGATATCCTGTTTAGAAGAAAGGTCTCGGCGAGAAAATTCTCCAAAACCGAGGTCGACATGCAGGATGACGATTAGGCGTAGAGTGCCCCCGAACATGGGGATAGAGCCTTTTTGAAAAGATATCTGCCGTTGTAAAGAACATAATACATGATATCGTATTCCAATCGAGATTGATACCTGACACTTTCGCTCGAAGTTCGTATCGAACGAGCTAATCGGTCTTGATACAAAGACAAGATAAGAGATGCAGCCCCACGATCAATTGACATTTACTCACGCGAAGCTTCGTTCTCGCTTTGTACGCCAAGTCTTTGTGCCATTGAGGGATGGTTTTGTAGTACTCCTCAGTGGTAGCGTCTCATCCGAGCATGTTGAGGGATTGTGATCGGCTTGCATCATCTGCCGCGGTCATGAGCGTCGATGTAGATCTTCTGCAATCGTTTCAGTCTCTTATCTCTTTGATCTCCATGTCTACGCTATGCTGTGTCCTAGCCATCTGTGTCTCGGCTGGTCGATTAACGCAGCCTCGGTCTTTACGTGATCGGTGATTTTTCCTTCCGACGAGACCGGAACCTAATTTCTGGCCGAATCTTCTGACGACTTTCTAAGCAGGGTCTGGCTAAGAACGGTTAGAACAGGCATGGATTTGGATTGTACTTTCTCCTCGCTCTCCTCTGGCTCCATATTTGCAGGATATTTGCAGGAAGGTCTTGATTTCGGATCCAATAGCATGTCTTTCGAAGCGACAAATCTTACGGCAGGATCTTCCGCTGGTCCGGAGGCGTCGAAATCACAAGCTCCCCGAAATCCACAGTTGCGATATTGCGAGCCTTACTATTACCCATACCGAACCAATGTTAAAGCGAGGTGAGCAGCTAGATCAACGCTTCAGATCTGCAGCATCTTATAGAGCTACAACATGCCAGATGGATCGGTCGACAGATTCTGGAAGTCGTATCGACCGAGTTCAGGGACAGGTCCGTCGAATATTATGTGAGTCTCAAATGCCAAAGCTTGTTAGTTCCCGGTCTCGTATTCGAGCTCACAACATTCTCAATATGTCTTATATTTGGTATCTGAACAAACGGCTACATTTACGCCGGTCCGCATCTCAACGCCCTCCTGTACGCCGTCTGTTCGAAACAGAAACACGCCTTGGAAAGCGGGGTCACCACTGTCAACGGCAAAACAGCACCTCCCGACTTTGTCCTTAAGAATGGGGACAGAATTGAGTCAGTTTACCTGTTCTGGGCGGTTGTTCGCAACTCTTTCAGACGCCGATATATCCCCGGTACTTTGACCTGTGTAGAAACACAGTCCATCGTCACGAACCTCCTGTCACGCAATCCCCCATCCTAGTCCTTCATCAGGATATCGAGCGACAATTCATCGTCATCAGTAAACCCGGATCAGTGGTATGTCACAAGCACCGGAAATTACATCGGACGTCGTTGTAGCTAGCTAGCGACTGATCGCTTTATCATGGGTCTTCCGTATCAGCCAGTACATGCGACAGGACGGTATTTCAAGCATACCGTGCTAGAACTGCTCAAGTCGGATCACGGGATCACCGCATACAGTCAGTGTGTTCCGGGAACTCCACATCAGTCAAACGCTGGCTAACACGGTCCTATTCTACCTCATCACCCCTAAACGTCCTCCTTCGAACGGTGCGGATCTGCCATCTTCCCCGGAATCGCTCAATGTTCTCGCAGGCGTCAATCGGCTGGACCGACTGACGTCGGGTCTCATGATCCTCGCTCTGACTGGCAAAGCATCGACGGGACTAGCTGAGGAGTTCATCAAAGGACACGTCAAGAAGGAGTATATCGCTCGAGTGCGGGGCAAATTTCCAGAGTAGGCTCACGCTATTGAAAATGAGTGGACAGAGCTGACGAACCTGGCAAGCAGGGAGGAAATCACGGTGGATCAGTCGCTTTTGACCGTGGATCGTCAGATGGGATTGGTCATCTGTACACCTGATGGCAAGGTTAGTCGAGCCGCAGGCTGCTCTCACTTTCCCATGAAGTCATCACGCTGATGAAGCCAAACACGACCGATCGATAGGACGCCAAGACGATATTCAAGCGAATGTCCTATGATGCCGAGAGGGATCAGAGTGTGGTGCACTGTGAGTTTGGCTTCCGGTCGACGAGATCATACAGCGTACGCTAACACGGCAACATCGATTTTGCCTCACGACAGGTCGACCAATCACGGGACGAAGTGAGACGCTCTCCAGGAATGGAATCTGCTGAAATCGCACGCTGATATCGGGCCATTCATGACTTGTGCTAGCCCATCAAATCCGTGTACATCTTCAATACCTCGGTCATCCCATCCCGAATGACCCTCTGTACGGTGATCCACAGGTCTGGGGTCCTACTATGGGTAAGGGTGGTGTCGACCTGACACCCGATCGAGCCGAAGAAGAGTCTATGAATGGAGAGGATGGCCAGGGTGACGACTCGGTGACTCAGCTGTCGTCGCAACTCGCTCGGATGAGGGGCGAAGAGGCTTTGCCTTCTGGCAAGATTCAGCCAAAGACGGGCAAGACGGAACAAGATCTCGCTCGGCTCAAGAAACGACTCAAGGGAGAACTTCTGCCACGCGAAGCGTCGACGGTGGCGGAGGAAGATGAAGCGGTTGGAGGTAGCCCAATATACTTGAGCAGAGAAGCTAGAGAGGTCATCGCCAAGCTAAGGCGACAGAAGGACGAGGCGGAGGATTGGGCAAAGTGAGTGTGCTGGGATGGAAATTGATGCTCGTTCGCTTACCCGTGACTCACTGACCTCTGTTATGCGTCCATCAGATGGAGCGAAGTCATGTATCGGACGAAGCAAGCAACGAATGAGGGCTCTTCAGATGGTGAGACGATGATCGCATGTCGGGTATTCCAGCTTCGGCCTCGCTCTAACGCGATGGATATATCCTTGCATTGCCTCTCCGTAACAGGCTCAACCGTTCTCACATTTAGCTCTATCCCCGAAGGCTTTTGTCAAGCGTGTCATATACCCCTGGCGCCAGATCCCAAAGTCGACTCCCTGTTCATCTACCTGCACGCTTGGAGGTACACCACCGAGGCATGGGGAGAGTTCTCAACGCCGTTGTGAGTTGCAAGGAGTTTGTATGCCAGCAAACGACGTGAACTGACGGTAGCATTTGGTCTGCCCCGGCTGTCTGTCCTCGTCGCCTTCGTGTCGATAGGCCGAGATGGGCAGAGGAGAATTGGGATGGGCTAGTCGCTGAACCCATGGACGATTCGCAAGAGTCTCCGAACGGCAAAGAAGTCGCGTGTTGAACGGGCTGAACAGCGCAGTCTACTCGTTGCTATCGTCCTGCTACAGACTAAGAAAGACCGTCCTTTGGCGGGTCGCCCGGATTTAGGGTTGTATTTGCATGGATCATAGCATATTCGAGTGATTTCTTGCTCGATAAGACACGGGATAGCAGTGCGACTAGCCAGTTGCGTCTCTAACGATGTGTAGCCCTCGACCGAACCCGCATCACGCTGTGGAGCGTTTGAATCAGGCAGGGTAGCCAGCTAACACACAAGGAGTGTAGTCCATTGACTCTCATAACTAGACGGCAAAAGGAGGCATTGCGAGTCCCTGTAGCGCGAACGACGACGGGCGAGGCAAAAAATCACGCGATTTTGCGTTGCCATACCCACAAAAAGTTTAATCCCATACGCGGCTCGAACGCGTGACCCCCTGATTGCTGGCTATGCCATCGTAGTCAGATATTCTACCACTGAACCAATGGGACTTTGACATCATCTCGCCGAGTGGTCCATAAGCGAGAAGCGTTCCACTTCACTACAAACAGACAATCGGCAGGCTGAACAAAATATTGTACGGTGATCTATTTCTCGATCTGTCTGTTTGCGACTCTGTAATCCCGATGAAAAGGCGTCCAATTGCCAGAAGCAGGGCCATCGAAATCATCCTCTAACAATTTTCCTATACGAAGAATAGGGTAATTACGCACCTCGCAGAATCAAACTAGACATGAATCTGATAATGCATGACGTGAAAACCTAAAAAACCATGCCATAATCACGCGTGGCGAGCGATTGCCGGCACAAGTTCACTGTCTCCGAAACAGACGTTTCCTTCCCGCCTCGCCTTGCTGCCATATAACATGCCAATTCTTGAAACCATTCTGCGCTACAATGGATCAGGTCTGTCGCAGTCGTCAACAAACAGCAGGCCAGTACCCGCTATTTGCTTTGCCATTGCGTGGTAACGTTTCGTCGATCAAGCCTCTGATCGCTTAATAGAGTTCAACCGCCCGTGCGTGCCTTCCGCGCGTCGGTTGCGAGGCGAGGGCGATCCACTTCCGGTCCGGAGAAGCTGTGTTCGGGGGTTTGTAGCTTGTCGAACACGATGATCAAAACGCGCCGGATCAAAAGTGATCCACCACATCGAAGCGATCATGTGGTGCCTTTCACGCCGCGGTCTTGCCTTACGATCGGGCACAATTTCATCAGTGAAATCTTATCATCCTTTGGATGTCAATGCATGGGTGATCGATCATCATTCGATGAAATTCACATGATATGGTCCGAATGGATGGAATCAGGTCGAAAGCTGTGCTCTTAATGGCAGGTGCATCCCAACATGTCTCGATCGGGTGGCTTTGTAGTGAGTCATCGGTCCTTGCCAGACAGCACGCCTACACATCTCATGTATTGTACATTAGAAGTAATTGGTCGCTTCAACTTTTGCAAAAGAATCGATGCTTCGTTCTACCACTTCCAACCAATTGCAATTCTATCATGTCGACCAAGCCAAAAGCTTTCCGAAACCCACTCGAAGCTCTTGCAGCTGGAATGAGGCTTAAACCATCCACTACGCCACAGCACAAAGTCGACCGCAGGACGATCCCTCGATCTAGGATAGGTCAAGGGAAACGGGGACATCCAATAGGATCTAAACCCCTAATCCCCCTAAAGAAGAGGTTAGGTAACCCTAACAAGCCGAAGATGCATGGGTTACAACCCATGTTCTGGTGTGGGATTGAGGGCAAGTGGATCATT
>Ga0308160_10006113_pt1 | contig 12342 bp, 20 predicted proteins | sample PhyFR1_FD_201036 | JGI IMG/M metagenome (GOLD analysis project Ga0308160, IMG submission 201036) | Phyllosphere microbial communities from UC Gill Tract Community Farm, Albany, California, United States - DLSLF.R1 | ecosystem: Host-associated > Plants > Phyllosphere > Unclassified | place: USA... | reverse complement strand
TAATGCATATTACATGGCTCCAATACGCTACAACATACCAACTTCGGATCAGACCCACCGAATTGCCCCCTTCTCCTTCCCACAACCAACGACATCCCCGCCGACCCAAAACGGTTTCAAAGCTCTAGGCAGATCCAACCCCTCAATCCTCTTCTCCTCGCCTTCTCCCAACTGTACCCCATTCTCTAAGAGGGCCACTAGTAATCGGGGAATCGCTGCTGCTGTACCATTCAGTGTGTGGGCGAATGGGAGTGGAGCGTCTGATTCTGTAGATGGGCGATATCGGATATGAAGGCGGCGGGATTGGTAGTCTGTGCAATTTGATGTAGATGTGATCTGCTTATCAGCTTGGTAGTCACAAAGAGTGGAGGGGAAACGTACCTCGCCCCACTTTCCACGCCCTGGCATCCAGGCTTCCATATCGTATTTCCTTGCTGCACTTGCTCCCAGTTCCTCAGTTGGCATGTCGAGCACCCTGTATGTCAGCCAAGGATCAAACGACTATAATGTGTGACGCACCTGACACTAAGCCCTAGGCCCTCTGCAATCTCCCTCTGCACGCGCCTCATTTCCTCCATCACTTCCCCACCCTCTCCATCCGCAGCAGTCACGCAAAACATCTCGACTTTCGTAAACTGATGAACCCTATACAGCCCCCTTGTATCCGATCCCCTGGCCCCAGCCTCAGCCCGGAAAGCATGTCCTACACCAACGACCTTCCTCGGTAGATTCTTGTGTTCCAATATCCGATTAGCGAATAAGGCCGATAATGGTATTTCAGCAGTTCCAGCTAGACATAGATCGGTACCGGCGATATGATACGTTTGTGTCGGTGCTGAATCACCATCACCATCTCGAGGATTGAAGCCGCATCTACTTGCTATATCTGTTCGAATGATATCGGGGGGAATGACTGGTTCGTAGCCGTGCTTGAAACATATCGAGGTCGCGTAGTTGATCAATGCCATTTCTAGTAATGCCAATGTTCCACGCAAATAAGGCCATGATGATCCTGTTGATATTGTCGATGCTTCGTTGTCCAGGAGTTCGTACCAGTTTGTCGTCCTCAAATGATCCCTAGCTAGATCGGAGGGTATTGGTTGAGGTCCAAACCTCTCGATCTCCACTGCATTCTCCTCTGGACCTAGTGGGACATCGGCCATACTACTATTCGGCAGCACCAGACCCAACTCCAGCAGTTCCTCCTCCGTTGCATTCAAGTTGGTCTCGTAATCCGTGATCCGCCCTTTCAATTTCTTAGCTTGTCGAACTAATTCCTCCTTGTCGCCCAAGTTGGCTTTGATGAGGTGTGATACCTCTTTCTGCTTTGAGCGGACATTACTGATTTTCTGAAGTAGGAGTAATTGAGTATCGCGTAATCGGATCATATGAGGTAGGTGATTCGGCCCATGGGGTAAGGGCGAATTTCGAATCATGGCATTGTGCGCTGTTTGGGCCGGATCGGCGAGAAGGGTAGCATAGTCCAATCGCGGCTTGGGGAGTAGAGATGTCGGTTTGGATGGGGCGGACGAGCTATCTTGGCTACTAGATTTCGTAGAGGTGGTACTGGGACCACTTGGGCTCGAGCCCGATCCAGCGGGCGGAGGTGGTGGTGTACCGGGGAACACCATCGGGCCACCCGTAGGGACGTGTGATGCCCATCGTCGATTCCCAAGGACTATTTATGAGCTTGACTCAAGGACTGTGGGAATAATAAAGATGGGCTTACCTGTTCTCTCTGTTACAGCCCTTGATATAGCTCTACGGATAGTCATACTAGTTGTATACATGTACTGTATAGTATAGTCTACGGTAATAGAGTCTATCACAGGTCGATTAACGTTAAATCGCAATCTCCGCTTTCGGGCCGCATTCAACTTTGGATTCAATCACTCACTGTCACTCTATCTCTATACATACACTCTTTACACTTGTATATAATATAAACATACCCACGTCGAGAATATCCCACATCTTCTTATCCTATTCATTACAAGCAACCAATCTATATACCCATCGCCCTTTTCAATACTTGGACAAACGGGCATCCGGCTACAAACACGCCAAGTCACGGGTTAGATGTACGAGTACGGTCTCTCCCAAGAACATGCCCAGGGGCAGGCGCAGGCATCCACTTCCTCGGCGTCTCCCTCGATGCAACCACCATCAGCATCAGCAGATTTCAGGAATGGACAGCTTCAACAACAACAGCAACAGCAGCCACAACAGCCTTATCCATATGGATACGATTCATATCCACCACCAGTAGGCCCATCATCATACGACTACGGGTTTCAGCGTGGTCCAATGCAGTCTGGAATGGAAGGGATGCCTAGTACTTATGGAAATGGGAATGGGAATGGGAATGCAAGTGGAAATTGGGAATCACCATATAATGGTGCATCTTCGTCATCACACGATAGAAGTAGGGAACCACCTCCGTGGATGATGGGTGAGGGAAATGGGATATATGGTCAGATGGGGATGCATGGTGACATGGGCAGGGGTAGTAGCGGTGCTATCGATGGGAATGGGAATGGACACGGACATGGGCATGGGCATGGCGGCGCTGGACTTGGTCTAGGTGGTGATGAAGAGAGCTGGCGCAGAAATGGTACAAATTGGGGTCATGATTTTGGCAAACCCCCTGGACTAGATACGGGCATGGAGAAAGCTCTAGAAACTGTAAGTTTCACATTCACCCCGTTCAGGTATGGCAAGCTGACGAGTCAGCTCCGTTCCAACATCAACGACCTTGTTGAAAGTATACGTCCATATGGTGCGTCTACTGTCTTGCAAGACAACATTAAACTAATCTGTAGCGGTATCTCCAAACAATCCTCGACCACCCCGACCACCGCCATATGCTCAACAACGATTCGTACGCTTAGCAGCCTCAATCCAGTCAACCCTATCCACCCTCCAACCCCACATGCATCCCCTCCTTCATCCCGAATTCCTTCTTACACCTCCCAAACCCCGCTCATCACCAACCAATGGACATGGTAATGGCACAGGTCCATCGTCTTCGATCAAACCCCTCTCGTCCGCTGAAGAGGAAATGGAGATTATCCGGAAACGAAGAGATATGCTTATCGCTCGTGCTGCTCAGGTCACGGCGTCTCAACAGCAGCAGCAACCTCCACAACAACAACATATTCCATCTCCGAACCCACTCAACCAACATCCGAATGTTATCTACCCACAACATCAACATATCCAAACGCCACTTCAACAAAATCATCACTTACAATCCCAACAATATCCATATTCGCATATGCAGAGCCAGAATCAATTCCAGCCTCAACCAAATTGGAATCATACCGATATATACGTTAGTGGGGGTTTATTCAACTCGAATCCAATGTCGCTATCGACGAGTAATGGCGGATCACCATTCAATATCGGTATCGCCCTCGCTCCATTTGACGATAATACCAATATGAATTCAAGGCGGTCGACAATGGACACCTTTGATCCCGATCTGGCCAGGTTCTCGTTGGATCCAGCAAAGATCGTAGCGTACCCCGAAAAGGTATCCAAAAAGAGTCAACCGGAAGGAGGGAAATGTCATGGATGTTCCGTCACAGTCACTGCAGAATGGAGAAGGGGGCCAGATGGGCCAAGGAGTCTGTGCAATGCCTGTGGAGTAAGTCTACATTTCTGTATCTCAGTGCTGAAACTCCGCTGACAAGTGCAGTTGCACTACGCAAAGTTGACGAGAAAACGTGCCCTGGAGGATGCGGTGGTCAAGGATCCTCAACCTCCGGCCGCTCCCGCTAGCTAGCGAGGCAATCCAACATCAAGCCCAATCCACCCTTGTCATCTCGCTGTATCCTGTCTCCAGCGATTAGGAGGAGCTATCCTTTCCCCATCACTTTGTCATATAAATCCATGTAGCTCATATAGTTAATGCATCTATAATATAATCAATCATACATCGGAAACATCCGTTCCTAGAATAAAGTTAGAATAGTAAGAGTAGATAATTCACCCGATCCATCCATCAGCTACTATACAACTACATTCCCATGAGAATCATGTCACCCAACCTACCTATTCCCGATTCTAGTACTTTCATTACTCCCAAACTAGCTGGTGAAGCTGGGTGGAAGGAATTGAAGGAGAGTTTCCCGGCTTTGAGGAATGATTTAGTACTCAGGGCTGCTGGGGGTGAGGAGACTGAGAGGGCTGGTGTTTGGGTTATGAGGCAAGCTGGGAGGTATTTGCCTGGTGAGTCTCTCGAACATGTGTAGCGGATGGGGTATCGGTATCGGGGAAGGCATCTGGAAGTATGAAGGTTCAGAGGTCCTTTGTGCCAGATGAATCTGTGCGCATATACCCTACGACAGTCGACCGGCTGTAGTCTGCAATATCTTTCATACCGCAGGGCTCTAAGCTGACTTGCAGAATTCCTAGAAATCCGAAAAGAACACTCTTTCTTCGAATGCTGCCAAACCCCAACCATCGCTCGGGATATCACCCTCCAGCCAATCGACCGATTCCCCCAACTCGACGCCTCCATCATTTTCTGCGATATCCTAGTCGTCCCCCAAGCTCTAGGTCTAGAAGTAACAATGGAAAAAGGAGCAGGACCCCACCTTCCCGAACCACTCGTAGACCCTTCTCACATGTCTCGATTAAATAAGAATGTCGATATCGATAAAGAGTTGGGATACTTGTTTGAAGCTATTACCCTCACTCGAAAAGGGTTGGATGGAAGGGTACCGCTTATTGGATTCTGTGGTGCTCCATGGACTTTGATGGCTTATATGGTTGAAGGTGGGGGTAGTCGAAATTATGAAAAGGCAAAAGGGTGGTTGTACAAGTACCCCAAGGAGAGTATGGAGTTGTTGATGAGGGTTGCGGACGTTTGTGCCGATATGCTCGTTGGACAGGTTCTTGCTGGTGCCCAGGTAAGTAGACTGTCAACCTGGAGTAAACCGTGACTAACAAACAGATGCTTCAGGTATTCGACTCTTGGGCAGGTGAACTCACCCCACACCAATTCAAGACTTTTGCCCTCCCCTCCCTACTCCACATCTCTCACAAAGTCCACCACACTCTCGCAAAACTCAACCACCCCGTTGTACCAATGACTGTCTTCCCCAAAGGGGTCCACGCCGCATCATGCCTCTCCCTTTTCTCCGACCCAGAAGAGACCAAATACGCAACTATCGGTCTAGACTGGACTTTGGACCCGGTCGAGGTCCGAGAGATTGTAGGATCAAAGGTCGCATTGCAGGGTAATTATGATCCTGTGGTCTTATATGGTGGAAAGGAAGGTATCGAGCAGGAAGTAGAGAGATTGAGCAAGAGATGGAAAGAGGCTGGTGGTGGGTGGATCGCCAATCTCGGACATGGAGTTACTCCTGGTGTCAAGCCTGAGGATATGGGATGGTTCCTTGATTGCGTACACAAGTACTCGAAGCGTTAGAACAGTAGAAGAGACAACCACTCATGGGCTACGGCATATCTGATCATGCTATCATGCATACATGTTCCGAGTCTTGATCCTGCTAAGCCCTGTCCTTTCATCTACGTCAATGAACCAGGTTATAGTTCGGAAGCACCTCCGCTCTGATTATCAGCCAAGCTCGACAGGTGACTCCATAGACTTGAATAGCATCTAGCTGGAACAAGACGCCCTACGACCTCCAGGCCCTTGCTGACACCATTCGACGACAGACAAACGAGAAACTCACCATAACAGCCTCAATCTCCCTCTCACTCCATTCCTTAGGTTTCCACAATGACTCCGGAGCCTCCCAGAAGTTCTCAAAATCAACAGGAGGAGCAGGCTTTCCCTTCCAAACATCTTCCTTCTCTGCTGAAGATTCCGTCGAACGGTTCACTTTACCTTTCGCAGAGTCTTTTGGGCTTTGACCTTTGGGGTTGGAAGAGGGGTTCGAAGGTGATGTTGAGGATGATTGGAGTTTTGCTAGGAATGATTGGAAGTCTTTTGCGATTTCCTGGGGGGCCATTGGGTGGGGTGCTGGTGCGTGAGGTTCTGGTAGTCAGCGCTGGTCGGTATTTGGATATCTTCGGGTTATCAAGATGATTGGCCGCCATGGCTGTTTGATACTCTCGAAGCAAATTCTCAGGACCACGCGAGGAGGGGTCATTGGGACAGTAGAGTATGAACTCACTCTTGGCCTCCTTCCATTTGGATCCCATGAACTGGATCTTGGGAGTGTAATGACCCGCACGAAGTAATAACGTAGGTCTCATCGTGGAATGTTTTGTTGGTCGTTCAGGGTCTCTTTAAATGATTCTTTCCAGTCCAGTCGATCGATATGAATGCTCTATATGGTTCCTGTAGCGTGTTGCTTGAAGATTGAGATAGGTTGGAAGAAGTATGCGGTGATAATGAGATGGTAGTACGCTTTTCATAATGACATCTATCCATTGCCGTACTTAGGCGGAGTTGCCGAATATCTCCGACCACCCAGTTGTACCTCAGAATTAAGAATGCACCTCTCACTGACCACTATACATAATGACATCGGTAATCCGTACAAAAGCATACAACCTCCCAGAACTACTATCGACCCTACCACGCGATGGGATCGGTGCTCTCGTTAGACCATCTACCTCTCCAAATTCGGTATATAGAGTAACGAGATCTAAATTGAAATTTCGAGCTAGGTCTGAAATTGGGGAACAAGCCTCTAAAGATGAGGGAAAGGGGGATGAGATGCTAGCTGTATCAGGGAAGATATGGGGGATGAGATTCGTTAATGGTATGTCATCTGTATCCCCGGGAGGGGACGAAGAAAAGTGGGAAATGCTGATATATAGGACGTTATGTCGCACATACCAAATCGGCCACACCATCAAATATCGACGGTCTGATAAGAGAACGCATTGCAGCTCGCTGGACACAGGTGAAAGAGGAGGAACTGGACAGCAAGGCAAAAGAAAGTATTAGGGCGAAACTGGAAGAATTAAAGGCTAGTACATGACGGAATTAGGATCATATTGGGCATAAGTTTTGTTGGAATGGATGGATGTATGTAATGCATAACATGATACGAATACGAATACAGTACTTCACAACTAGGGATGGGAATAGGGATATACAGGGTACAGTAATGGGTATGCGTGGTTTACGTCTCGTTACTCGACATGATGGTTCGTTTGGTTCTTTGTTCACCCTTCGACTGGCGGTCCATTACCACCTAGGCGAGCTCATCTGCCTTGTATCAACCTTCCCAGTAAACCTATACTTCATCAATCCCCCAGCACCAGGCGAGGAGGAAGGAGCTAAATCGGAAGAGGGGATAAGGACTGTACCACCTGACACTTTCGGGGTAGGGGCAGCAGGGGTAGCGGGTACATTGACGTTGGTAGGTTGAATATTGAGGATTCGAGGCATAGTCGCTGAAAGAGGCATTGAAGCTCTAGATTTGATAGGTGGTCGAGGTGTTGAATTCTCCTTCTCGACGTCTACTTCTTTCTTGGTTTGTCTAGGCGCGGAGACGCGTCGAGTCATTTCGGTAGGTCGAGCAGGTCGGATCATAGGTGACTTCCATCAGCTCAAACTCCATTGAATAGGGGGATAAGGGGGGAGGAGACTCACATGATTAGCTCCAAAAGCGTATTTAAGCTTCCAATCGTGGGTAATCACTTTCGCCTTTTCAGCCCTCTCCACCCTCTCTTCCAACTCCACTTCATCTTCTTCCTCTTTAATCCTACTCCTCTTCCCCAGACTGGTGTTGGAAACAGTCCTTCTCCCAACTTCGAAGCTTGGCGTCACAACCTCCTCGATATCGATGGTATCACTACTAGAATCGAAATTACTAAACGTACTAGTCCCCAATCCTTGCATCCTATTTGGTGCAGAGCTAGATTGGGGATGGCTGATGACGATCTGCGATGTAGAGGGGATAAGGACACTAGGAGCGACTGTCCCTGGTCGGGTTGGGGAGATTGGCGTAAGCGATCTAGAAAGCGTATCGCGTTCAGGTCGGGGTGAAGTAAAAGTCTCGCCTCGAGGAGGTGAAGAGACAGCCGGACTTGACAATTCAGGAGCAGCAGGCGAAGTGAGGTGAGTGAATGATTCGTCGAATTCAGCATGTTTGGGGGAAGGACAAATGGAAGGCGAGCGAAGTGATTCAATTACAATCGGCTCATCGTCGTCCATATCGATTGGTATAGGTTCTTGGCTCGAGTCCCATTTCAGTTGCACTGGTTTCGTGGGAGATCCGTTCTTTCTTGCAAAGAATTTGCTCTTCTTTGTCACTCCGATTGGTAGATCGTCCTTCGAAGCTACGTTGAGATTACGGTCCGACAATCGCGAGACACCTGGTCCAGATTGTCCAACGGGCGTAGGTAGGAGTTTTGTCTTTGGTGCTTTTGATCCTGGCTGTCAGTCTCATGAATCGAGGAATAAGGGGTACGCACGGGAGATGAAAGCATCCAGTGGTCCAGCGACCTTGACTTTTGATCCAGCACCAATAGGCATCTACCATCAGCACCTCCCCGGCACGGATGACTCACCTTTTGGATATCCCGCTTAGCAGGCTGATAATCAGGACATATATCCTCCAACACAATCCCCGTTTCAGGATGTAAATTCCCCTCAGCAATACCCCTCGCTACTTCAGGCGCCATATCCAGCCCAACCCATTTTTCATCATCCTCCTTTAATCCACCTTGAGGGAATTCATTCAACGGCACCAATCTCTTCAATGTTGGATCATAGACCCTTTGGTGGATGAATGCTAGTTCGGCTTGAGCGAAGGATTGGATGTAGTTAGGTGGAACATGTAGGGTCCCTTCGAGCTTGATCATCTGGACTACTTTTTCGACAGTCTTGTGTCGCCTCAATAATCGGTGGGCAGTCTTGAGTCCAATACCAGGTATTGAATCGAGGTAATCACATCCAGAAAGCATCTATCATCAGTCTCCCTCTCATCATATCCAATAGAAAGGAAGTAGGGACTCACGGCCATTCTTCGAAATTGAACATCCGTCCACCCGTGCATTGGGAATGTATTCACCAAAGCAAGCCTTTCAGATTTGATATGTACACACTGCCCATTTCCCTCCAATTTGAAAATAACATGTCGACATCCGAAAACCAGTAGATCCGAATCTTCGGTAATGATTCCATCGACATAACCCTCTCGTTCGAGGAAACAGAGTTGAGCGTCCGCTTCGTAGGGAGCTACTACGTAGTCTACGTTTTCGGCTCGTAGTGCCTATTATCAGCTCTATCCCACTTACAAAATAGAGAAGAGAAGGGGACGTACTTTGATAAGCTGTAATGCCATCTCTGGGGTTATATCGACACATTTCGTATATAAATCCCTAGCATCTCTCAACCTCCCCTGACCCTCCAAAGCTTGCGCACGAGCAAGATTCTCAGCTCGTGATCTACCATCAGCATCAGTATCCCCTCTTCTCTTCCCACCCCACGAAGGGGGAGTAGGGTTTCTTCCCCATGAGTAAAGAGGGGAAAGGGTTAACTTACTTTTCCCTTGAAACCTCCGTTTTCTTCTTAGCTGGTAATGCCCCCCCATCAAATACGATATAAGGTTCAATCCCATGATGTCTCATTAATCGGACTCTGTACATTGCGTAATCCACAAATCTGTTATCAGCCCCTGCAACTCAACATTCCCTATCATGAGCGACAGGTCGAACGTACTTGGTAGTTTTCTTTCCTTTTACTATATCCTCAGCACACCCAAATGCACCTTTATGTAACCAAACATACGCCTGAAAGTCAGTGTTCTCCGTCACTGATGGATAGAGCTGCAGATGGATAGAGCTGTATAAGTGCGACGTGGAGGAAGAGAAATTGTAGACGTACATCCACAGCCAACCTCTTCCCCTTGAATTCAGATATATTCCCATGTACCTGAATCTCCTTTAGTACAGGCAATAAACCCGAGATCCCCATTTTTGTGATCTATGCCCAGTTCGGCGGGGTATATAGGATATGGGTTGATAAATATGATATAAGTAGTAGGAGAGTGTACAATCGCGTCAGAGTCTGTGCGACATGAAATCAACATTGCAACCGGGAAGAAAGTCAGACGCGTCACTTCAGGATATTTTGATTCCGCCCGCTTTACAAAATCACATATCCACCCGGTATAAAGAATGCTCTGACGATGCACATAGCGGAGTAGAGGGCGCTGGGTTTGGACGAGGATGTCGGCAAAAGCATGGGAACTATCGGGCTTCATTGCGAGGGCCTTGAGATGATTTGCCTAACATAAGAAAGGGGACAACGGGGCCCAAAAAGAAACTCTCTGGCTGGGAGTCGAACCCAGGTTACCTGCGATAAGGCAGATGTTTTCCATCAAGCTGACAAGCAAGTGTACTAACCGTTATACGACCAAAGATTGGTGGAAAAAGAGGTTGCGTTGATCATATATACGTTGGTACAAAGCTGGCCCCCTGCCACGCCCCCCACCCGTCTTGAACAGACTGCAACTCCACCATCGAGTGCTCTATTCCATTCCTGGCAACTCGTATCACTACGATATCGACAACTTAGGCATCGAGGTGGATATGACGAATCACACGATAGAACAAGAGGCTTATCTCGAAAGACGAAGGATGGGGACAGCTCCACATACACACGACCCTAAAAAGCGTCTATTCTCCTTCTTTGCAACTGACAATGATACCTCTTACCGCCATAGCTTTACTATCCGTGGCTCTCTTTAGCGGTCTGGATGCTATACTGGGCTATCTCACCAATATTCTCCTAATACCAGTGTACCAATCAATATGTATTCGAATGGTACGTTCTGCTAAAGGAGATAAGCTGACACTTCAGACGCTCGTCTTTTTTCTTGCTCTAGGGCATGTTCTGCAGACTGGTACGCCAGACGCTCCATTCGGACCCCCGCCTGTACGAGGCCTGATGTGGATTCGAGGATGTCTACTCAGCATGGGCCTTATCACTGGATATACTGTAGCTCATTACGATACCTCACCATTTCAGAGTTCTTGACGATATTCTGCTGTTTGCCATTCCCGACTGGTTTGTTGTGCTGGATGTTTCTAGGGGAGAAGTTTACTCGGGTACAGATGATTTGCTGCTGTAGGTCCATTCGCTATATCTCTCGGTGTACGCTTATATTCAGGCATCTCCATGCTAGGAGTAGTAATGATTACCGATCCATTCAGCAGACTGGCCATACACGATTCAACTACAGACGCACAGCTGGCCAAGAGAGCTATCGATGACAATATACCCAATGACCTGAAGTCGAAGTTGATAGGATTGGCAATATGTGCGCCCAATGTACTAGCATTAGCAGGAGAAAGTGAGTCTATCATCTGAACTCCTGATACCACAAAGCTAACGTTTATCAGTGACCATCATGAGGGTCATCAAAGATCAGGCTTCGACGATGCAGATACTCGTGATCATCTCGTTCTGTCCGGCAATGATTAGTGCCACGTACGTTCTGACTTGATGCCAAGGCGCCTGCTGATCTACAGTATCATGGCTGGAACCCAGACTCCTATAGTATACCCAGAAAGTGCCCTAGGCTGGTTCTTACTATCGATGATAGCGGTGAATACTCTCGATAGATGGACACTCGCATTACAGGCTGATGATTAGCCCGTCGGCCTAGGTGCTCAGTATACATTGACATACGCTTCCCAAGGTCTCCCAGGGGTCCATCTTACAATCTGTTCATACGCCGGTGTAAGTCCACTTCTAAATGTCGAGATACGACTGATAGTATAGATCATCTTCTCCACAACCATTCAATGGCTGGTGTATGGGAACCACCCCAGTTTAGTGGCCTTTGTTGGAATGGCGGTGATCAGTGCTGCAGGGTTATGTTCGGTGGTGAGTTACCGGATTTATCCAGGTGTCTTGCTGATATTATCTAGGTTTACGGTCCTGCAACTAAAGGCGACGGAGAAGAAGAGCGGGATATGGAGCAGCAAGCGGATATTGAGATGCCATTGCTGAGAGAGACGCAGGACCAGCGATGACTGCGGCCGAAATTCACATGTACGTTCTGAAAATGGTATGAATTCAGTGATTAACGCTGTCGAGTGGTCGCCAGACCTGATAGGATGGATGAGTCAGCTGTTCTATCTATTCATCTCGAACGCCTTTGATGATTCCTGCCATCGACACTTTCTGGCGTATGTGTGCTCAAAGAATGTCCTTTGTGCCTGTGATCTTGTAGGTCAAAGGAGGGTAAACGGATATCACCGAACGGTCCTTCGCTCGTCAATCACATACTCTACAACTTACTTACCTACCCAGTCATGCTGGCCGTCCCACCAAGCGTCATTGCGCTTTCTTCGATCTTCCTCTACAATTGCACCAATGCCATGTTTGCTTATATGATC
>Ga0308160_10006112_pt1 | contig 12343 bp, 8 predicted proteins | sample PhyFR1_FD_201036 | JGI IMG/M metagenome (GOLD analysis project Ga0308160, IMG submission 201036) | Phyllosphere microbial communities from UC Gill Tract Community Farm, Albany, California, United States - DLSLF.R1 | ecosystem: Host-associated > Plants > Phyllosphere > Unclassified | place: USA... | reverse complement strand
TCGTCTCGCCGATCTTCGGCATGGCGCTCCCGATCGCCGTCGTGCTCTCGCCCATCATCCGTCAGTTCGCCGCGACGGGATCCGACACGCTCACGATCGAGGACAAGGATCTGGGGCACAGCACCGAGAAGTTCCTCGAGGCGTTCTTCAATGCGGTCCCCGCGACGCTCGTGGCCGTGGCGATCGGGGTGGTGCTCGGGGGCCTGGTCGGGCTCGCCCTCCGCGCCGCGCGCGATCGCGGAATCGCGGACGAGGGCGGGGCGCGCTTCGCGATGGTGCTGCTGCCGCTCATCGCCTACGGCATCGCGACGATCCCGGTGCTCGAGGCGAACGGCTTCGTGGCGGCGTTCGTCGCGGGACTCATCTACCGCGTCACTCGCACGAGCGGCATGGAGGAGCGCGTGATCCCGCATGCCGAGCTGCTGCTCGTCGAGGAGGTCGGCACCCTCACGGCGAACTTCGTCTGGTTCATGCTCGGCGGCGCGGCGCTCATCGTCTTCACGACGCCGTTCGACTGGCAGGTCGCGGTGATCGTCCTGCTCGCGCTCACGGTGCTGCGCCTCGGGCCGGTGTATCTGTCGCTCCTGCGCAGTTCGGTGTCCCGTGCCGACCGCGTCAAGATCGGTCTGCTCGGCCCGCGGGGCACCGCCACGATCGTCTTCGGCCTGCTCGCGTACAACGCGCTCCCCGAGCAGGACGGCGACCTCGTGCTGACCATCATGGTCGTGACCGTGGTCGGCAGCATCCTGCTGCACGGCGTCGCCGCGCCCTTCGCCCTGGCCGCGCTCGAGAAGAGGCGCGTCGGGCAGCGGTGACCGGCGGCAGGACCCCCGTGAGCGGTCCCAGCCGCCGGGGCGTCAGTGCTCCCCGCCGCGTCCTGTGATGGTCTGCACGAGCGCCAGGTACTCCTTCGGCGTGGCGTGCGGGAGGTAGGCCTCTCCGATCGCGAGTCCGATGTTGGCCAGCTGCGCCGGATCCGCATAGGCCATGTGGATCGTCTCGTAGCGCGGGTTGAACTTGCTCTTGAACCGGAACAGCGACGTGAACCCGTAGGCCGGCTCCAGCATCCGGCCGAGCCACTCGAGCAGCCGGCTCATGACCGTCGGGTCCCCGGGATCCTCCCCGGGCTTGGTCGCGAGCGGGGCGCCGGAGAGGCTCATGACCTGGGCGCCCTGCTCCTTCATGTGCAGGGCCGCCGACGCGATGACGAACTCCATGATGCCGGGCATGGATCCATCCCCCCGGCGCATGAAGTCGATCGTCCAGCCGGTGATCCTGCCGTCGGTCCAGCTCGGCAGCCAGCTGGTCGTGGCCTCGATCCCGCCCTCCTTGTTGATCGCGAGGAAGATCCCGACATCCGGATCCTTGAGCTCCTCCATCCCGCCGAGCGTGAAACCCATCTCTGGGAGCTTCTTGTTCGCGACCCACTCCTCGCTGACGGCCTCGATCTCCGCGGTGTACTGCGCCGGAAGCTCGTCCCAGGTCGACCACAGCGTGGTGATGCCCTCGCGCTGGCCCCGGTTCAGCGGCTGGCGCACCTTCTGCCACGCCTTGCCGGCCAGCTCCAGACCGGGGAGGTCGAGCACGGTCTCCTCGCCCACGGACATGTGCTGCCACCCGAACGACTGGAAGACCGGCAGGTACTTCTCGTGGAAGCTGTAGAAGCACGCCGACCAGCCCTGCGCCTCGCAGTGCGCCACGAATCCCTCGATCGTCTCTCGCTCGGCGCCCTCGGCGCAGACCGGATCCGACATCGTCAGCGCCACGCCCTTGATCACGCGGTAGGCGACCGCGCCCCGGCCGTCGGCAGTGAACCAGTAGGCGTTGCCGGGCCAGGTGCCCATGAACCCGAGGGTGCCGCCGCCGCCTTCACGCAACAGCGCACGGAAGCGCTCCTCCTCCGTGGCGTCGCGCTGCACCCGCGTGGCCCGGTAGAGCTGGATCGTCGCGAACACGAACACGGCCCAGAAGGCCACTCCCGCCCACTGGTAGACGAAGAGCGCCGGACCGTCGACGGGGATCGCATCCAGGGTCACGCCGGGAAGGAATCCGGCCGGTACGAACGGCCGCAGCACGTCGCCCAGCAGCGCCGCGATCTCCGGGGGCCCGGCCAGGAAGTCGTCGCCGTCGACGAGGCCGGTCACGACGTATCCGGCGGCGAACACCGCGAACGCCGCCACGACGACGATCGCGAAGCGGACGGCGGCTCGACGCGGAGCGGCCACCTGGAAGCGGCGCCGGGTGATGAGCAGGAGCACCACGACGGCGAGCGGCACGCAGGTCGCGAGCACGATGGCGATCATGAATTCGGGGCCCACGACGTCGCGCACCCCCGCGTCCAGCAGGTCGGTGAAGCCGAGCACGGTGCCGGTCAGCACCGCGACCGCGAGATTCGAGACGATCGCGAGGATCCAGGCCGCGCGCCGGCCGGTGCGCAGGCCCCATGCGGCGAGGAGGGCGAGCAGCAGCGGCACGAGGCTGATCAGGAACGGGCCTGGCCCGCCCGTCAGCACGGCATCGGCCTGCGTGATGCACTCCGCGGTGAAGTCCTGCGCGCACTCGGGAGAGAGGTCGCCCGTCGTGTCGGGGGCGAAGCCGGACACGACCAGGCCCAGGGGAGAGTCCAGGGCGTCCGAGAGCAGCACGATGAGCGGACCCGTTCCGACCGCGGCCACGATCGCGGCGACGAGGGTGCGCACCTCGCGGTACGAGCTGCGGTGCAACGATCCGCGCGGGGTGTCCCGCGCCAGCAGGATGCCGGCGAGCAGGCCGAGCACGGCGGCGATCAGCCGGAAGACGCTGTTGCTGTCCGCGGCGTAGAGCGCGAACATCACCAGCAGGGTGAAGCCGATGACGCGGATCCGGCGACGCCACAGCGCGGGCGCGAGGGCCGTCGCCGCCATGATCGTGCCGATGACGCCGATCGACGGATCCGTGACCAGGTCGACGCTCTTCAGCAGCCCCCATTCCGCGCCCCAGGCCGCGGTGAGCGTCTGCAGGCCGAGCCCGAGCAGTACGGCGAGGATGCCCGTGACGACGAACACGCCCACGGCGCGCCAGGTCCCGAGTCGCCGCTCGGCGTACGCGCCCACCGTGAGCACGAGCGCGAGGACGAGGATCCCGGCGATCAGCGAGTCCGGGATGAGCAGCGCGGTGAGCGGGGTCCACCAGTAGCGGAGGTCTCCCGTGGTGACGATCCCCGCCGCGAGCTCCTGCGGGAAGCGCCCCCAGAACGTGCCGAAGCCGAGCCCCGTGCCGAGCACGATCAGGGCGAGCGCGATGCTGAAGGGGTTCGCGCGGAGGTATGCCACGAATGCGCCGTCCTTCCTCGGTGCCGGGGGAGCGCCGGGCGTCCCGGCGGTCGCGGTACTGGCGGACAGGGCGGCATCGGATGCGGTCATGCGCTGCTTTCTCTGCAAGGGGCGTGGTCGCGGGATCAGGAGGACGAGGTCACGGGGCGGAGAGCCCGAAGCGTTTGTACAGCAGGTCCATCGCGAACGGGATGCCGCCGTTGAGGGCTGAGGCCAGGTGATCGGCCCCCGGCACCACGCGGAACACCGTCGTGAAGCCCGCGGCCTCGGCCTGCTTCCTGTTCATCTCCACACCGGGGAGGAAGGCGGCATCCTTCTCGCCGACCGTGAAGACCGCGAGGTGATCGGCGAACTTCCCGGGGTTCTCCGCGATCCCCGCGGTCGCCTTGTTCGCTTCGAACGCGGCCTTGTCGCCGTTGAAGATGGTCTTCACCGCCCCGTCGATCCACTCGATCCCCGGGAACTCGTCGGACGAGATGCCGATCACATTGCCCCAGATGCCGGGATGGTGGGTCGCCCAGGTGAAGGCGCAGGCCCCGCCGTTCGAGTAGCCCATGATCGTCCAGGTCTTGTGATCGAGCAGGACGTTCAGCTTCTGGGTCGCGTACGCCGGGATGTCGGTGTTGAAGTACGTCGAGACGCCGCCGTACTTCTTCGAATCGGCGCACACCGGATCCTGGTTCTCGCTGCCGAGCTGGTCGGCGACGATCACGATCGGTGCGAGGCCCTTGTTCGCCTTCGCCATCTTGTCGAGCACGGGAACGATGAACGTCGGCTCGGGATTGCCGGGGTAGCCCATCATCATGACGACGAGGGGGAGGCGCGGCGGGTTGTCGGTGAGGGCCGCCGGCGGAAGGTAGATCGTCGCGGGACGGGGCGTGAAGCCCCCCGTCGACGCGATCGCGTCCTTCCCGCTCAGCTGCGCGACTTTTCCGGTCTCCGGCATGTCGGCAGGGGGCGTCCAGGACTCGTAGAGAGGGCCGCTGGGCGTCTGGGTCGGCGCCGGTTTGGGCAGCCCGTCGATCCGGTCCTCCGTCGAGATCCCGAACATCGACCCCACGGTCCGGTTGATCCCGAACGTGGCGTTGACGCCGAGGGTCGTGGACAGCAGCGCGAGGATCACCACCAGCACCGCGACGATCTTGCGCCATGCCCGGCGCTCCCACAGCGACACGATCCCGATCAGCGTTCCTGCGAAACCGGCTGACACCCAGAAGCCGACCCCGAGCGGCATCGGTGCGCCGAAGGCGTTCGTCGCATTCGCCCAGAGCACCAGGGCGACGCCGCCGCCGATCCCGACCGCCAGGGCGATCACGACGCGCCACAGCCAGGCCGGCGTCGGGCGGCGGACCAGCAGCACGATGACGCCGGCGATCGTCAGGCCCCAGATCGTCAGCGGGAGCGGCCCGTCGATGACGCCGAGCTTGAAGAACCAGGTCATCGGAGGCTCCTTGTCCGTGGGCCGGCATGTCGGGGTCGAGGCACGAGCGACTATAGTCCTCACCGTTCGAGCACCCCGGTGCAGCTCTCGGTGATGAGGAGACCCCATGGACCAGTCCGAACGGCTCGAGGCCGCCATCGCACTCGCGCAGCATCGCGGGTTCGTCTTCCCCTCGGGAGACATCTACGGCGGCACGCGGTCGGCCTGGGACTACGGCCCCTACGGGGTTGCCCTTAAGGAGAACATCAAGCGCCAGTGGTGGAAGACCTTCGTGCAGCGCCGCGGCGACATGGTCGGGCTCGACTCGGCGATCATCCTGCCCACCGCGGTGTGGGAGTCGTCCGGGCACCTCAAGGTCTTCAGCGACCCGCTCACCGAGTCGCTCGTGACGCACAAGCGCTACCGCGCCGACCACCTGTTCGAGGCCTATGAGGAGAAGCACGGGCATCCGCCGGAGAACGGCCTCGCCGACATCCCGGATCCGGAGCATCCGGACAAGGTCGGCCAGTGGACGGAGATCAAGATGTTCTCCGGCATGGTCAAGACCTACCTCGGCGTCGTCGACGACGAGTCGGGCCTGCACTACATGCGTCCCGAGACCGCGCAGGGCATCTTCACCGATTTCAAGGCGGTGCAGCAGACCATGCGCCGCAAGCCCCCGTTCGGCATCGGCCAGATCGGCAAGGCGTTCCGCAACGAGATCACGCCCGGCAACTTCATCTTCCGCACGCGTGAGTTCGAGCAGATGGAGATCGAGTTCTTCGTCCAGCCCGGCACGGACGAGGAGTGGCAGCAGACCTGGATGGACCTCTGCTGGAAGTGGTTCATCGGCCTGGGCGTCGACCCCGAGAACATCCGCTGGTTCGAGCATCCGAAGGACAAGCTCGCGCACTACTCGAAGCGCACCGTCGACATCGAGTACCGGTTCGGCTTCGTCGGATCCGAATGGGGCGAGCTGATGGGCGTCGCCAACCGGACCGATTACGACCTCTCGGTGCACCAGGAGAAGTCCGGCAAGGACCTGTCCTACTTCGACCCCGCGACCAACGAGAAGTACATCCCGTACGTGATCGAGCCCTCGTTCGGCCTCACCCGCGCGCTGATGGCCTTCCTCGTCGACGCCTATCACGTCGAGGAGACCACCACCGCCGACGGCAAGACCGACAGCCGCACGGTGCTGCGACTCGACCCGCGCCTGGCGCCGTTCAAGATCGCCGTGCTGCCGCTGTCCCGCAACGAGCGATTGGTGCCCACGGCGAAGGACGTCGCCGATCTGCTCCGCGAGCACTGGGACGTCGACTACGACGACGCCCAGGCGATCGGCCGCCGCTACCGCCGTCAGGACGAGGTCGGCACGCCGTACTGCGTGACCGTCGACTTCGATTCCCTCGAGGACCACGCCGTGACGGTGCGTGACCGCGACACGATGCAGCAGGTGCGCATCCCGATCGATCAGCTGGTCTCGCACTTCGCGGGGCTGCTCGTCGGGGTCTGAGTCAGAGCATGCGCCGCAGGGGGCGCCCGCGGATCGCCGGGGTCGTGGCGGGCATCGTGCTCGCCGCGGCCCTCGGCGGGTGCGCCTCCGCCCCCGCGCCACCGGTGACGCCCGCCCCGAGCAGCACCGCGCGGAAGCTCCTGGTGGCGGTCGGCAACTCCTTCGTCGGCGGATCCGCGATGGACTCCGGCACCGCCCGACGCTGGCCGGGGCTGGTCGCGATGCGGCTCGGCATGCGGCTCGACGTCATCTCCGCGGGGTCGTCCGGGTACGCGGATCCGGGGGACGCCGGGCTCACCTACCGCGACCTCGTGCGCGAGATCCCCGCCGACGCGGACGTGGTGGTCATCATGGGCAGTGACGACGACGCCCCGTATCCGCGGGACGAGATCGAGCGCGAGGCACGGGTCGCCCTCGGCGAGGCGGTCGCACGCGCCCCCCGGGCGCAGATCATCGTGACGAGCACGCCCTGGGTCGAGAAGGATCCGGACGCCGGGATCGATAACACGAGGGATGCGGTCAGGGCTGCCGCGTCCGAGCTCGGCCTCGAGTACATCGACGGGCTCGGGACCTGGCTCGTGACCGGCCCCCCGGGGCAGATCGGCGCGGACGGGCTTCACCCGACCGATCTGGGCCATGCCCGGCTCGCGGACGCCCTGGCGGGGCCGATCCGTGCGGCCGCCGAGCGCGCCGCGGAGTGAGGCGAGGGGCGGCTCTCGCGCCCGGGCTCAGACCTCGAGCCGCGGCAGATGCCAGTCGAGGAGGACGGCCAGCATGCGCAGCAGGAACGCGACCGCGAATCCGGCGAGCAGCGCGAGCCCGCGCGCCCTGGTCCAGCGCAGCAGCACCCCGGTCGTGAGGGCTCCCGCCAGCGCCGCCGCGCCGTAGACGCTCTGCGAGAGCACGAACGGGACGCGGTTCAGGAGCACGTCGCGCACCAGGCCGCCGCCCGTGGCCGTCATCGTGCCGAGGGCCGCGACCACCCAGAGGTTGGCGCCGCGGGCGGCCGCCTTCTCCGCGCCGCCGACCGCGAACAGGGCGAGGCCCACGGCGTCCGCGGCGGCAAGGGCGAGCGCGGGGATCTCGTCGATCGCGGCGAGCACCGCGAAGGTGGCCAGCGACGCACCGAGGGCGACGATGATCCGGATCCGGGAGGAGAACGCCGCAGGGGGAAGGTCGCCCAGCAGCACATCGCGGAGGATGCCGCCGGCGAGGGCCACGATGAAGCCCACCACGAGCACGCCCAGCAGATCCAGTCCGGCGTGCGCGGCCGCCGCGGCGCCTTCGACCGCGAACAGTCCCGTCGCGACGATGTCGACGGTGTCGAAGAGGCGAGCGCTGACGGCAGGACGGTGCGTTGCGGCGAGCGGAGGCGCGGTGGTCTTCACGAGGACATCTCAGCACCCCGCGGCGGGACGGCGCCGGATCGTCGCGGCGCGGCGGATCCGACTCAGCGGCCCCGGCGAAACTCTGCGGCCCCGGAGAGGAGGAACAGCCCCCGGCGGTGCCGGGGGCTGTGCGGTGGAGCGAGTGGCAGGAGTTGAACACTGCATCTTCGACCGGGAAGGCCAACATTCTGACGTTGAACTACACTCGCGGGCGTCCCCTTGCGGCGACTGCGAGAAACATAGCACCGCAGTGCTCCGCGCGCACCGGTCTCCTACGGTGAAACCCGTAGTCGCCACGGGAAGCGCGGGCCGTGCGCCCCGGGGAGCCGGGATCCGCCCCCTCGGGACCTCGGCGCCGAATACGGGCAAACACGTACCGCCCGCGCCGCTCCGGCCCCGGGATTGCGCACTCTCGCCGGGAGCGGCGGAATGGGGCCGTGGCGTGCCCCTAGAGTCTGCGGCATGGGTCGGACCGGAGCAGGGGGGACCAGTGCGTGGGGGCGCCGGGCGTTCTTGGGAGCGTCCGGGCTGGCACTGGGAGCGCTGCTGACCTCGTGCGAGGCGGCACCGGAGCCGACCCGACCGGCAGGGGCTCCGCCGACGCCGACTCCGACGGTGACCCCGACGCCCACCCCGCCCCCGGCGCCGACCGTGTCGAAGGTCCCGGCGCCGCAGGAGGCGTTCACGGGTCTGCCGGGCGAGGGGAACCTGCTCGCCTGGACGGTCGACGACGGCACCGACCCGTCCGTCGTGCGCGCGTACGCGCAGTTCGCGCACGAGACGGGAACCCGGCTGACGCTGTTCGCCACCGCGTCGTATCCCGCGTGGGCGGAGAACGTGGACGTGCTCGCGCCGCTCGTCGCCTCGGGTCAGGTGCAGATCGGCAACCACACCTGGTCGCATCCCGATCTCACGTCGCTGTCGGATCGGGGCATCGTGGACGAGCTGCAGCGCACGCACGATCGGATCGGCGAGCTGTTCGGCGTCGACGCCCGTCCGTTCTACCGCCCGCCGTTCGGCTTCCACGACCGCCGGGTGCGCGCCGCCGCGGCCTCGATCGGCTACACCGCGCCCGCTCTCTGGTACGGCTCGCTCGCCGACTCTGGCCTCATCCCCGCAGAGGAGATCGTCCGCCTCGGGCACGAGTGGCTGCTTCCGCAGCACGTCGTGATCGGACACCTCAACCACCCGCCCGTGACGACCGTCCTCCCGCAGCTCGCGCGGATCATCGCGGAGCGCGGGCTCGTCACCGTCACGCTGAACGACGTGTTCACGAGCGAGCACCACCCCTGACCGCCCGCGCGTGACCGCCCGCGCGCCGAGGCGGGGTCCGGGCGCTCAGCCCTCGGCGGGCTGCCGGGTGTAGACGCCGCGCACGAGCGGCGCCGGCTCCGCATCGGCCGGCACGGCGGTGTCCAGCTCGAAGGCGAGCCGGTCTCCGTCCGCACGCAGCCGGGTCACGGTGCGGCCGCGATCGGAGCGGCGGTCGAGCACCAGGGCGTCGCCCTCCCAGGTCGCGGTGCCGGGGGTCGCGGGGGTGAAGCCGTAGGTGTCGAACCACCAGAACCCGGACCCTGCGATCACGGCATGCGCCACGAGCGGTGCGCCGTCGGCGCCGTCGCGCGATTCGACGTAGTCCAGGAGGATGCCGTCCGGCCCGGGCTCGACGCTCAGGGCGCCACGGGCCGATCCCGCCGCGGTCCACGCCGTCGGAAAGAGCTCCTCCGTCCCCGTCCAGTCGCCGAGCAGTCCCCTGAGCCGTGGATCCGGTGCCATGCCTGCGAGCCTACGCGGTGCCCGCGCCGCGTTGCCAGGGTGCAAAGATCCGCGATTCTTAGCGCGTAAGATCGCGAAATGCCGACGGATCCCCGCCGACCCGCTCAGTACTCTGAGCAGGTTGTCCGGGCGAGGTCGCCTGGAGTCCCGTCGTCGCAGACGGGCACAGAGGAGGTAGCTATGGCAGTCATCGGCATCGTACGAGAGCCGGGGGGCGAGTCGCGCGTGGCCGCGACCCCGGCGACGATCGCGTCTCTGCGGAAGCTCGGTCACGAAGTGGTCGTGGAGCGCGGAGCAGGATCCGACGCGTCGTACCCCGACGAGGCCTACGCGGCCGCGGAGGCGACGCTGGTCGAACGCGAACAGGCATGGGGGAGCGAGATCGTCCTGGCGATCACGCCGCCCGATCCGGAGCGGATCGCCCTGCTCGCGGACGGGGCGACGTTCATCGCGCTGCTCTCGCCGGCGCTGCGCCCCGACCTCGTGGAGTCGCTCGCCCAGCGCGGCATCACCGCGCTCGCCCTCGACGCCGTGCCGCGCATCTCGCGCGCGCAGTCGATGGACGTGCTGAGCTCGATGGCGAACATCGCGGGCTACCGCGCCGTGGTCGAGGCCGCGCACGAGTTCGGCCGGTTCTTCACCGGTCAGGTGACCGCCGCCGGCAAGGTGCCCCCGGCCAAGGTCCTCGTCGCGGGCGCCGGCGTCGCCGGCCTCGCGGCGATCGGCGCCGCATCGAGCCTGGGCGCGATCGTGCGTGCCACGGATCCGCGCCCGGAGGTGGCCGACCAGGTCACCTCGATCGGCGGCGAGTACCTGCCCGTCGACGTGGCGGTGTCGACCTCCGCCGACGGCTACGCCAAGGCCACGAGCGAGGCGTACGACCGCCGCGCCGCCGAGATCTACACCGAGCAGGCCGCCGACGTCGACATCATCATCACCACGGCCCTCATCCCGGGACGCGCCGCGCCCCGGCTCATCACGGCGTCGGACGTCGCCGCGATGAAGCCCGGCAGCGTGATCGTCGACATGGCGGCGGGCCAGGGCGGGAACGTGGAGGGATCCGTCGCGGGGGAGCGCATCGTCACCGCCAACGGCGTGATCATCCTCGGCTACACCGATCTCGCCTCGCGCCTGGCCGCCCAGGCCTCCCAGCTGTACGGCACGAACGTCGCCAACCTCGTCGCCCTGCTCACCCCGGGCAAGGACGGCGTGCTCGCGATCGACTTCGACGACGTGGTGCAGCGCTCGGTCACGGTCGTGCGCGACGGCGCCGTGACCTGGCCGCCCCCGCCCGTGCAGGTCGCGGCCGCTCCGGCCGCGGCGGGCGCGAGCGCCGCGGCGCCCGTCGAGATCCCCGCCAAGAAGAGCATGTCAGCCGGACGCAAGGCGCTGCTCATCGTGCTCGGCATCGCCGCGCTCTTCGCGGTGAACGCGTTCGCGCCCGCGCCGCTGCCGCAGCACTTCACGGTGCTGACCCTCTCGGTGGTGATCGGCTTCTACGTGATCGGCAAGGTGCACCACGCGCTGCACACCCCGCTCATGTCGGTGACCAACGCCATCTCCGGCGTCATCGTGGTCGGCGCGATGCTGCAGATCACGGATACGAATCCGGTCGTCCAGGTGATCGCGGCGATCGCGGTCCTGCTCGCGTCCATCAACATCTTCGGAGGGTTCGCGGTCACCCGCCGCATGCTCGCCATGTTCACGAAGGGCGGCCAGAAGTGACCGTCGGGGCTCTCTCCACCGCCGCATACATCGTCGCGGCCCTGCTGTTCATCCTCAGCCTCGCCGGTCTCAGCCGGCACGAGACCGCGCGTTCCGGCGTGATCTTCGGCATCTCCGGCATGGCCATCGCCCTCGTGGCGACCGTGTCGCTCACCGTCGCGCACGCGTGGTCCGGCGGCGCCGTGATCGGCCTGGTCTTCCTGCTCGTCGCGGTGCTCGTGGGCGCCGGCATCGGCCTCTGGCGCGCGAAGGTCGTCGAGATGACGGGCATGCCGGAGCTCATCGCGCTGCTGCACAGCTTCGTCGGTCTCGCGGCCGTGCTGGTCGGCTGGAACGGCCACCTCGCGCACGCGGAGATCGCGCCGGCGCTCGTCGGGATCCACAACGCCGAGGTCTTCATCGGCATCTTCATCGGCGGCGTGACCTTCACCGGATCCATCGTCGCCTACCTGAAGCTGTCGGCGCGGATCTCCTCCAAGCCGCTCATGCTGCCCGGCAAGAACGTGCTGAACATCGTGGCGCTCCTCGCGTTCCTGGCGCTCACGGTGTGGTTCGTGATCGACCAGCAGCTGTGGCTGCTCATCGCGGTCACCGTGCTCGCGTTCGCGCTGGGCTGGCACCTCGTCGCCTCGATCGGCGGCGGCGACATGCCGGTCGTCGTCTCGATGCTGAACAGCTACTCCGGCTGGGCGGCGGCCGCGGCCGGCTTCCTGCTCAACAACGACCTGCTCATCGTCACCGGCGCGCTGGTCGGATCCAGCGGTGCCTACCTCTCCTACATCATGTGCAAGGCCATGAACCGCTCGTTCCTCTCGGTCATCGCCGGCGGCTTCGGGATCGTGGCCTCCACGGGATCCGACGAGGAGTACGGCGAGCACCGCGAGATCACCGCGGAGAGCGCGGCCGAGATGCTCACCGCGGCGAAGAGCGTCGTGATCACGCCGGGCTACGGCATGGCGGTCGCGCATGCGCAGTATCCGGTCGCCGACCTCGTGCGGCGCCTGCGCGAGCGCGGCGTCGACGTGCGCTTCGGCATCCACCCCGTCGCGGGGCGTCTGCCCGGCCACATGAACGTGCTGCTCGCCGAGGCGAAGGTGCCGTACGACATCGTGCTGAGCATGGAGGAGATCAACGACGACCTCGCGGCGACGTCCGTGGTGCTGGTGATCGGGGCGAACGACACCGTCAACCCCGCCGCAGCCGAGGA
>Ga0308160_10006110_pt1 | contig 12347 bp, 13 predicted proteins | sample PhyFR1_FD_201036 | JGI IMG/M metagenome (GOLD analysis project Ga0308160, IMG submission 201036) | Phyllosphere microbial communities from UC Gill Tract Community Farm, Albany, California, United States - DLSLF.R1 | ecosystem: Host-associated > Plants > Phyllosphere > Unclassified | place: USA... | reverse complement strand
CTGATCATGAGCCTGCCCCTGGTGGGAATCTTCGTGCGGATCCTGCGCGTCCGCGCCGCCATCCTCGCCCCGATCACCGCGCTGATCACGCTGCTGGGTGCCTACACCATCAACAACAGCATGTTCGATGTGACCCTCGTGGTGGTCTTCGGGGTGGTGGGCTACCTGATGAAAAAGTTCGGGTTCGAACCCGGCCCGCTGGTCCTGGCCTTCGTCCTGGGCGAGCTGCTGGAAAGCTCCCTCCGCCGTTCGCTCCTGGTGTTTGACGGCGACCCCACCGGGTTCTTCACCCGGCCCATCTCGGCCACCCTGCTGGCGGTCTTCGTCCTGGTGGCACTGATGCCGGGCATCCGCAGCGCAATGGCCAAGCGCAAGGGCACGACGGCGGCATCCGCCTCCGCCGGTGACGGCACCAACAACGACGGCGCCAACAACATCAAGGAGAAGGTATGAGCATCATCGTCGGGTTCGTCCCCACGCCTGCCGGGGAGGCTGCCCTCACCGCAGGCATCGCGGAGGCGCAGCTGCGGAACCAGGAACTGTTCATCGTCAACTCGGCCCGCCAGGGTGCGCTGGTGGACAAGTCGGTCGCCCCCGAGGACGTGCTGGCGGAGGCAGCTGCCCGGGCTACGGCCGCGGGCATCAAGGCAACTGTCATCCAGCCGCCGTACCAGCACGACCTCGCGGACGAATTCCTCGACGTTGCGCGTGAGGTGGATGCCTCGCTCATCGTCATCGGACTGCGGCACCGCACCCAGGTGGGCAAGTTCATCCTGGGCAGCCACGCGCAGCAGATCCTGATGCAGGCCGACCGTCCCGTGCTGGCCGTCAAGGCCGACGGCGGAAACTTCTAGCAGGAACGGGACCCGGAATGTACCAGCGCAGCCCGCTTCGCAGGATCGCCGCCAGGCGCGGGCCCGCCCGCGTGGCCGCCCCGGCACAGGTCCCCGACTGGTCCAGGCTGGGCCGGGGAGACGACGTCGAGGTGCTGCCTCCCCGTGGAACCGCCGTGGCAGGGACGATCGACATGATTGCTCCTGACCGCAGTGTGTTCTGGATGATCCGCCGCGACGGCGGCGGCCGGACCATGGTCTGCTCAGGTGATGACGTCAGCGTTGCAATGGTCGCCCGGGCAAAGGCGGCACGGCCGCCGCAGCACGAAGCAGCTGAGGCGGGATGCCCCTGACGGTTCTGGCCGCGCCAGTTTCCGGCCCAGAAGCCGGTGGTCCTTTCACGGACCACCGGCTTTTCGCATGCTGCCATCATTCGGCAGCGCCGAGCTCCTTCAGCAGCGCGTCCAGCACGGGAATCTGGCCTTTGACGAGTTTGTCCCGTGCGGCCGGCACCGGAAACCAGCGGGCGTCGTCGATCTCGGGAAAGTGCTGGATACGTCCGGACCCCTTGGGCCATTCGAGCGGAAACGTGTTGCTGACGATACTTTCGGGCTGAAAATCCTGTTCCGCCGTGAACACGGTAATGACCTTGCCGCTGGACTGCCGGAACTCACCCAGCAGCCTGTACTCGGCGGCGGGAGCGGCTACACCCATCTCCTCGGCAAATTCCCGCAGGGCCGCTTCGAGCGGGACCTCGCCGTCACCGTACTCACCCTTGGGAATGGACCAGGCATGGGAGTCCTTCCGTGCCCAGAACGGTCCGCCCATGTGGGCGATCCACACGTGGAGCCCCGGATTTGAGCCGGTGCTGTCCGTGTCCTGCCGGTACAGCAGGAGTCCCGCGCTACGAACCGGCATCTGCCCTCCAAGGTCGAATCAAAAGTGGAAAACTGCCGTCCGGCGTTAACCCGCAGTTCACGGCACTGCTTTAGGTTATTCCTTCAGGCACTCTGCTCGAAGGGACCAACATGGCCAACATCGCTGAGGTTATGGGACGGCTCACGCCGGAAGAACTTGATGAGCTTCACCGCCTGGGGCCGCAGGGCCACCTGCCCCGCCATCTTCAGGACGCCCTGGACCGCGCGGCGGGCGGGCCTGGCTCCGGCAGGGGCTACTACGTGCCTACGGGAAACGTCAGCTCCACCGGCGGCCCCCTTTTGGTGCTGCGAAGCGATGTCTCCAGCTGGCTGTTCAGCTCCCACCGGGACGATCCCGACCAGCTTCCGCAGCACCCCTGACGGGGACACAGCTCCGGCCAGCTGACCCGGGACTTCCGGCGGTTGGGCGCCGCACCACCCCTCAGCCGGCGGGCGTTCAGCCGATCAGCAGGCTCAGCGCCTCGGTCAGGTGCTCCACCTCGCGAACCGAGAAACCGGCAGGAACCGGCCCGGGCCCTGTATGGCTGGCAGGGACCACCGCATGGGTGAACCCCAGCCGGTGGGCTTCCTGGATCCGCTGGTTGATGCCGGGCACAGGACGCACCTCACCGGCCAGGCCCACCTCGCCGAAGGCGATGAGCCGGACCGGCAGCGGCTTGCGGGCCTTGGCCGAGGCCACGGCCAGGGCGACGGCCAGGTCCGTAGCGGGCTCGCTGAGCTTCACGCCGCCAACCGTTGCCACGTAGGAATCATCCTTGTGCAGTTGCGTTCCGGCGCGCTGCTGCAGCACGGCCAGGAGCATGGACACCCGGGAGCTGTCCAGGCCGCTGGTGGCCCGCCGCGGCTGGGAGTTGGGGCTTTCGGCCAGCAGCGACTGCACCTCGGCCAGCAGCGGACGGCGCCCCTCCATGGTCACGGTGATGCAGGTGCCGGAGACGGGATCCTTGGTGCGGCTGACGAACAGCCCGCTGGGATCGGTGAGCCCTTCAATACCGTTCTCGTTCAGGTCGAAACAGCCGACGTCGTCCGTGGGCCCGTAGCGGTTCTTGACGGCCCGGAGCAGCCGCAGCCGGGAGTGCCGCTCGCCTTCGAACTGGCAGACGACGTCGACCAGGTGCTCCAGCAGGCGGGGCCCGGCGATGGACCCGTCCTTGGTCACGTGGCCCACCAGCAGGGTGGTCATGTTGCGCCGCTTGGCCGCGGCGATGATGGAAGCCGCCACCTCCCGGACCTGGGACACGCCACCGGCGCTGCCGTCCACATCGGCGCTGCTGAGCGTCTGGACGGAGTCCACGATCAGGAGCCGCGGTTCAATTTTCTCAACCTGGCCCAGCGCCTGGCCGAGATCCGTCTCCGCCGACAGGTACAGGGATTCGGCGACGGCGTCGATACGTTCCGCACGGAGCTTCACCTGCGCGGCGGATTCCTCTCCGGTCACGTACAGGACATCCTGTGCCGTCCGGGCGAACTTCGCGGCCACGTCCAGCAGCAGGGTGGATTTCCCGACGCCGGGTTCGCCGGCCAGCAGGATGACGGCACCCGGGACCAGGCCGCCGCCCAGCACGCGGTCCAGCTCGGCCACGCCCGTGGGCAGGAAAGCCGCCGTGGTGGCGTCCACCTCGGCAATCCGCCGTGCAGGCTCCGCAACGGTGGTGGCCGCGGTGGTACGTGCAACGGCCGTGCCCGTTTCCTCAACGGTGCCCCACGCCTGGCACTCGCCGCAGCGCCCCACCCACTTGACGGTGGTCCAGCCGCACTCGGCGCATTTGTACGCGGGCGCCTTGGAAGCCCGGGAAGTCTTTGTTGCCATGCTTCCAACCCTACTGGCGGGCACCGACATCGGCCTTCCACCCCCGCCGGCCTGCGGGCGGCAGAGCTACAGCGCCGGCAGCACGTCCCGGGCCTCCTGGGCATCCATGCCCGTGGCTTCGAGCAGGTCCACCATCAGCGGCCGGAACAGCATCACCACTGTTTCGCCCTCCAACCGCTGCACCTCGAGCAGCTTCGGGTGCAGCCGCAGGGCGATCTCGCTGAGGTCGTTCCGTGCCGTGCGCAGGTGGGCGCGCCGGACGCCGTCGTGCGTTTCCGCGAGGCCCAGCGACAATTCCTCAATCGCGCCAGCGGTCTCCTGCAGCACTTCGGCGATGTTCTCGGTGGCGTCGTCGGAGAGTGCCGCATGGTTGATTGCGCTGGTGAGCCGCCGCGCGAACACGCGACTGTTGCGCAAAGCCAGGTCAATGAAATCGAGGGATTCCTTGAGCCGGTCCAGTTCGTCCCGGTGCCGCCGGTAGGCGGGCGCCAGGCGGGCCACCTCATTGGAGGCCCGCAGCGAGTGCCGCATCCCGTCCACCAGCGGCTGGCAGTTCCGGCCGCGGACCAGGGCGTGCCACGCCTTGGTGGAGTCGCTGTGCGCCAATGCCTCCGCGCACTCGCGCAGCACCTCTGCCAGTTCATGGAGCAGGTTCTGGACGTCCTTGCGCGGCTCCCGTCGGGGATCCTTCGGCATCAGGATGGTCACCAGCAGGGCGCACAATCCGCCCACCACGGCGTCAATACTGCGGGTGAACGGCCCGCCGGACGGCGCCGGCAGCAGCACCACCAGCAGCGATTGCAGAGCCAGTTGGGTGGTGAAGATATTGCCGCTGTCCAGGAAACGGGCCAGCAGGATGGAGAAAAGGAGCACGACGGCGGCCTGCCAGATTCCGCTGCCGAGCCAGTGCAGGAGCAGGTCGCCCACCGCGATGCCGATGGTGCAGCCCAGGCCCACCTCCAGCACCCGGCGCAGCCGCGGCTCCCGCGAGAACCCCAGCGCAATCAGCGACGATGTGGCGGCGAACAGCGGCCCGGAGTGGCCCAGCACATATTCGGCAAACGCGTAGGCACCCACCGCGCAGACCGTCATCTGGATGGCCGGAACCAGGGAATTGCGGCTCCGGATCATCCCGGTGCGGAAGCGGCCGTGCAGGAAGTGCCGGCTTGCTGAAAGTCCTGCTGCGGGGGCCATGGCGTCAAGTCTATTTGCTGCCCGGGCCGGTTCCGGCGCGCGCAGCTGCACTACGGCGGCGAATGTGATCTGCGCAATGGTGACCCGGCAAGTGTTAACCAAAGTCCCGCCGTCGTTAAGGTCCCGTTCACTTTGGGCAGCCCATCCCGTTACCTGCGGCCCATAACTTCATTGAAGGTACAGAACGTACGCATCGCGCAGCAGGGTTCTCCGTCCCTGCCCGCACTGAATATCCCTGGAAGGGGTACACCTAGTGAAGGCACTCCGCTTCGGCCGCCACGCGGCTATCGCTGTTATCGCAGCCGGCGCACTCGCGCTTACCGCCTGCGGTTCAGACAACGCCACGGGCACCACGCCTGCCGGCAACCAGACTTCCTCCGGCCCCAAGGTCACGGGCACCCTCACCGGCATCGGCGCCTCCTCCACCGGCGCAGCCATGGACGCGTGGAAGGCAGGCTTCGCCTCCGCCAACCAGGGCGCCACCGTGCAGTACTCCCCGGACGGTTCCGGCGCGGGACGCAAGGCCATCATCGACGGCTCGGCCCAGTTTGCCGGCTCCGACGCATACCTCAAGGATGAGGAGCTCGAAAGCTCCAAGACCGTATGCGGCCCCGACGGCGCCATCAACATCCCGGTGTACATCTCGCCCATCGCCGTTGCGTTCAACATCCCCAACGTCACCGAGCTGAAGCTGGACGCCACCACGGTTGCCAAGATCTTCCGCGGCCAGATCACCAACTGGAACGATCCCGCCATCGCCGCCCTGAACGAGGGCGTCAGCCTGCCGGACCTGAAGGTCACCCCGGTGAACCGCTCTGACGACTCCGGCACCACCACGAACTTCACCGACTACCTGGCCTCCGCTGCCCCCGAGGTCTGGACGGACAAGTCCTCCGGCGTCTGGCCCGCCAGCCTCCAGGGCGAGAACGCCAAGGGCACTTCCGGTGTGGTCAAGACCGTTACCGACACTCCCGGCGCCGTGACCTACGCTGACGACTCCGCTGTGGGCGGCAAGCTCGGCACCGCCTCCATCAAGGTGGGCGAGGAGTTCGTCAAGATCTCCGCCGACGCCGCCGCCAAGGCTGTTGAAGCCGGCAAGCCCGTTGATGGCCGCTCCGCCAACGACGTTTCCATCAAGCTGGACCGCAAGACCACCGCCGCCGGCGCCTACCCGGTGGTTCTGGTTTCCTACCACGTGGTCTGCAGCGCCTACGACAAGCAGGAGACCGTTGACCTGGTCAAGGCCTTCGAGAACTACGTAGTCTCCGACGCAGGCCAGCAGGCCGCCGCCGACTCCGCGAAGTCCGCCCCGCTGTCCTCCTCCCTCGCGGAGAAGGCCCAGAAGGCCATTGACTCCATCAAGGTCAAGTCCTAGCAGCCGCACCAAAACCGGGTTCCCCGCCTGCCGAGAGGCAAGCGGGGAACTTCGGCTTGGACGCAGCAATCTTTTTCGTGCCAGTTAACGATCGAAGGGCCGTCGAATGACCGCCACCTCCCTGACCAGCACCCAGGGCGCCGGCCGCGCCGGGGACAAAATGTTCTCGGGCGCCGCGCTCGCCGCCGGCTGCCTCATCCTTGCCGTCCTGTTCGGCGTCGCGCTCTTCCTGGTGGTCCAGGCCATCCCGGCGCTCACCGCACCGGCCGCCGAAATCCAGGGCGGGGCAGGCTTCTTCGCCTACATCTGGCCCATCGTGATCGGCACGCTGATCGCGGCCGTCATCGCGCTGGTGATCGCAACGCCCATCGCCATCGGCGTTGCACTGTTCATCTCGCACTTCGCCCCGCGCGGCCTGGCCGCCGGCCTGGGTTACGTGGTTGACCTGCTGGCCGCCATCCCGTCAGTGGTCTACGGTGCCTGGGGCGCAACATTCCTGGCCCGGGAGATCTCCCCGGCCTACAACTGGCTGGCGGACAACATGGGCTGGCTGCCCATCTTCCAGGGACCCGCCTCCGCCACCGGCAAGACCATCCTGACGGCGGGCATCGTCCTGTCCGTGATGGTGCTGCCCATCATCACCTCGCTGTCCCGCGAAATCTTCCTGCAGACCCCCAAACTGCATGAGGAAGCTGCCCTGGCCCTCGGCGCCACGCGCTGGGAAATGATCAAGATGTCGGTCCTGCCCTTTGCCCGGCCCGGCATCATCAGCGCCGTCATGCTCGGCCTTGGACGTGCGCTCGGCGAAACCATGGCCGTGGCCCTGGTGCTGTCCTCCGGCGCGCTGACAGCCAGCCTGATCCAGTCCGGCAACCAGACGATCGCCGCTGAGATCGCCCTGAACTTCCCGGAGGCCAGCGGCCTGAAGGTGAGCACGCTGATTGCCGCAGGCCTGGTCCTGTTCGTCATCACCCTGGCCGTCAACATGATTGCGCGCTGGATCATCACCCGGCACAAAGAATTCTCGGGAGCCAACTAAATGACCTCCACGCTTACCCCGGTGCGCAGCAAGCGCTCTGCACTGACCAAGGGCCAGCTGCCCAAGTACGCCCCGTACATTGTCCTGGCCGCCGCCCTGATCGTGGGCGCCGCCATCCTGGCGCTCATTGGCTTCAACGCCTTCGGGTGGGGCCTCGTCTCGGCGCTGCTGTTCGCCGTCGGACTCGTGTCCTGGAGCGCCGCCGTGGAAGGGTCCCGCAAGGCCAAGGACCGGCTGGCCACCTGCCTGGTGGTGGGCTCCTTCCTCGTGGCGCTGCTTCCGCTCGTCTCCGTGATCTGGACCGTGCTGGTCAACGGCGTGCCCGGGCTCCTGAACCCCGGCTTCCTCAGCAGTTCCATGAACGGGGTCACCGGCGTCTACGACAACCGGGCCGTTGAAGAGGGTGCCCCCGTCCTGGGCGGCATCTACCACGCGCTCCTGGGCACCGTGCAGATCACCCTCCTGGCCACCGTCATTTCCGTGCCGGTGGGCCTGCTGACCGCCATCTACCTCGTGGAGTACGGCAACGACGGCCGCCTGGCCCGGGCCATCACCTTCTTCGTGGACGTCATGACCGGCATCCCGTCCATCGTGGCTGGTCTCTTCGCAGCTGCCTTCTTCTTCGCAGTGGTGGGCCCGGGAACCAAGACCGGTGCAGTGGCCGCCGTCGCGCTGTCCGTCCTCATGATTCCGGTGGTGGTCCGCTCCAGCGAGGAAATGCTGAAGATCGTCCCCAACGAGCTCCGCGAGGCCGCCTACGCCCTGGGGGTGCGGAAGTGGCGCACCATCCTCAAGGTGGTCATCCCGACGGCGATCTCCGGCATCGCGTCCGGTGTCACCCTGGCCATCGCCCGGGTGATCGGCGAAACAGCGCCCATCCTGGTCACCGCAGGCTTTGCCACCAGCATCAACTCCAACGTCTTCGGCGGCTGGATGGCCTCGCTGCCCACCTTTATCTACACCCAGATCCTCAACCCCACCTCGCCCGCCAACCCGGACCCGTCGTCCGAGCGGGCCTGGGGCGCGGCGCTGGTGCTGATCATCCTGGTGATGATCCTCAACCTCGCGGCACGGCTGATCGCCAGGATCTTCGCCCCCAAAGCGGGCCGCTGAGCCGCAGCCCCTTCCGGTCCCGCGGGCCGGATGCCAGACTTCAATTCATCCCCAGTTAGTGAAGGAACACCATGTCTAAGCGCATCGACGTCAAGGACCTGAACGTTTACTACGGCGACTTCCTCGCCGTGGAAGACGTCAGCATCAACATCGAGGCCAAGTCCGTCACCGCGTTTATCGGCCCGTCCGGTTGTGGCAAGTCCACGTTCCTGCGGACCCTGAACCGCATGCACGAGGTAATCCCCGGCGCCCGCGTGGAGGGCGAGGTCCTCCTCGACGGAGACAACCTGTACGGCAACGGAGTGGACCCCGTAACGGTCCGCTCACAGATCGGCATGGTGTTCCAGCGCCCCAACCCGTTCCCCACCATGTCCATCCGGGACAACGTGCTGGCCGGCGTGAAGCTGAACAACAAGAAGATCTCCAAGGGCGAAGCCGATGTCCTGGTGGAACGCTCACTGAAGGGCGCCAACCTGTGGAACGAGGTCAAGGACCGCCTGGACAAGCCCGGCTCCGGCCTCTCCGGCGGACAGCAGCAGCGCCTCTGCATCGCCCGTGCCATCGCAGTGGAGCCGCAGGTCATCCTCATGGACGAGCCCTGCTCCGCCCTGGATCCCATTTCCACGCTGGCCATTGAGGACCTCATCAACGAGCTCAAGGACCAGTACACCGTGGTGATCGTGACCCACAACATGCAGCAGGCCGCGCGCGTCTCTGACAAGACCGCGTTCTTCAACATCGCCGGTACCGGCAAGCCCGGCAAGCTGATCGAGTTTGGCGACACCCACACCATCTTCAGCAACCCCGTGGAAAAGGCCACCGAGGATTACGTCTCCGGCCGCTTCGGGTAAATCCGGCAGCCTCGGAAAAGGGGGGACCGCAGGCGCTGCTTCCCCAGGCCCGCCTACTCGGGGACTTCCAGCTGGAAACCGCACCGGCACCGCAGGACCCTGGTGGGAAGGCAGACGGCGTTGAACCCGCCTCCCGCCATGCGGTTCCGGTAGCCCAGCCGTTCGATCTCGAACCCGGCTTCGTCCATGGGGTAGCCGCAGTGGACGTAGTCATCGCCGAACATGATCACCTGGGTCATGGAGCGCACCTGGTGGAGGGCAGCGGCCACGTCCGTGGCGTAGGCCAGATGCTCCTGGAACTGCCTGCAGTCATCGCAGGTGTAGGACACCGTCACCAGGTCCCCGCCGCCGGGGTCCAGGGCCGTGATCGCGTGGATAGTCACGTGGTTTTCCGTGCCGCAGGTCGCGCAGCCGAGCTGCCGTGGCTGGGGCAGCGGGCGCCGGGGATTGGAAGTAGACATGATGCCTGCTCTTTTCCGCGATGTGCATCCATGCCGCCGGTTGCAGCAGCGGCGCTAATCCGGCGGTTGCACGGGGCGCCGGACGCATCCCCGGCACCCAGCCCTGGGGGACGTCTTTCGAATGTACGTCACCGGCGCGGGGACTGTACAGGAAAATGGGGCGCTCAGCCTGCTGCGGACAGGGCCAGCGCCAGCACGAAGGCGAGTGCCGCCGTGGCCACCGGGGTGAGGATCCAGAGCCCCACGATGCGGATCACCAGCTTCCGGTTGGTGACGGAGAAGTGCTGGTTCTCGCCGGCTCCCAGGACCGCCGCGGTGACGGTGTGGGTGGTGGACAGGGGCCAGTGCAGTGCCAGTGCCCCCACAAACAGCATGAGGGCGCTGTAGGTCTGGGCCACTGAACCGCGCAGTGGATCCACCCGGGTGAGCTTGTAGCCGATGGTGTGGGATATCCGCCAGCCGCCAAACAGGGTCCCGGCGGTAATCATCACCGCAGACAGGAGGACAACCCACACGGGGATGCTCCCGCCGTCGGAATATCCTGCCGCGAGCAGGGCGAGCAACAGCACGGCGCTGACCCGCTGGCCGTCCTGCAGGCCGTGGCCGAATGCCACCGCGCCGGCGGCGATGGCCTGGCTGCGGCGGAAGCGCTGGTTCACCACACTCGGCTGGGTATGGCGGGCGGCCCACGTGGCCGGATACACCAGCAGGAACGCGCCGCTGTACGCCACCAAGGGGGAGAGCAGCAGTGGCAGGACCACCTGCAGGAGGAGCGACTGGTCTGCCCCGCCTACCCCGGTCCCGCCGACCGCGAGGCTGGCCAACCCGGCTCCGGCCAGGCCGCCCACCAGGGTGTGCGTCGACGGGACGGGTATGCCCCGCCACCACATCAGCAGGCCCCAGGCGCAGGCGCTGAGAAGGCCGGAAACGAGGATGGTCAGGCCGTCGGTGCCGGAGGGCAGGCTGATCCATGTCTGGCTGACGGCAACGGCCAGGGTGGCGCTCAGGAGCGCGCCCACAAAGTTGAAGAAGGCGGCCAGCAGGACCGCCACGCTGGGCGTGAGTGCCCGGTTGCGGACGGGCAGGGCCGTGGAGAGTGAGACGTCCCGGAAGCCGTTGAGGAAGGCAAACGCGGCGGTGAGGAGCACCACCGCGCCGAAAAAGACTGCCGTCACCTCACGATTCCTTGACGATGATGCTGCCCACCTGCGTGGCGATGCGCCGCATGTCCTTGGTGACCTCCACCAGCTGGTTGGCCACGTCCCGGTTGCGGGAGTACTGGGCCCATTTCATGTCCGAGATCATGTCCGCCACCCACACCCGGTGCGTGCGCTCGGCGCGTTTGGTGAGGCGGAGGATCTCGATCCAGTAGTCCTCGAGGTCGTCCAGGTTGTTCAACCGGCGCATGGCGTCCACGGTCAGTTCCGCCTGCCTGCTGATGATCTCCAGCTGGTCCGCGGCGCGCTTGGGAAGCCGCTCGAGCTTGTACAGCGCAACCAGTTCGGCCGCGGCGTCCATCTTTTCCATGGCTTCGTTGAGGTAGCGGGACAGGGTGTACATGTCCTCGCGGGGGAGCGGGTTCACGAAGCTGGTCCGCATGTGGGTCAGCAGGGCATAGTGCAGCTCGGAGGATTTTGCGTCATGGTTGTGCATGTCCTCCACGAGCTTGGCGTGGTCCGCGGCCGAGACTCCGAGGATTTCCGCCAGGGTGCCGCTGGCCAGGACAATCTGCTGCGCCATCTGGGAGAGGAGTTTCAGCCCGGCGGGCTCCTGGGGAAATAGACGCAACTGCTTCACGTGGTTACCGGTCTCCGGGAAAAGTTCAAGGCGGGGGATTGCCGCCGTGTGACTTGACCCGGGCGCGCAACTGACGCTAACTCTACCGGCCCGTCACTGCGGGCCTGAAATGGGCGGACGGTAAAACGGGCAGAAAAATGGTGCCGAACCGGATACGCCTCTCGGCGGTAGGCCGCTCTAGGCGGCTGAGTGTTGAAGCCCGGGGGTTTCGCGGTTCGGCACCGATTTCAGTCTTCTACGATGCTTCGCCCAAGTCAATCTTGACAGTTGGCGGTGCTTGGGCAGGGGGATTCAGTCGAGTTCACCCAGGCGCCACGCGTTGGCGGCGTGTTCCAGGTCCTCAGCGGTCTTTACCAGCTGGTGCGAGTTGCGGGTCAGTCGGCTGGCATGGGCCTCGTTGGCGTGCTCGGCGCCGTCGGCGAGCGTCACCTGGCCGAGCGCCACCACGCGGCAGAAAGCCGCGGAACGTTCCAGCGCGACGTCGAACTCGCCGTCGAACGCGCCCGAGAGGACGGCGTCCGCCATGGTCCGCATTTCATCCGCCCCCGGCGGCTCTGCGACGCCGGCAACCACGTTGGACACCTGCGCGGTGTCTTTGCCTGCCCGGAAGTAGACGGAGATGCGCTCGGGGTCCTGGACGGTGGCGGCACGCAGGGCGTAGAGCCGCCAGAGTGCGCCCGGCAGCGAGCGGGCGGGGCTTTCGGCCCACATCTCCGCGATGGCTTCGAGGCCCTGTTCGTCCGCGAGCCGCACCAGGCGCTCGGTGATGACGGGATCGTCGCTGTCGCGGCCATGCCGCACCAGGGCCTGCGCGGCGAGGTGCGCGGCCTCGGACACCCGGGCGGGGTCGGCGCCGCCGGCGAAGGGCTCGAAGTCGATGGGGGCGAAAGGCTTGGGCTTGTGGTGCCGGTTCGCGCCGCCGTATGGCTTGGATTC
>Ga0308160_10006109_pt1 | contig 12348 bp, 14 predicted proteins | sample PhyFR1_FD_201036 | JGI IMG/M metagenome (GOLD analysis project Ga0308160, IMG submission 201036) | Phyllosphere microbial communities from UC Gill Tract Community Farm, Albany, California, United States - DLSLF.R1 | ecosystem: Host-associated > Plants > Phyllosphere > Unclassified | place: USA... | reverse complement strand
GTGACGGACGAGGTGAAACACGCAAAACGTTTCTCATTCCTTTCCTTTCCAAAGTCTCGTTCTACGGGATCGCGAGCTTCCATCCCGTTTCTATAGTCCGATGCCGACGCGAGATGCGAGGCGGAAGCAATGGGTCTCGAGTGGGTGGACGGGGAGGGGGGGTTGATCGATGACGCGTTGATTTGCCCCCGAGTTCATTTGCCCTGCTCCCCGCCGGCATATATCGGGAGAGGGCGCACACGAGGGCGAGCGAGCACGAGGGAAGGGTGCTCGGGGTGAGATCGGGGAAAATGGAACTTTCCAAGGGCGACGTAACCGAATCGCGATCGCACAGAGGGAGAGAGAGAGAGTAGAGAGTAGGGAGTAGAGTAGAGTGACTAGCTCATTAGCTGTTCCCTAGCAGCAGGCAAGGCAAAGGGTAGAGAGAGACCTGTTCTGACACTGACCTCACTCGTCGGTGGATGGGTCGCAGGGGAGATAGCCAAGCCAAAATCGATACACCCCGTGGCAAAATCCTCTTGGTCCTACAGGATGACCCAATAATAGGTTTCACACACCTCTCTCACACACTCACATGCACACACTCGAACACCATTGCACTAGCTAGCCACCATCAAACCATCTCTACCTCGACATTTGGAGAGACGGACCTTTCCCCTCCGCTTTCATACCCGTTTCTCGAGCGGATTCTACGGGTTCTTTAATCTAAATCAAAATTAAAGCGAATTCGTGCGTGGGTCGATACTCGTCATCACGCAAAACCCGAAGACTCCCCCTGGCTCTCCCCTCTCCTCCGCTACACCGACCGCGACATTGCCCCTCGGCTCCTCGTCGACTAGAGGATTTTTGACAAACCATTAGGGGAAACTCAATTGGGGCTGGCCATTCGGTTGAATAATTTCCTAAGGGTCGACGTTCTCTATCTGTTTGAGCACTCTGGGAGATAGACTCGTCATCGTCCTTTTACCCACCGAAATAGCCAAAAGTTCGCCTTGCAATTATACACTCGAATCCGCTCCAGGGCTTCGTACGACAACGCTTAGAGATCGTTTGCCTATCACGAGGTCTTCCGCGAACCACCAAGGGGCGATTGAACAAGGATCCCCTACCTCTTGCGCTGTGAGAGGACTATCAAAGTAGCTTGCCACGATATTGGTCCACGAACGAAATCCGAAAAAAGGTCGATCCTAATAAGCACAACGGACGACTAGGGGCTCTTGGAGCTCTTCTCCTCCCGTCCACTACCCCCCCTTCATCTACCCCCCGTTCATCGCCTTGTTAAACATCTACTCGGATGTGTCACAAGTGCACAGAGTTTACTCGGTCAGACGAACACCAAGACGAGGATCAAGAAGGCGGATCGATGATGCGTGGAGGAGGAGGCGGAGGAGAGAAGAGCGTGGATGAGGAAAAGGGGATGGGGAGTCAAGGTCGACCGAAATTGGTGACCATGACCACAGCGGAGAAGAGCCATTTGGCTCCTGTTGAATCCCCGCAGGATACGCGTGGGAATGAGCAAGAACCAACACCTGACGAGGATCCTTCGGACAAGCATGATCCTACCGCCCAAAGCGGTCCTGGCCCAGAAGAGAGAGATGTTGGGAACCTACCTCTTTTGGGTGAATCTACCTTTGGAAGCCAACCTACCCTTCAACGCCAACGATCCGATTCGACCCTCGACCCCGCTACTTGTTCGGGTCACGGCGCTTCCCTCTCCCAAGCCTGGGCCAAACCGACGTTCAACGAAGTCCGGAGAGAAATCCGGTTTCCTACCCCACCTTATCCTGAGCATATCGCCTCGGCTTCAACGGACGAAAAGGTCGAGTGGTTGGGCCGGACTTTTCAAATCTTATGGGGTCCGATCAAGGATATGTTGGGGTATGCTCCGGAGGATATCGAACCGACTGTCGATTGGTGGGCCGAGAGGACGCATCCGGAAGATCTGGGCCGGTTGAGGGAAGAGATCCGGCAGTTCTGTTTACCTAATACGAATAGGGGGAGCGCGGAGGCGAGGTTGTGGAATGGGGTGTATCGGTTTAGGAAGAAGGATGGCGAGTGGATCACTTTGGGAGAACGGCTGAATACGATCAGGTCGGATGAAGGTTACCCTACGCTCGCTGAGAGTTATATGTGAGTCGTGGTTTGGTCTGGATTAGCCGGTCTGGGCAGAGGTTCATGAACGTTGGTGATTGATTCGATTGCACCTTCAGGTATGATCACGGAGCGAGAGTGGATGAACGATCAAGGTTGAAGGCGATCGGGAGTGAGAATGATTTTCAGATCGTTTGTGGCAACATGTACAGTGCGATCTTCATGATGAACAGCTCGGGATATGGTGAGTCTCGGACTTGAGGTGCCGCGTTGGCGGAGAACGGGTGGCTGATAAGATGTCGACCGTCTTGACTAGTCACGTTTATGAACCCCGCAGCGGAACGGTTGACCGGGTTTCAGTTCGAAGAGATTTCAAAAGGTGCAGTTTTCCCCGCAGTTTGCGATAGACCTTTGATCGGCCCATGCTGACATACATCATTTCGCTACTTCCTTTTCGCCCTCCTTTGCCTTTGGTTCCGACGTCTTGTTTGGCCGACGGTATAGTTACATTCCATGAGGCTGTGCATTCATTAAGACCAGACGCATCGGCTTATCCGATCTCTGAATGCCCAATGTGGGTGACGAGAAGAGCTGATATGTGCCGTTGACATACGTTAACCTTTTCTCACGTTGTTTGCTATCAACAGATACCTGGCGCAGGTGAACAACCAGAAATTGACTAATGCGCCCGAGGTGTTTGTCGATCGCCAAGGACGATTCTTTCCTGTTGCGTACTCCGTCGCTCCTTTGCATGGCGGATATGAGCATGGCGCAGTTATTGTGAGCCGAGGTTGCCCCAGCATGGCCCGCCTCACCTCACTGATCGCGTTTGACCGCCACTTGCACAGGAGTTTCGGGACGTTTCCGATGAGGTCCGGTTAGAAGAAGATCGAATGAAGGCGCTGCGGCAGAATGAACAGAAGAGTGCCAAGATCAAGCAGGAAGAGTTCTTGAGGCAGAATATGGCGGTGTTTACGGATTTCTTGTGCCACGAGGTGCGAAATCCTTTGCATGGAATCGCTGCGAACAAAAGTGAGTAACGATAATCCAAGGAGACCAACGCCGGTGAAATCTGATCGGTCGCTCCCCCTTCACAGATTTCTTGCAGGAATCTATTCAACAGATGGAAGACATGCTGAAGCCATTCATGGAGCAAGAAGACAAGGGTGCCAGCGTAGCCAGCGGGAGCTCGAAGCCGGGCAAGCCATCGATGCGAGAGGGCGCCCAAAGTCTCTTTGCCTCCATGCGAGGATATTTGCAGGCGATTGATGAGTGCGCAGGGCATCAGGGAATGATCCTGAACAGCGTCCTGGTGAGTTACATGCGCAGCATTCAGGTATCCGTGGACGTCCGGCATTGATGCACGGTTGTTCACCTCCCAGGATCTATCACGCCTGGAGATGGGTGCGCTCAAACTAGGGAACGAGCCATTCTCGCCGTACGAGATCGCCTTGCAGGCCGTGAAGATGTCCCGGGCCCAGGGAGAGGGAAGAAATGTCAAGATCGAATTGGAGGCGGACGAGGAGACCAAGAGAATGGTCGTCAAGGGTGATCGTGAGTCAGCTGCCCTCTCGTGGAGCTTTTGAGGAAGGCTCACTGACTCTGTCTGTTACCAAATGTAGCAACGCCTGTTCGTCAGGTTTTCTTGAACCTGATAGGAAACGGGATCAAGTTTTCTCATTCCGGAGGTACCGTGACCGCCAAGATGAAGCTGCATCAGTACGATCACACGGACAAATTTCAAATGGAGGGAATGGTACAAGACGAGGGAGTCGGGATGACGCAAGTGGAAGTCGGTCGACTGTTCCAGCGATTTGCGTGAGTAGCAGTGAAGGTCGCCGGGCGTTCGTTATCGGGAGCTCGCCACTGACGACTATTCCCCTGTGCCATTCTACAGACAAGCAAACCAACGGGTTTCTGAAGTCTACGGCGGATCTGGACTTGGCTTGTCTATTAGCAAAGAACTGCTCAAGCTGATGGAAGGAGAACTGAACGTTCAAAGTGAAAAAGGTCAAGGATCCCAATTCATGTTCACCGCCAAGTTCCAGAAGCTCTCAAAGGCTGAGATGACCGACTTTCGGAACAAGGATTCACGGCCTGCCACACCGACGATCGATGGAGTTGGGACGCTTACTCAGACTCGAAAGCATGCACGCAAAACTACAAACCGTCGCTTCACGCATATTGTCGCCGCGGAAGACAACGCTCTGAACCGAAAGATCTTGGCCAAATATCTGCAAAAGTCTGAAAACCTCGTCCTCGTCAACGACGGCCAGCAAGCGGTAGACTATTACAAGGAGCATGCTCACGAGATCGACATCATGATCATGGACCAGGAGATGCCCATACTTGACGGTCGCCAAGCGACGATGGCGATCAGAGAGTACGAAAAGGAACTCGAGGTTGCCGATTCCAAGATCAAAGACCAATCAAAGTTGAGGAATGGGCCAGGCGAGCGACGAAAGCGGAAAGAATGGTCTCATCGAGTACCCATCATCGCCCTGTCCGGCAACGTGCGAACTGAACAGATCGCGGAGGCCAAGGCCGTGAGTCACGAGCGTCGAGTTTCGTCGTTCTGTTCCGAACGCTGATACTTTTGATTTGTGATTAGGCCGGAATGGACGACTATCTCAAGAAACCTTGCTCAAAGACGAGTCTTGACGAAATGTTGACGAAATGGGAAGATATCGTCCTCGGTCCAGTGGAAGAAGAGAAGCACACCGAAACAGATGCACAGTCGGAAGTGAAACCAGATGAAGAAGATCACTGGGATTCCCTATAAATCAATGCCACATACAACCACCATTGCCGATACATGGCCAGTACCACACAGGAGGAACCCCATCAATAGCATAACATAGCATAGCATATCAGCATCAGCATAGGAGCACACGCACGAGCATAGGCGATTCATCAGTTGTAGAAGCAAAAAGAAGTTGTATCTACCTATACCCCGCCTGCCCGGCAAAAGCTCGCAGTAGATGTGAATTTGAAAAGCCAAGGACGTTCATCTCGATGGTTCAAAGACGTTGTTCTCGATATTTCAGTGGTTGACGGTCATCTCCGCTTGATCGCCTGATCGACGTCATCACACTGCAGCTCACTGAAAGTAGTGAATCGCGCGGACTGACCCATCATCAACATGATCCGTCTCTTAGAAAGATAGCTTGAGGTTGTCAACTTCTACTCCTCGGCTGGTACCACTGTCTCCTATTATTGCTATCCAATGCTTCTTCTGACATGAGTGAAGTGCAAACCATCTCCATCGTCTCGCATGAGGTGAAGAAGGGAGAGGCCAAGCCATATGTGACTTACAATGTCAAGGGTGAGGAGGCAATGAACGATAGACTTTCTAGAACCTAGCTGACTCGGATCGCATCTCCAGTATCAACGGCAACGAGAGCCTGGACCATACAGCGGCGGTATAACGATTTCTGTGCTCTCCATACCGAGCTGAAATCGACCACGGGGAAAGAACCACCGGCACCTTTACCTCCAAAACACTCGTTCCGGTTCACTCGAAGTATCGATGATGCGGTGGTGAGGACTGCGATTCACCTGCCCGTGGTATGAGCTCCCTGCTGAGATGAACACTTCCTTCTCCTTGATCTAGCTGATTTCGGAACGTCGAACGGGACTGCAAGAATATCTGCAGAGGATCTTGGCCTGCAAGGATCCGAGATGGCGTCTAGCGTATGGGTTCCTAGATTTCCTTGCTATTCCCACGAATCTACCGGGCTCGAGCACGAGAGAAAGCGATTCAACAGCCGATAAACTCGCTCGATATCTCCCCTCGTCTCAGGCTCAAGGCGGATCGATACAATACACCTCTTCAAGCTGGATCACGGAACATAATGCCCTGCAGCAGGTGCTTAGAACGGTCCGCTCGAGTCTGTTGAAGCGGGACGCTCTAGCGGGGATGGGTGATGCGGGTGCTTCCCGTTCGGCTGGGATAGAAGCTAAACGTAGCTTGAAGGATCTGAAGACTCGCTTAGAGTCACTCGACAAGGGCTTAGCAGACGTCCAGGATCTCGGTCAAGGGGAACGATCGAGAAGAGAGGGGCTCGTCCTCAGTCTCAAAGATGAGGTCGGGAACGTAGACAAGATGGCCGAGGCAGGTGTACGGGTCGCTTCCAACCATTCGGCAGCCACCAGTATGGGTCGATCAGGGACACCGGTCAATGAGAATGATCGCAAAGCGTTATTAGGGGGGACCAGCTCTCGCCCACCAGGTCGGGTCTTTGGAGCGGCGGCGAACCAAGCACCTCAAGAGACCACGGAAACCCGGCCTCTGGATGATCAGGGGTTGCTGCAGTTGCAACAAACCCAGATGGACAATCAGGACGGGCAGCTCGAGCAGCTCTCTTCGGTGCTCCAGCGGCAGCTGAAACTTGGCCAAGAGATTGGGAAAGAGATCGGCGAGCAGAATGACATGTTGGACGATTTGAGTACACAAGTCGATCGTACGGGAGGCAAGCTGGGCAGAGCCAAGAGGCAAATGAATAGGTCAGTCTCCGTCGTGTGTAGTCTCGTACGGGCGGTTGCTGATTGCGTTTCCAATATCTCAGACTCGGATGACGACTTGACGATGACAATAGGGTATACGTTTAATTCATGGTTGTAGCTACATAGTCGCTCGCATTCGCGGCGGATGGCCCGGTCAAGCGCCGACGATACTTGATACCCATCTGAACCAGCCTCGTTCCACCTGGATTGAGGCATTCCCGCCGGCATCTTGGTCTTGAACTTGAAGGAAAGCTTGATCTCGTTTGGTTTGGACATGCAAAGCACGAACAAAGTCGACGTCGACCCAACTCCAAGTGCTCAGACCTAGCTTGCTCATATCATCCTTGGATAACGATGTCTTGTTGCCGAACTTTTGCATGCCCTTGGTCAGTCGCTCCGTCCGTCTTTCAAAGATGCCCAGTATCCGGCGTGTCGAGGAGAGACCGTCTTGCGCAGAAGGTCTGTCCACCAGCTCGCCATCTTCTGAGCCATCCTCGTCCTCGCCTTCCTCATCCGACTCTTCTACACCATTTTCGCCGTCCTGTGGTAGACGGATGTAGCCTGTTCCTGTTCCACCATTATGGCCGTGCCCCGCCCCGACTCTTGACCCTCCCAACCCGACAGCCACCGCGCAGAACCCCCAACAGAAATCGCACAAGGTCGAGTAGGCTCCATATGCATATCCCCAAAGTCCCGCGTTGTTGGAAACGTGTCCCAGAGGCATGAAATCCTCGTCCAATCGTGAAGAGACGACTTGCACTTCTTTCCACAGACTTTCGTCCGAGAAGGTATGAGTGATGGGTTTAGTCATAGGTGTGCTTGGGGATTTCGGCGGTGATTCCGCTGTCTCTGGCACAATCCGAGCCCGCATCGAAATGGGCACCGATTCGTTTCCGTTCGTCGTAAGACTTGCCGTACCGCTTCCTAGATCGACCAGCAAGTCCCACAGCTGCGGCCGGTCCTTGAAGATCGCATCCGATGTACCTATTTACCTCGAATCAGAGACCTCGCCTGTGCTCCTCGGGCATCCTTGTGACTTACAGGCGATGTAACCCCCTTTGATCCCTTGGATCTTGGACATATCCATCAACCCGACCGTCCCTAGGAAAGTAGACGAGCTGGTCATCGATCGGCTGTCGTTATCGTCATCCTTCAACTTTTGGCTTAGGATCCAGGTACACCAAGCGGCCTGGCAAACGGGTTCCAACGGGGTGTTGGTGTAGAACAACTGCAAGATCGTGTAATGTCTTAGGAACAAAGTTGATTCGGCTAGTCACGGCGATTGACAACTCACGATCCTGCGATTCGTAGACGAGTATTTCCATAGCGTGCACATGTCGATCCCAAACCGAGCGAGGAGGTGCTCGAAGTAGTGTATCGGATGATCAGCCTGTTGAAAGTCAAAAGTCCCCAGCCTTTCAGTATGTCATTGCAGTAATACCCTCAAGAGAATGAACGTACGGAGAGGGGGACCGACCCATCCAGAAGCCCTTCCAGTCCTGTTGTCTGGGCCGATATGTCCTTAATGCTCTCCGAACTCTGATGTTCAACCCAGAAAGGCTCTAATATCCCGTCCAACCAAGCTCGACGTTTCTCTGCTCCTTCTTCCCCTTTCAGGTCGAATGCCCATGCCGTTAAGGTCTTGGAGACGAGATCTCGCAGACCGGTCAGAGGAGGAAATGTTGTTGGAGAACTCCCTTCGTCATCTAAGGTGGTTCGCATGACAAGGTTAGCCAGATGGAGGTGAATTTAAGCTAAAGATGCATCAGAGGATTTGGCAAGGCACAATCAACTCACGCATGACAACTCCTAAACTCAACATCAACCTCCCCCTTCCACCTGTCTCTTGCCCAGCGAGCTCGATCTCCTCCTTGTCAAGTTCTTTATTTTGAAACACAGAGATCCCTAATCGACCAGGTCGGTCGGTCTTTGCTGGAACATAGTGATAATAGAACGTATCCGTCGGTACCAGGTGTAGACCCGAAGGTAGGGCTTGAAACTCTATCCCATCCAGCTCGTCCGCTTCTGGTCATATGGAGGAGGAGCATTTGAGCATATGAAATGTTCGCCGAGTCAGTTGCGCGCTGTCGACTCACTGTCCAGGGATCGTTTCCAAATCAATGACTGTCCCTTGTGATCATCGAACACGGCTAGGAAGAGAGCATCGATGGCGACCGCCGGTGATGATACCGAGTCTCCGAACATGGTAGAGTGAATCCAAACCTGGTGTGATTTGCGATCACAGTGATGTGAAGTCGGGAGGTGAGAGAAGGAGAGCATTCATGGTGACGTCCAAATGTCCAGATCGTCGCCAGAGCCATAGTCGTGCCCAGTCACGCCGCAGTCATCGGGCTGAAGCCCGAGGTGAACGTCGAGCGGAATCATCTTCTCCCGCTCAAAGCCGAAACCGAAACAGAACGCGACGCAATCAGATAAAAAGGGGAATCACGGCGAAGCAGGCTGGCTACACATTCGATGGCATCTCACAAACCAGGCTATCCAACGCTCAGGAAAGCATACAAGATTCTAAACCACACCATACAAGCGAGAGATATCCAGAATCACAAGCCAAGAAAAAAGTCTACAAGGGGGTCAATCTCGGATCCTTCCCCCACAAAGCTCTGGAATTATATGATCAGGTTGCCCGATGAGCGTCTCCAAAAACGTCCTCGTCGTTCCTCTCCCCCCTGGCCCTCGTTCTCCTCCCATACTCGCTCCCATTCACCCAACTCTCGTCATCCCCGAGGACGATCCTTCTATCCGATCCAGCGATGACGGTCCCTTCATCATCACTCGAGTCGTTGGCTTGATTGTCGTCGGTACTCTCGCTCCATCCGCCATACGACCCCGGTCGTCGGATCCATTTCGGACCTACGTCGATGGTCTGATCGTCCCCTCGAGCGTAGGAAGCCTCGGTCTGTGGGTTCGAACGTTCTGATCGACCGGCTTCGGACGTGGGTACGAGGTCGGATTGTGCCGATGACGAAGTCAAGGAGGAAGCGCTGTATCGTCGAGAGTTGGGGTTGATGACCGTCAAGTTCCTCGTGTTGTTCGTACCCGAGGGTCCGGCACTCGGATCGGCGAACGGGTTGGTACGTTGTCGATCGACCATCCCGTCTCCCACGGTGCGAGGAACGAAAGGCGCATGAGAATCCTGGGATGAACCTCCCGCCGCATCCATCCGGTAATCCAACAACCTTGCCGGATTCACCATCGACCCTCCTGTACCGCTCAACAAGGTCGTCTCGTACGACCCGATCGACTCCCCAATCCCCCCCTGAGCAAAGAACGACAACATGCTCGGATCCACCGCTTCGTAAGCCGGAGGAGGTCCACCTCCACCTCCCCAAGCAACAGGACTATCGAACGGGTCCTCGGTCGAGGTCGACGATAATGTCCGACCTCGACCACGGCCTCGTCCGTGACGGAGACTAGAACTCGAGCTCAAGGTCCTCGCGATCGAATCCCCATCGATAGCGAACGCATCATCATCATCGTCCTCCGTCGAGACGTTGGAGACGGACAGAGTATCCGCACGTCGACCTCCTCGAGTGAGAGTGGTGGCGTGATCGTCCCGATTGGTGGGCATGAGGAAACCCGGGGGCAAAGTGAACGGAGTGACCGTGCCCTCGGCAATAGAAACCGTCTCCCCAATCGCACTCTCCGTGACCGACAACGCCCTGGTCCTCCCATGCGCCCCCACCTCGCCACCATCCTCAGCACGACTCGTCCCCATCGTGGTGGTGGTGGTGGCCGAACGAACCTCGCTCCCATCGCTCAACAACCACCTCGCACTCGACCCTGCCTCGGTCGATAACGCCGTTCCTGCGCTGGACGACCCGGGACCGAGGGTAGACGATCGAACCACCACCCCACTCATATCCAACCTCGTCAACCTTTCCCTCTTTTCCCCCGTTGCGTTCAGGCTGGCGCTGGTGGACGAGGACGAGGTGAAACGAGGATCAGAACTAGAGTTTGCACGTCTTCTTCGACGACGTCGGCGCCGGTACCACCAGCATCCACCTAGACTTGCTAGGAAACCGAGTACGACGGTGAGTACAGATGCGGTGATGATGGTCGTTAGAATACTACGGGGGACGCCGACGCGCACGTGAATCAACCCGCAAAGAGTCAGCTTCGAACTCCACACCCACGCAAACGACGACCACCCCCGACTCACCTCTTATTCATCCCCTTGACCCCCGTCTCACTCCCCTCACTCCCTTGCTGCGGGACCAACCCCCAAACCTCACTCGTATACACCCCACTCCCCGACGTCCAAGTGATCACATCCGGACTCGCCGTCCAAGTCACCCCATCATCCAGAACCGTAGTCGTCTCCCCCCAAACTCCCGTCGAATTCGCCTCGCTGACGTAGGGGAAGACGTAGCTTGAGATCATGGGGTCGTAATATTGACTCTGATCTGTGGGGGTGGGGGAGAGGGAGGTGGATACTTGGTGGATGTTGGCTTCGAGGGATTTAGTGGCTGTTCGGGTGGTTTGGCGGGAGGAAGATGAGGCGCCTGAGCCGGCGGAAGGGGTGGTTGTGGTTGTCGCCGTTGCGAGTGCGCCAGAGGAGGAGGTACTGCTCTCCGGGTAGAGGATGACGGTGAACCTGCCTTCACCGATCTCAAAGACTGTGGTGACGGGCATAGTTGGGGGCACGAGTTGGAGCCTCCGGGTCGGTTTGGGGTTGTGATTAAAACCTCGGGAGGGTTGTCAAGCGTCCGGTCTGGTCAGGCGGGAAGTGTATTCCGGGTGAGGTTGTTCTTTTAGATTGTCCGAGTGGGTTTTGATTTAGGTTTCAACCTCGACCTCGACCTCGACCTCGATCGCGGTTTCAGATCGTCGAACGACGAAATCAAAAGATCAAGAAAAAGATCCGCCAGATTCCGATTCCCGATTCCCGATTCCTGAATCCCTGAATCCTATACCTCGTCTTGAAATCCCCCTCAGACGACCGTATTTGAAGCCTAAGACTTAGGACCTAAGGCCTAAGAACTAGTACCCAGGTGGATGATCGGTAATCCCACAAACAAAAACCAAGGATGTTTGCGTTTGTTGTTTACGTCAACCGTCAACCGTCGACCGTCGACGTCAACAACTCGATCTCTTCTTTTCTTTCTAGCTTCTAGTCCTAGTCTTCGTCCTGGTCGTCGTGCTCCAGAGTTCAAACGTGAAGATGTATACAAATCCAAACCCCTAAACCCTTCTCTTCTCCCTTCGTTCACTACTCTTCAGTTCAAGTCGTTGGGATCGATGGGAGTATCCTTTCCCTTTCCCGCAGCTAAACAAGCGGGCAGTGGGTGGAGGGCGGTGCGTATGATCGGTAGCCTGTTTGAGCGTTTGGGAGTCGGAGTATGACTATGACTATGGGGATGGTGATGGTATAGGTGTAGGTGTAGGTGCAGGTATGGATATGGGTATGGGTTCGGGTGATGATATGGATTTGACTAGTCAGTCAGTGTGAGATATGAATCTCGCAGTTCAAGGCAAAAGTCAGGGCGACCAGCAGGAGAAGGAGCAGCAAGCAAGCAAAGCACTAGAGACCTCTCTCTCTGTGTGTGTGTGTGTGTGTGTGTGTGGGTGAGACGACGACGACGGGGCCGAGCGAGCGAGCGGGACAGGGAAGAGGGAAGAGGGAAGATCAGCGGGAAGGGCGCGAAAGGGCAGGAGGGGGACCAGGCGGGCGGGTCACGGCGGCCACACGGACGATCAACGCGGGGCCAGAGAGGGAGAGGCGGAGGGTGG
>Ga0308160_10006108_pt1 | contig 12350 bp, 16 predicted proteins | sample PhyFR1_FD_201036 | JGI IMG/M metagenome (GOLD analysis project Ga0308160, IMG submission 201036) | Phyllosphere microbial communities from UC Gill Tract Community Farm, Albany, California, United States - DLSLF.R1 | ecosystem: Host-associated > Plants > Phyllosphere > Unclassified | place: USA... | reverse complement strand
AGAGCATCTACAATGTCCTTGAAGAAGAATGGGACCTGTACGTTCAAGACCTGAATAGGGGGTCGACAGAGGTAGGTTGTCAAGTTCAGTCTCGCCAGCTCACAACCCGCTGAATGAGCAGCTACTCACCTTTCCTGCGACCAGGAGACCAAGGGCTCCTGCTACCCTGACTTTGATTTCCCACTCGCCCTTCGGCCATATGTTGACTGCAAGCCGCTTTATGATTTTCCAGTCGGTCAAGCTTTGCTCCTTTTCCGATACCTTTGAAGCATCGTCGGTCACGAGTTCTTTCGCAGATGCTGCTCTTGAATTCTCCACCGTCGATGATGTGTCTGTCTTGACCTTTGCGGCAGCCTTCACTTGCAGCACTCGAGCTGACGAGCTAAATGACCGCGATGACCAGGGATGACCCGGCTGCTTGGCTGCCACCTCCCATGGCACTCGTCGATTACGGACGCGAAGGGCCTGAACCTGCAACCGGGTGATGTCTACCCATGTCGCGGACCGATCACAGCCATTGACAACCTGCAGGCCTTTAAAAGAGAAACCACTCGGGTTGTTGACCAAAGGCTTGCAACTCAGCCAGGCGGATACCGGTCTTCCTACCGAAGACAACCGAAGCGACATTCGCGACGCTCTTTGTATCCCGTACCTCGAGCTAACGTGAGGCGTGATGGCAATTGTCTAGGAGCGAATGTGACAGTGTCTTTGCACTTCCTGATGTATAGCTGTACAGCTATCCTGGATTTGTCTACATATGACCCGTTTATACTCGATAAATCGCAAGTAATCGCATGGCCGAACGCTGAGGCGGTCGCTCGGGCAAGCACGTACGGCGATATGGCGATTGACGCAATCGATTTGCCTCCGAAGATCGATGATGATCACCGGAAACAAAACGTCATTTAACCTAGCCAGGGCAAGATGGCATTTCACCTGCCATGAGCAGTGCGAGGCCATGCGTTGATCCATGGATTGTCTTTCTCGACTACATCTAGCTGACACTTAGCTATCAAGGACTAGGAGCAATAGCTTTCATCGCTCGCCCCTCGAAACGCTGCCGAATTCAAAGGTCCCGGCCCTGCGAACAAAGCGATACTCGTCGGATCAAACAAGCTAACGCCCAGACGGCTCAGCTAGAACGCCTGTCACTGTCGTCCTGGATATAGCTGAGGCTCTTGATCACGATCAATACATGAGTTCGAGAGACTTTGGTAAGTCTCGTCATCCTCTTCTCATCGCGATGCTAGCTGATATCACGACACGCATTTTAGATAATGAATTGCTGTAAGCTCAACCCATAAAATCCTTGCATCTCCAATGTTCCTGATCCATACCTGCTTGAACCCCCAGCGAATATACGGCCAGGGTCAGGTGATTCTTTTTACAACTTTGTTGTAGTTGTCCGTTTCGCTGAGACCCTATTCCCCCTTGAAGCGTTCTTTGCGATGTTATAACACAAGCAGCTCGGACGGCTCGAAATCAGGCATCAATACGAAGCTCACTCCCTCAGGCATCGTCATCTGCGGGCTCAGAGTCCTCCGCAGATGCTCTGAGCCTGCTAGGGAGCTTGAAAGATGCTGTGGGAATGGCTAACCAGAAGTCGAAGCCAAAGTTAGGCAAGGAAGTGTTGAGGGGCTTGGAGTCTAGGTTGCGAGCAGTGGCAAAGGGAGAGGATCCGAAGTGAGTTCCTGGTTTCTAAAAGGCAGTGACCTTGATTGGCTGAGGTTGTTCGCAGGTACAATGGCGATGCCTTTCGTCGCACATCTGCGATTTTCTGGGGCAATTGGCATGACCCCGAGTGGGTCAAGACGATGAGCAATAGCCGAAGTCCGGAAGACTTCATTCTACCTTTCGTGACATGCACTGTCAAGACAGTCAAGAAAGCTCCTCAGTTGCCCGAGAGTCGACACAACATCGAAGTCAACGATCAGATCCGACAATTCGTAGAAATCATGAGGGCCACCGTAGTCGCCAATGCCCCTCAACTGACAGATGTCCTACAAAGACTGGACGGCTATCTGTCGAGCATGAAACCGCAACCGGCGGACGCCGAAGAGCCTGTCTACGAAGCGTCTGATCAGATGCAGATGGCCAGTACTGCCTTGAGGGTCTTTGACGTGATGGACGAGTCGGATGTCAAGGGGAAAAGTCGATCCCTCAAGGGTCTCTGCAATGCCAAAGTAAGCACGACATTGACAACAGACTGCAATCGAAAGGCAGGAATTGACTCTCGAAGGTGCCCTCAGAATGCAGTGAAAGACATTCAGATTCAGCTAGATCTGCTCGCGGCTGGGCATGCCGCCTTTGCCGAAGCCAACCAATTTGTTTCGTCGACTGGCTATACATCTTGGGCACATACCGAAGTGGAGGACCTACGGGAGCGGAAAGAGTACTTTCTCGGTTTCACGCAGATTCGGGTTGGCGACCGAGGTGATTCCAGTACAGATGGGAGCAGTAGCGTAAACGCTGGTACAGCTAGTCTCACTTTCATTCCCTCGGAGCCTCGGAAGCATTATCTAGAGCTGCTGCGAAGATGCTTAGATCTCGATCTAGACGACATGGCCAATCTCTCTGACAATGACATGGTGTCACTCGCAATCTTGTCAGAGCCTCATATAGCTCTCTTGGACGAAGTCGCTGGTCATTGGCGGATATCGAAATCTACAAAGCTCACGGCACATGCAAGTCTGCTTGTGGACCTTTTGAGAGAGGATGGTGTACCCGTCGAGTGTGTAGCAGAAGCTCTGACTAAGCTTCGGCAGCATGTTCAGCAGGTAGACAGGACTTCTTGGCTTCGAGAGGACGTGAGTGCGCGGGAGGTGGTGGCCCAAAGGCGGTGAGCTGATCAGAAATATACAGGTTGCAACGGTCTTCATCATGATGGGCAAGGTGGCCGATCATGCGGTAGCACTACTAGGCGAACTCATGCACGAATACGACCGCGCGCCATCCGATCAGATCAACGATATTTGTGACCTTTTGCTCATCTTGGACGATCTGGAAGAAATCGATTCTGCTGCTGTGCTGAGCGTCCGGTTAAGAATCGACTCGAGAATCGGGGCTCTTGAGAACTTGATATCCCAGGTAGCCGCACAACGTTATGCGCAAAAGTGGGACAAACGAGCGGACAACACCGGCCTGGCGCTCTTCGAGACTGCCAAGTGGATAGAGAAGCAGGCCAAGACGCTGGATAAGCGGTATCCAGTCAAACTCTTGGAGTAGGTCGTCTTTGACACCGCCGGAAGGTGCCGGCTGACCCCCGCATGTATTGCAGTCGGCTCGACATTCTTCCAATAGTGTTGCAGGTGCAGATCCCGGCTTTTGCATCAGACCTGCGCGTACTGCACACATCACACTTATCGAATGGTAACAGTAAACCAAGCGCAGACTCGCTCGAAGCAGACGACGTATTTCAGCTCTACATGACTATGAACAAATTGGGCGACCTGCATCGGGCGTTCGTTCCAAAGTGAGTGCATCTTGCCCGCATTCGTGATTCCGACCTCGTAGCTCAATACCGGTTAATCATACAGAACTAAATTCCCTGTCGATGTGAACAAGCTCTTTGAGCCTTTCATTATGGCTTGGCTACGGCGCATGCACATGGAGGTCCGACAATGGGTCGATAACGTGAGCCAAACATGCGCAATAGGAGAGCCCATGTCTGATCGTTGTTCTGCTCTTTACTAGGCCATCGAATTGGATGATGTGAGTGAAAAGCTTCTCGAGGCATGCACATCTTCGCTGACCTCGGATTCAACAGTTCACGTCTCCGCAGGAGGATGGCTGCACGTCATCTGTTATGGATGTCTTCACATCCTTACACAGTGTCGTCAAAGCAGTCAACGATTTACGATGGACCGATGCCCAGCGGCACGCTGACTTCGTTGCCGAGGTTGCATTAGTGAGCCGTTCATTCGTGGAAGAAGTGGCTGAAAACGACCGCTGATCCATGAGCTCAATGATAGATTGTGATGCTGGTTGTGACACGATATGGAGAAAGCCTCAAACGACGCTTCATTGCGGAAATAGCCGATGCAAAAGAGCTGCCAGATGCTCCATCCGCAGAGACTGGATGGATGGCAATGGCAACTCGCGTAGCACGTCGTGAAAAGCCCATCATCAAGCCCTTCGATTTCTCATCCTCCGTAAGTTCGACTCCGTGCAAGTCACGTTTACGGCCATCGTTGACGCCTCTTTGGCCTATAGATTTGCTTGAAGCTCAACGACGTGGAAAAGGCCATGATTGAGCTCGATCGACTGTATTGGGATCTGGAAATCGATCGCTACGAGGACGGTCATTCTATCCATACGGCGGGAGGACACGCATCCCTTTACAGCTTGAAGGTGATACGAGCGGACCTTAGTACCGGCAATTATGGCGAGGAAGATATGCTCAGAACCCAAGTCGTGCTGAGCGATGAGAAGGGCCAGACCATTGCAGTCACTCGGGTCGTACCTGACACGGCATATCCGCGATGTGAGTCGACATTGGTAGCAGTTGTAGTTTTCAATTGGCTAATCGAGTCTACCTGATGCGTGTCCCAGGGGAAGAAAGCTTCGACGTTAGTTGCGAGAGCCGGATGTGGCTGATGGCGAGCATACATAATCATGCCAACGATGACCCCCGGGCAGGAAGGGCATACGTGAAGTTGGACGAGAAAGCCTTCCCCGAAATGGTTGCTCGGGACCTTTGGCTGCCTCTTGATACCGGTGGACGGTTGTTATTGCGATTGAGTCGAGAAAGAGAAAAGGATGATGCGCAGTTCTACTTCGGTAAAGCTTTTAGACGGCTGAAGCTGATCGAGGGCGAGATGGTGCGGAATTGCGCAGACAAGGTACGACATGGACTTCCAACGCATTTCTAGCGCGTTCGGCCAACAGCTTTAATTACAGATGACGCCCTTCATACGAGCGTGTCTTTCGCGAAAACCCCTCAAGAAGCTGTTCCGAGGCTCTACAGGAGCCACGATGCCTACCTCGACAAATGATGCCCTGAACAAGATACAGGCTGCATATCGGTCAGCCATGTCAACATCCGAAAACCTCATTCCGGCCGTCAAGGAACGCAATTATCAAAAGATCAGCCAAAACTTGACAGACGTTCAAATCGAGACTGCCATTGGACCACTTCTTGACTATTTCGATGACAATCTACAAGTCCTTAATGGTTCTCTGACTCACACTAATCTCCGGGCAGTCTTACTACGGCTCTGGAAAGAGATCCTTTTGGCGATCGAAGATATGATCGTACCACCTCTATCCGACAGGCCCTCCGACATGCGACCACTGACTGATGGCGAGCTCGACGTGGTCCTGAAATGGCTCAAGGTGGGGATTTGTGGCTTTGTCGGTCGTTCTCAGACCCACTGACCTTCCTCATGACAGTTCTTGCGTGATTACTTCTATGCCTCCGGGGACACGAACGGGATTCCCTTGGAAGAATTACAAACACAGGCATACCAGGAGTTACTGCGGGTCAGAATCTTTTACGATTGGCCTACGGATGACCTAATGGAGGTACTTGATGACGAGACCTCATCTACCGCCTGCCGAAGATTGTCACGCTGATGACAGCTCTCATGCAGGAATGCGTCCGCGACTTTCAGAAAACTCTCAAGACCACATTTGCGCTGCGCGGTCGATCGAAGACTATCAAGTCACAACGGAATTTAGGTACTATGAAACGGACGAGAGAAGAACGGCGCCGACAACAAACTGGCGCAGGCAGCAGCGAGATGATCCTCAGAGTGCTGCGGATGAGGTTAGTCAATGTGATTCTATGGACGACGACCCGGACATTGATGCGGATTCTATTTTGCTTATCTAGATCGGGGACACAGGAATTCTTGTCTGATCAATTACGGACCATGTATCGCTCCTCTGAATGAGCAATAAAGACGGTGTGATCAACTAATTATAATGCATTGTACAATGGTGGCCAAGGCACCCGGCCGATATGCAACGTCGTGCGTTTGGCTTCCGCATCGCAGCAACGATTGCGTCATCAAACCCTCTGCCGATCGTGCTCACTGCGCCGTTTCGCCTTGCGGGTCAATATCTTGGTCTCTGGGGCTTGTATGGGGGCACCAATAGTAATGTTACGTGTGAGCAAAATGATTCTGAATACAACCTCTTTGATGGCATGTGGTGGCCTCGTCCTCCGAAACATGTTTTGTTGCGATGTTCACCAAGCTTCTGCACCTGCGTCTGCGCTATCAGGCAATTGCCACGTCGTTGGTGCTGGCAGAAACATATTCGCAAGTTCGGGGGGTAGAAAGATGGAATCTGACCCATCGTAGGGTAGCCCAAGGTCCATGACATTCTATGCAGAGGCAGGGTCAGCTTAGCCGGGTAGGACCCCGAGGTGTCCCGACACAAAACTCACCCCTTCTGTGATCCATTGGGGGAGATTGGACGGACTGAATCCGTCCTCGGGCCAGTTGAAAGGCCCTAGATCGTCCAGGGAAAAGTCCGCGGACGGGTTGCCATCCAAGCTGAGCAGACTTTCGAGGCCTCTGTGTCCCGGAATCATGCCATCGATACTGTTTCCGGCCACGTGACCGTTTCGAGGTGTTCCCGGTGCCATCGTGGTCTCTCCCATCTTGCGGCGGAAGGAGCGCAGCATAAGGCGGAGTGTGAGTGCGTACCTTTCGGCGGCACATTCCGACATTAGGTTAGCCAAATCCGAAACTTCCTGGCTGATGAATTTAGGCGTGACCTGTGTAGGGAAGAGGATGGCGATCTTGAGGAGGAACACGGCCGCGAAACTAGCTTGAACCATGGTTTCATGGACAGCGTATTTGAGGTAGTGCCTGTACGTAAGAATACAGAATCAGCACTGCATGAGCTGCGGACTGTCAAAATCACTCGCTACTGACCGAAGACTAGAAGACTTGTAGGCCGCCAAACAGCTTAGGGCAGCCTCTTTCGCCTGGAACGCTAGTTCCCGCTGATCCAAGCTGAGTTTTTCCCAGTTGCAGCCCCGCAAAGCAACACACGCAGTCCACAATTGAGCGTAGTATAGCTCAGCATCCAAGAGTTTGACGAGCACGCTATCTTCTGCTTGTTTCTGAAGATGCCGCGTCCTCCATTCGGCATGCCACGCTACCAGATCATTGGAAACTCGCCGCACGAAATCGATCGTGGTAGTGTCAATGCGGCCTCGCAATGGGTGTAGATGGGTCCATACGCGGACTGGAGATGCAAAGACTCAGCTGGACGACTTGCGGTGAGAAAGCGAGGGGACGTGCACAAACCTTTATGGCTCATCAGTTCGACGCAAGCCACTAGACGAACGTCTGTTTCCGAAGTCATCGGATGAGAACTGATGAGGAATGTCAAAAGCTTCTCAGGAGGTGTCACAGGTTTCGTTCCATTCCACCATACCTGACTCACAGCAACTGTCGCGCGTTTCGGACAGACTCGTCATCCCGCAACATTAGCGGTCGACCGGTCCCCAAGCTGACGCTACGGAAGAAAGGACAATGAACAGGCGTTCGAGGGCGCTCGATGCGTCGCTACCTACGTATGATCGTTCAGATAACAATTCAGCCAGATCCGCGCCGATACCACTATAGAACGGCGTATACGATCAGTTTTCGAGGAGATGCGTAGCACCGTTGCGATGACACCCACCAAGATCACGTTCTTCCGCGTCAGTCCGAGCTTTACCACCTCCAAACGTCCCGGATTCTTCGGCTAGCTTCTCCAAGGCCTTGTGCAAGTTCATGTCGAGACCCATTCGCAAGGCGTGGCCGCTTGGTAGCCAAGGATCTTGTGACCACGAAGCGAGAATCAACACCGCCATCACTGCTTCTTTCCGCACGACTGGACCGAACAGTGTTGACCGCGCAATTCCTTGGGCCTCCTCCAAACAAATAGCGTGGGTCCGGCCGAGAGGACCTGAGCGTATGGTGCAAAGTGAGTGACAGTGGCGTTGAAAGCTCTCAGGCGGGTTGACTTACCTGTCCCCGCACGAATTTTGGCCGCGACCGCCAGCATGCCGTCAAAGCTGAAGGGCGTCCTCTGCACAAAGCTCTCAAATTCGTCATAGCTTGGATCGAATACAGGGATAAAGTAGTGACAGCCCGAGAAGAAGCTGGAGGGTAAAAGGCAGCCTTCAGCGATGTCGCTGTGATGGGCGACAGCTTTATCGCATCACTTACATATTCCACAGTTCCTTGGCTTCCTCCTGCGAAACCAAACCCTTGGTGATGACATCTGGAAATGCGTTCCTCGGCGCCGGATCCGGTTTCTTCATGCGCTTGAAACGGAGCTGATTTTGCAATACCCTCGGTGGACTTAGAAACCCCTGCCGTCGGTTCTCGGCCTCCATCTGAGCGTTCTCCTTGGCCGCCTGATCTGCAGCATTGGCGAGTTGATGTAAAGCCTCGATAGGCGCGTTCAAACTGGATCGAGGTAACGTGTCCTCGGACTCGTCATCCGACGAAGCCGTCGTGGACGAAACGACCAAGCCGTAATTGGCAAACCGATGTGGTGGCGGTTTGAACCCTGGCAACTTGGGGAATTCTTTCGGTTTGACGTCCTCCTCTTCCCCAATATCTTGATGCATTCGAATAACGCCTGTCCCACCTGGTTTAGGTTTGGGTGGATCCGGCCAAGCAAACCCATCTTCGTCCCTCCTCCCGTTCATACTACCGTGCCGCGACCCGGACCCGTTCTTCAACCCTCCTGCGCTCGTTCCGACCGAGGGCGAGTACGTCGTCGCGTCCATCTGATTGGCCGGTTCCGGGACGAGGACATGCGCTGGATCACCATACCCACTCGCGACGGCGACTTCGGTCAAAGCGGCGACTGTGCCGGGGGAGAACGGATCCAGCCTGGTCGCATCGGGTGGTGCCAACCCGTTGAGATCAAACATGTTCGAGTTGCCCATGGTACGGGCGTTGTGCAGGGGAAGACCGTTGTTGTGATTGAGATTGTGTTGAGGGGGAGATGGTTGAGGGTAATTGAGGTGGGGTGCAGCGGGGGTTTGCATTTGGTTGTTCATCTGGTTCTGGGAAAGGGCCGAGAGGATTTGTGATAGCTACGATGGAGCACCAGACATCGACCTCTATAGCATCAGCAACGGTTGTGCGGCACGTCCAGCTTCCACACCGACTCACTGTCGATTGCATCTGATTCTGACTTGCAGCAAGATGATTCACCGAGCTCTCAATGTTCATAAACCTTCCCTCTGGATCGCCCAACGCTCCGTTGTTCCAGGTCGAGTTGAGGTTGGTCATCTGGGCCAACGTCGCCAGCCCATTCATGGCCATCCCGTTGATTCCACCCATCCCATTCAACCCAGCCAACCCGGCCATCCGTAGTTGATGCGTATCGGGTCCGGGTCCTCCCATCGACGACGAGTGGTTTCCCGTATCGCCTCCTCCTCCTCCACCCCCATTCGCCCCGATCCTCGATCCCACATTCGTCATCGACCCCCCGGCCTCATTGTTCGCCCTCGCCGCCTTGGGTGTGGGTTTCACAAAGACACAATCCAAACCCTGCGTCGCACATCGTCGACAAGGATGATCCCCCTCGCACCGATTCTTACCACGACGACAATTCGTACACGCCCGAGCCCCACGTCTCATCCCCTTGCCTCGACCGGGACGTTCTTTCGTCCGACTCGAACTGACGTTGCCTCCACTCCCAGTCCCGGTGACATCCCCGTTATCGTCGTCGTTCCGATTGTTGCCATGGTTGGAGGAATGTCCTCCGCCACCTATCGATTTCTTTCCCGCTCGGTACTCGGCCTCGTCCTTGTCGACCGTCATCAAATACCTCCCCCTCGCCGAACCTTCGCGATTCCTCTTCCCCTCCGCACCAGCATCACCACCACCACCGCCACGGGAAGAGCCCCCACCTAAATCCATCGACCCCGTCCCATCCTCTTCATCCTCATCATCATCCTCGTCCTGATCATCCATCATCATCATGTCCACCTCTTCATCCCGATGAGATTGTTGTTTCCGCTTGATCCCCCCGGTAGAGGAAGACGATGATGCTCCTGGATGGACGATCCCGTAACCCCGATTCAACTCGTTGACGTGGTAATACGTGGATTGAGGGTGAGAGTGAGGGTGGGTGGCAGCGGGAGCGGGAGCGAGTCCGGTGGAGGGATGATGATGGGGATGGGGATGACCATCGTCGTCTTCTACATGGTGGCCTCCGTAGCGGCGGGAAGAAGAAGACGAGATGGATCGAGGGAGATCGCCCCCTCCTGCTCCGTTCGCGGAAGGAGGATAACCACTTGGGTTCCTGATACCATTCCCAGCTCCACCTCCGCCACCACCGCTACCAGGGGAATACCCCGTATACCCTAAATCCCTCCTCGAACTACCATGATAGTCAGACGCCCCCGAGTTCCCCTGCGTCTGACCTTGACCTTGACCTTGACCTTGGGCAGGCCAAGGAGGGTTGGAGGATGATGACATGGTTGGTAACCCAAAACCAATCGGAATCGGCCTAGGTTTCGGAATTATTTATCCGAGAGAATTGAATAGAGGAGATGGACCGGGAAGCCCGAAACTGACGAGGAAAATGGCGACGGTCCTTCGGGATCCCAGATCAGGCCGCTCGTCCTTTATCCTTCGTCTCCGTAGACAAGATCTGAACCGCCTCCCGAAACTTCTTTGTTCGAATATCCTCGCGAGCGGCCGCCGTGTAATACCTGTTCCAATCCAATCGATCGAGATACGTCCTATCCCGCTCCCCACGACGAAAAGCCACAGGTCCTGGATGTCCGAGGAAAACAGACGAGGTTTACCTTTCCCTGTTCTCCCGACCAAGTCTTGTGTTCGTTCGTCAGTTGTCTTCTGGTGAATGCACCCGAAGTCCCCCGCTCAGAAGAGTGAAGTAAAGTCCTGGTTCTAGGTGTCCGAGGGTAGTAATCCGGCAGCGAGCCCAGCCGAACCCGAGTCAAAAGAAAGAAATGTTGCCCAGAAGGAACCTATCGACCTCCTGCGCCCTTGTTTCCTTGTCGTTTCGAAGTTCGTAGGTTTAGACTCTCTTGAGGATCGGTCCGGGGTCCGGTTAGTCGGGGTGTAAGGCGACAGCGGCGGCGGTATTCAAGAGATGGGTAGTTTCTTGGCTACCACCTGGCTTGGTAGAGCTGGGGGTGTACGAGTTCGGTACAGGTGGGTGATACTCCTACTGCTACTGGTGGTCGTTCGTGGTGAACCACGGGGATGAGATGAGTTGAGCGAGCAACCTTTTCGCGGGATCACTTTTCGTCTTCGGTCGTCGTCTTTGACGTGATCGCCGCCGAGCGAGAGAAGGAAGAGGTGGTGACGGGTTGGTCCGCGATCTGTTTGTCGTCAGTGCGAATTGCGAGAGACAAGACAGGGGACGAGCTACTCGGGTGTATGGTAGATGATCAAGAGTTGCCATCCACCTCGAACCCAAACCCCTGGCTGGAGTTAACCGGAGGAATGAGAATCCAACCCAAACCATCACCAAAGCAGCAACGGTAAGCAGCAAGCAGCACAATCACTGGGTCAGGCACCGACCGCAGCTGCTTGGCCCCCCCCCCCGCGCTCCTTCCCCGCGTCCACCTTTCGTCCGCGTGCGCCCAAAAACGATCGCTCATAGCGAAATTGGTCCGGTCCAACACGAGTTTCACGTCACATCGGGTCGTCTACTAATGTACAATACGCATGTCCTCGACAGTAGGACATCTCTAAGGAATCCCCTCTTGAGTAGTGAGTGGATGAAGGACCACCATGCACCAGAGCACGAAGAAATCATTTTCGTTTGTCCTTCCGGGTCATACGTCGATACACCTCCATGCCCAGCTTCACGTAGTCTTCGTAACGACGCCAAAGTGGGGATCAACCTTGACTGTGATGATTTACTGGATCGTTGAGTTAGACAGTCGTCTTTTTAGGTTATGGGATGATCGTACTCTTCAGTATTGGATAGAATACTCGGGGAATGAACCATTACGCTCGGTCTTCTTTCGTACGACTACGTACACTCGTTTGAGTGACGAGTGAACCACGATCCCCAGCTCATCGACCCACTCTAATTCTGACATACCCTCAGACGACCTCCTTATGCCATCACCTCGATATCCTTTATCAACTTAAACAAGGATGAGGAGTCGGGAGTCATGATCTTTACACGATCCCCAAGAAGGCACAAGTAGCATGGGAATTCGCCTCGATCTGAAATGTTAAATGGGTGGAGGATCATCACAACTATTACGGATGCGTGTGTACTCGGGCGTTCCTCGTCTAGCCACGACGAACACCACAAGAAACCTAACCTAGGTGGAGGTTCGCCTTTTCATCCGTTATCATCACTCGTTCAACTCGCTCGATGAATAAGATTTAGGTCTA
>Ga0308160_10006107_pt1 | contig 12352 bp, 6 predicted proteins | sample PhyFR1_FD_201036 | JGI IMG/M metagenome (GOLD analysis project Ga0308160, IMG submission 201036) | Phyllosphere microbial communities from UC Gill Tract Community Farm, Albany, California, United States - DLSLF.R1 | ecosystem: Host-associated > Plants > Phyllosphere > Unclassified | place: USA... | reverse complement strand
CCTTGGCATGCGTGAAAAGCTCAGCTATGGCGTGGCCGATATGGGATTCAATTTCTATTGGGCCAATATCGCCACCTTCCTGCTGATCTTCTACACCGATACCTTCGGCATCTCGGCTGCGCAGGCGGCCACCCTGCTCGCCTCGATCAAGCTGATCAACGCTTTCACCGACCCGCTGATCGGCGCCGTGGCCGACCGCACCAGCACCCGCTTCGGCAAGTTCCGCCCTTACCTGGTGTGGATGTCGATCCCGCTCGCCGCGGCCGCCGTGCTCACCTACACCACGCCCGACCTCGACGCCGACGGCAAACTGCTGTGGGCCTACGGCAGCTACCTGGCGATGATGGTCTGCTATACCTGCGTCAACATTCCCTACAACGCCTTGTCAGGCGTGATGTCGCCCGACCCGCAGGAGCGTTCCACCATCAACGGCCTGCGCTTCATCTTCGCTTTCGGCGGCAGCACCCTGGTCACGGCGGCGACGCCGGCGATGGTGAGCTGGCTCGGCGCCGGCAACGACGCGCGCGGCTGGCAACTGACCATGCTGGCCTGGAGCGTGGCGGCCTCGCTGCTGTTCCTGATCACCTTCCTCAACACCCGCGAGCGGGTGGCGCCGCCGCCCAACCAGAAGAGCGACGTGCTGCGCGACATCCGCGACCTGGCCGCCAACCGCCCGTGGGTGGTGCTGTTCGTGCTGGCGCTGGTGATCATGGTGACCATCACGCTGCGCACCACGACCTCGGCCTATTACTTCAAGTACGTCGTCGAGCGCCCCGAACTGATGGCGACCTTCGTGCCCACCTATATGGTGTTCGCCGCCATCGGCGCCGCCTGCACCCCGCTCTTGACGCGCTTCATCGACAAGAAGCTGTTGATGATCGTCCTGATGAGCGCCACCGCGCTGCTCTCGAGCGCCTTCTTCCTGATCCCGGCCGAGCGCATCGACCTGATGTTCGTGCTGCAGGCGGCCCTCGGGCTGGTGCTGGGGCCGAAGTCGCCGCTGGCGTTCTCGATGTATGCCGACACCGCCGACTACAACGAATGGGCCACCGGCCGCCGCGCCACCGCGATGACCTTCGCCGCCGCCACCTTCTCGCAAAAGCTCGGCACCGCGGTAGCCGTGAGCGTGATCGGCGCCGTGTTCACGTCGCTCGGCTATGTGCCGAATGCGGCGCAAACGATCGGTTCGCAAGCCGGCATCGTGTGGCTGATGTCGTTCGTGCCGGCCGCCTTTGCGCTGCTGGCGGTGCTGGTCATGTGCTTGTACAACCTCGACGCCCGCCTGCTGGCGCGCATCCAGCTCGAGCTGGCCGCGCGCAAGGCCGCGCCATGAAAACACCGGAGACGCCATCCATGCTGCACCCGCAAGACGACCGTTATGTGCTGACCAGCCCCACCGCCATGCCGCAGGCCGCCGGCTTCCTGTGGAACCGCCGGATGATGATCCAGGTGACCTGCCGCGGCTACGCCACCGCCCAGTTCATGCAGCCGGAGCCGGCCAAGTATTCGCATGCGCCGAACCTCGAAGCGAAGTCCTTCATGCAGCCCGAGCAGGCCTATTATGCGCATCATCCGGGCCGCTTCTTCTACGTCAAGGATGAAGACACGGGCGAACTGTTTTCGGCGCCGTACGAACCGGTGCGCGGCGGCGTCGACCGGTTTGAATTTTCGCTCGGCCAGCAAGACCTGCGCTGGACGGTCGAGAAATTCGGCATCCGCATCGCGCTCACGCTGGCGCTGCCGATGGACGACGTGGCCGAGCTGTGGACCTTTGAAGTAAGCAACCTGTCGGATCGCGCGCGCCGCATCAGCGTCTACCCCTACTTCACGATCGGCTACATGTCGTGGATGAACCAGTCGGCCGAATACCGCCACGACCTGGGCGGCATCGTCGCGTCCTGCGTGACGCCCTACCAGAAGCTGGAAGATTATTTTAAAAACCGCGACTTCAAGGACAAGACGGTGCTGCTGTGCGAACAGGCGCCGGATGCATGGGAAGTCAACCAGGGCGCGTTCGAAGGCGAAGGCGGCCTGCACGCGCCCTCCGCGCTCGCTGCCGACACCCTGGCCGGCGGCGACGCGCGCTACGAAACGCCGGTCGGCGTGGTGCAGTATCGGCTGGCGCTGGCGCCCGGCGCCAAGCAAACGCGGCGCCTGCTGTTCGGCCCCGCTTTTGATGATGCCGAGGTGGCGCAGCTGCGCGCACGTCACTTGAGCGAAGCCGGTTTTGCCAGCGCCGCGCGCGCGCAGCAGGCGTACGGGCGCGAAGGCGCCGGCGTGCTGGCGATCGCCACGCCCGACCCGGAACTCGACAACTTCGTCAACCGCTGGCTGGCGCGCCAGGTGTTCTATCACGGCGACGTCAACCGCCTGTCCACCGATCCGCAGACCCGCAACTACCTGCAGGACAATATGGGCATGGCCTACGTCAAGCCGGCGTCGGCGCGCGCTGCCTTCCTGCATGCACTGAGCCAGCAAGAGTCGAATGGCGCCATGCCCGACGGGATCCTGCTGTTCAAGGGCGCCGAACTCAAATACATCAACCAGATCCCGCACACCGACCACTGCGTGTGGCTGCCGGTGTGCCTGCGCGCCTATCTCGACGAAACCGGCGACGACGCCATCCTCGACCAGCCAGTCACCGCCAGCGACGGCAGCGTCAAGAGCGCCTTCGAGCGCATCACGCTGGCGATGGACTGGCTGCTGCACAAGCGCGATGCGCGCGGCCTGAGCTACATCGAGCAGGGCGACTGGTGCGATCCGATGAACATGGTCGGCTACAAGGGGCGCGGCGTGTCGGGCTGGCTGACCGTGGCCGCCGGCTATGCGCTGAAGCTGTGGGCCGACGTCTGCAGCGCGCGTGGCGACACGGCGCTGGCGGCGCGCATGCGCGCCGGCGTCGACGACTTGAACCGCGCCGCCAACACCCACTTGTGGGACGGCGCCTGGTACGCGCGCGGCATCACCGACGACGACGTCAAGTTCGGCGTGGCGCAGGATACCGAAGGCCGCATCTACCTCAATCCGCAAAGCTGGAGCTTCCTCTCTGGCGCGGCCAGTACCGAACAGCAGGCGGCGATGCTGGCCCAGATCGACGCCCAGCTGGCCACGCCCTATGGCGTGCAGATGTTCGCCCCGCCCTACAGCAAGATGCGCGACGACGTCGGGCGCGTTACGCAAAAGCATCCGGGGTCGGCCGAGAATGGCGCGGTGTACAACCACGCCGCCGTGTTCTACATCTACAGCCTGTACGCGATCGGCGAATCCGGACGCGCCTTCGACGCGCTGCGCAAGATGATTCCCGGGCCCGACCCGGACGACTACCTGCGCCGTGGCCAGCTGCCGGTGTTCATCCCGAACTACTACCGCGGCGCCTACAAGGAGTACCCGCGCACCGCCGGGCGTTCGAGCCAGCTGTTCAACACCGGCACCGTGGCCTGGGTCTATCGCTGCGTGATCGAAGGCTTGTGTGGCTTGAAGGGCGATGGCGACGGCCTGGCGCTGAACCCGCAACTGCCGGCACACTGGCCGGGCATGTCGGCCAGGCGGCGCTTCCGCGGCGCCACGTTCGACGTTGCGATCAAACGTGGCGCGGTGGATCGGGTGACGGTGCGCTGCGACGGCGTGCTGCTGCCGGCGGCCCGCATCGGCAACATCGAAGCGGGCCGCACTTATACCGTCGAAGTGACGCTGCCTATTGCATCGTGATGGCCTGCTGCGTGGTATCGACCGCAATCCCCTGCGCCGCATTCCAGTACGTGAACCAGTAGCGCACGGTGTCGCCGATCTTCAGGCCGCCCGCCGTGTAGCTGTTGTTGCTGCCACTGAGCTGCATGCGCACGTTCTGCTGCGGTCCGTTGTTGACCGTGTAGTGGACGTCGGCCCAGCTTCCGGTGGTGGTGGCAAACGTCAGCATGGTGCTCGAGGTCTGGGTCGCCGAGGTCGGCCCGCTGTTCTGCGGCGGCGGCGTGGTGCTGCCGCCACCACCGGACTCCCACACGATGTCGTCGATCGCGAACTGGAAGCTCGATCCCGGCAGGCTGCCGTCGATACTCGAAATCATGAAGATGTCGCTCAGCGACTGCGCCGCCACCAGTGAGCCGAGCAGGGTCGAGACCGGGATCGACGCCTGCGCCCACTGGCCGTTGCGGGTCAAACCATAGGCCGTGGTATTGGCCGGGAAGTTGACCCAGTTCTGGTTGGTGTAGGTGTCGCCGACGCCGATCCGGAAGCCCACATTGGCCGGGATCTTGATCCTGAACTTGACGCTGCCGTTGCTGCGGTAGTTGCTCAGGTCACGCGCCTGGCGCGCCTGGATGCCGCCGCCGAACCACTGGCCGGGCGTGGTGTAGTTCCAGGCGATCACGTTGCCGCCTTCATATGGCGTGCTGTTGCCGGCGCCGGTGGAAGCGGTATTCCACAGGAAGATGTCGGAACTGGTGCCCGCCACAAGCTTGCTGTTGACGGCCGTGGTATCGGTGAACACGCCGAACTTGCCGGCCACTTCAGGCGCCGTCTGGTTGCCCAGCTTGACCTGCCCCTTGCCGTCCAACTGGTACACGCGCACGTAGTCGACATACATCGTCCCCGGCAGCGGCGCCGTCACCTGGCCCGGGCTGGCCGCGTCGGTGAAGTTGCCGCCCACCGCCATGTTCAGCAGCAGGTAGAACGGCGCCTGCAGCGCGCTCGAATTGACCGGCAGCGGCGCGTTGTACATATTGTGCTCGACGCCGTTGTCGACCGTGGTGAAGCGCATCTCGCTCTCGGTCCAGTAGAAGCGGTAGGTGACGAAGCGGTTCGCCAGCGAGGCCGATGGCACGTACCAGTTCTTGGTCTGCCACGCGGTCGACGCCGCGCAGCTCTCGTTGCCCGTCACGCAGGCCGCCTGCTGCCAGGTGATCACGTTCGAGCCGACGAAGTGGTTCGACGACGGCGCCCCTGCCTTGGCCCGTTCGGCCGCCTTGTGACCCATCTCCATCACGTCGATCTCGCCATTGCGCGGCCAGGTCTGCGAACTGGTGCCGAGCAGCCAGGCGGCCGGCCAAAAGCCGCTGCCCAGGTTCGGCGTGGCGATCCGGAACTCGACCATCCCGTACTGCACCTGCACCTTGCCACGCGTGTCGAGCCGCGCCGAGGTGAACACGTTGCTGCCGATGGTCTGGCTGCGCGCCTGGATCGCCAGCGCGCGCGTGCCAGACTCGAACGGCACGTTGACGACCGAGGCGTTGTTGGGGCTGTAGTACTGCAGCTCGGCGTTGCCGTAGCCGCACAGGCCGATCTGGCACCCGTTGCCGTCCTGCAGATTCCAGGTGCCGGTATTGACGCTGTTGCCGTTGAACTCCTCGGACCACAGCAGTTGGCCGATGGCCGGGTTGCTGACGCTGGCCGAGGCCTGCACGCTTGCCGCCAGCAAGATGCCGGCGGCGAGCGCGCGTGCTGCGTTGCGCGTCGAACGATTGGTCGGGCGATGATTGATCACATTGGCTCCTCTGTTTTCACTGTTTTCACTGCAATGAATGTGGCGATGCCACGCTGCGCCAACTTTGGGTTGGTCTCAAATGATTTGATCAAAAGCCGGGTTGGAAACCTTTCCAATCGTGACTGCAAAATATAGTCCGATTCATCGCCGCGGTCAAACAGTCGAGGACGGTGTGTGTGGCGTTACCCCACATGCATGGGCGTCATAACGCACCGCGCCGAGCGCCGATTCAGCCCGATTCCGTGTTCGCGCGCACGATGCGCTCGACGATCTGGTCTGGCGTCTGCTGGATATCGAGCGTGATTCCCGCCTCATCCGGCGCGAGCGGCTCGAGCGTGGCCAGCTGGCTGTCGAGCAGCGACAGCGGCATGTAGTGGCCGGCACGATGCCCCATGCGCTCGGTCAGCAAGGCGCGGCTACCGGACAGGTGCGCAAAACGCACATCGGCGGCGCCGCTCCTGAGCACGTCGCGGTAGGCGCGCTTGAGCGACGAGCAGCCCAGTACCACGCCGCTGTGCGCGTGGCGCGCGATCTCGTCGCGCAGCGCCAGCAGCCAGTCGCGCCGGTCGTCGTCGGTCAGGGCGACGCCGGCCGACATCTTGTCGACGTTGGCCGCGCTGTGGAAGGCATCGCCTTCGATGAATGGCACACCCAGCCTGGCCGCCAGGCGTGCGCCGATGTGGCTCTTGCCGCAGCCGCTCACGCCCATCACCACCCAGGTGACGGCACCCCGCGAATCGTGCTGATCGGTTGTCATGATGCTCTCCTGATAGCGCTAACAAAACCATCGATTGTAACGCGTTGATGGTGAATGTAAACCGCAGCGGCGCCTGTCACCGCACTGCGGTGCAGGGCCACGACCGTGCGCCTCAGGCGCTCTCGCGCTCCTGCAGCGTGAAGCCGAGATCGATACGCCGCTGCTGCGGCGCCTTGCCCTTGATGAGCTCCATCAGCAGCGCCGCCGCTTCGAAGCCGATCTGGTAGCGCGGCGTGCCGATCGTGGTCAGCGAAGGCATCATCCAGGCCGATGCCGGCAAGTCGTTGAAGCCGCATACCGCGACATCCTGCGGGATGCGCACGCCATGGCGCTGGCAGTGGAAGATGGCGCCGTGGGCCAGGTCGTCGTTGCAGCAGAACACGGCGTCGCAGTCGGGCGCCTGCGCCATCATGCGCCCCATCAGCTCGGCGCCGAGGGCGATGGTGGACGGGTCTGGCACCATCAATTCGAGCTGCGGATCGGTCAGGCCGGCGTCGCGCATCGCCTGCCGGTAGCCGTCGGCGCGGCGCAGCGTGCGTTCGTCGAGCTGGGCGCCGATGAAGCCGATGCGGCGGTAGCCGCGCGCAATCAGGTGGCGCGTCATGGTTATGCCGGCATCGAGTTGCGAAAAGCCGACCGACAGCACGTTGGGGTCGTCGGACAAATCCATCATCGATACCGCCGGCACATTCGAGGCCGCCAGCATCGTCGCCACCGTCGGGCTGTGCGACAGGTTCGACAGCAATATGCCGTCCGGGTTCGACTGCAGATAGGTGCGCAGCAGTTTTTCTTCTTCGGCTTCGGAGTAATGGGTGTTGCCGATCAAAAGCTGGTACTGGCCCGGCCCCACCGCCTCGTGGATGCCTTCGAGCACCGCCGTGAAAACGGCGTTCGACAGCGACGGCACCAGCACCGCGATCACGTGCGACTGCCTCGACGCCAGCGCGCGCGCCGCGCGGTTCGGCACATAGCCCAGCTGCACCACCGCCTGCTCGACCTTGGCGCGGGTGGCGTCGGACACCATCTGCGGCTGGCTCAGCGCGCGCGAAGCGGTCATGATCGACACCCCGGCCACGCCCGCCACTTCCTCAAGCGTCGCGCGTCCCGTCCCCCTGCCCCTGGTTTTGCCCTGGCCCCGGCTGAGCTTGTCCATCATTCTCCTGTCGATCAGTAATCTTGCCTTGCCGCCCACGACAAGCCGAGGCACAGCATACCACCGGCCGTGCCGCTTCTGAAGTAGCTGAACTACACGATGCACCAGTCGGGTGCGCGATCCTTGACGCATGCGCGGCCCTCGGGCAGAGTGCCAGCCATTGCCCTCAAGCACAGCCGCCAGGCTGCCAACGCGCCCATGCCCGTCGATTTCTACCAGCCTCCCGCCAGCCAGAGCAGCGCCGCCGCGCCTGACGCCGGTGTCTCGTTCGACGCCGCCTATGCGCGCGCCAGAGCGCACGCCAACAGCGGCCAGAGCGCGCTGGCGCTGGCCGAGTACGACGCCCTGCTGGCGCGTGCGCCCGGCAACGTCGACGTGCTGCTGGGACGCGGCATCGTGCTGTCGCGCCTGGCGCGCTGGCCCGAGGCCGAAGCCGACCTGACCACTGCCGCGCAGGCGGCGCCCGAGTACGCCGACGTGTGGGCGGCGCTGGCCGATCTGTACCGCTGGAGCGGGCGCCAGGCGCAAGCCGTCGACGCCTACGAGCGCCTGATCGCGCTCGAACCCGACGCGCCGGCCCATCGCCTGGCGCGCGCTGCGCTGTTGCCACAGGCCGGGCGTTCGCTCGACGCGCGCGCCGCCAGTCCCGACGCCGTCGCCGCCGGCTACCGCTGGATGGCCAACCTGTCCTCATCCTGGCGCGACGTCGGCGCCGGGCCGCGCTGGAACGAGCAGACCGTCAGCGTGCGCCACTACCTGCGCGGCGCTTCGCTCGCCTTTGAGTCCCTGCGCGCGCAGCGCCTGGCGCAGACCGGCCACGCCTGGGCGCTGGACGGCTACCTCGACCTGTGGCGCGGCGCCTACGCCAACCTGCGCTACCAGCGCGCGCCGGGCGCACGCCTGTTCCCCGCCAACGCCGGCCGTGTGGAGCTGTACCAGGCGCTCGGCCAGGGCTGGGAACTGGCGCTCAGCGACGACCTGCTGGGCTTCGATTCGCGCGTCAACATCTACGGCGTCGGCCTGGCCAGATACAGCGGCAACTTCTATGTCCAGCTGCGCCACCAAAAGATCGTCTCGAGCGGATCGAACGCATCGAATGGATCGCATGGCTCGGGCGAGCGGCTGCTGGGCCGCTACTACTACCGCGGCGATGCCGACAGCTACATCGAGCTGCGCGTCAATCGCGGCCGCAGCGACGATGCGCTGTCGCTCAATGGCGGACGCACCCGCTCGGGCGGCGGCGGCGTCGAGCTGCTGCACTACTTCACGCGCGACTGGGGCGGTCGCATCGGCGCCAGTTTTTCGCGCGATGGCGACGCCAATGGCGGGCCTGAGCGCGGCTTGTCGTTCGCGCTGTATCGGCGGTGGTAGGCGCGGTGGTGCAGCCGCCGCGGCGCGTCATCGGCGCACTGGCCCACGCCCTCGCCGCGCTGCCGGCGCTGGCCGCGGCCTGGCTATGCCTGCGCATCGTTGAAGGCCTGCACGCGGGCGCCGCCGGGCTGCCGCAATCGACCCTGTTCGGCGCCGCCATCGGCAACGATGCGCTGGCGCTGCTGCGCTACGCTTTCATCCTGTTGCTGGCCGCGCTGCCGTTGGCAGTGACCACGTCGCGGCGCGCGCGTACGCTGTTGCTGGGCTTCGGCTGGAGCGCCTTGCTGTGCGCGCAGGCGGCGCTGCTGCACTACCAGTGGACTGCCGGCGTGCCGCTCGGCGCCGACCTGTTCGCGTATTCGCCCGGCGAGATCGGCGCCACCGTGGCCGCCAGCGCCGCGCCGGGCACGCCCCTGGCGGGCGCGTTGCTGCTGGCGCTGGCCGTGCTGTGGGCGCTGCTGCTATTCGTCGAGCGCCGCGACTGGCCGCGCGCCGGCCGCCGCGGCGTGCTGGCGGCATTGATCGTCAGCGTGGCGGCCTTCATCCTGCTGCCCGGCCACTACGCGCCGCGCGTGGTGGCCAGCGACGCCGAACTCGGTTTCATCGTCAACAAGAGCGCCTGGTTCGCCGACCGCAGCCTGGCCTGGCTGGCCGGCAGCGCGCCAGCACAAAAAGCCGAGCACCGCCCGGGACGCGCAGCCTGGGAAGGCGCCGACGCGCGCTATCCCTTCCTGCGTCCCGAGCGCACGCCCGACACGCTCGGCCCCCTGTTCAAGACCGGCGCCGGCGCGCCGCCCAAGCTGGTCCTGATCATCGTCGAAGGCTTGGGCCGCAGCTTCTCCGGACCCGGCGCGCGCCTCGGCAGCTTCACGCCCTTCCTCGACGATCTGGCCACGCGAAGCCTGTACTTCGAAAACTTCCTGGCGCCGCAAGGCCGCACCTTCGGCGTCCTGACCTCGGTCCTGGGCTCGCTGCCGTTTGGCGAGAACGGCCTGGCGGCGCTGGGCGAACGGATCCCGCGCCACGCGTCGCTGCCGTCGGTGCTCAAGGCGCAAGGCTACGCCACCCGCTTCTACACCGGCTCGAACCTGGCCTTCGACAACGAAGCCGCGGTGCTGCGCGCGATGGGCGTGGACAGCATCGTCAGCGAACGCGATTTCGGTCCGTCCGTCCTTCATCCGCGCCAACGAGTGGGGCTATGGCGACCGTGACCTGATGCGCATGGTGCTGCAGCGCGAACGCGGCCTGGGCGCCGCACCGGCCTTGACCATCGTCCAGACCAGCGGCATGCACAACCCGTTCACCTTCCCCGGCCAGGGTAGATATCGCGAAAGGGTGGCGCAGCGCGTGGCCCAACTGAAGCTGCCGGCGCTGCCGCTCTACACACAGCAGCGCGACATCTTCGCCAGCATCCTGTACATGGACGACGCGCTGCGCGCCTTCTTCGACGAGGCGGTATCACTGCCCGGCTACGCCAACACGGTCTTCATCATTACCGGCGACCATCGCCTGCCCGAACTGGCGATGGACAGCCGCCTGGAGCGCTATCACGTACCGCTGATCGTGTATTCGCCCTTGTTGAAGGAGCCGCGCGCGATCAAGTCGCTGTCGTCCCAGTTCGACCTGGCGCCGTCGCTGCTGGCCTACCTGGCCAACCGGCACGGCATCAAGACGCCGGCGCAGGTGACCTGGCTCGGCGCCGGGCTCGACACCGAGCCGGCGCTGCGCAATCTGCACGCGCTGCCGCTCAAGCAGACCAAGACCGAACTGAGCGACTTCATCTCGGGCACCGCCTACCTGGCGCAAGACCGGCTGTATGCGATCGGCGACGGCATGACGCTCGATCTCCTCGACGACGCGGCCCTGCTTGACCGGGCGCGCGCGCAGTTCTCGTCGTTCGTGCGCGCCAATGCCACAGCCGGGAGCGCGCAAGCGCTGGCGCCAGACGGCATCGCGCTGCTTGCCTACGGCGGCGAGCGCAGCCTGCGCAGCGCGCCGCTGGTGGCCGAAGCCGGCGCCATCGGCGTGACCGATGTGCGGGTGCGGCCAGGCGCGGGCCGGTTGACGGTCGAGGCCACCGTCACCAACCACGCGCAGCAAGCGTCGCTGCCGTTCGCGCCGCTGCTGGTGCTCAGCGATGAACGCGGCGCCGAGCTCGGCGAGACCGCCCTGCCGGCGCGTGCGCTCGGCGCGGGCCAGGCGGCGCGCATCGCGCTGCAAGCGGCGGTAGCGACGCCGGCGCCGGGCGTCTATTACGTGTCGGTGATCCCGTCGCATCCGGTAAGCGGACGCGCGCTCGGCGCCGGCCAGTATCGCGTGCGGGTACAGCTCGATTGAACGCCCGCTGGGGTTGGCCTGAGCGCATGCGCGTTCAACAAAAATCGCGGCTGCGCGTATCCAGCCCGCCCAGCAGGTGCGACAAGTCCACCAGCCGTTTGGCCACCAGGTGGCGCACCGCGCCTTCCTTCTGCCACACGCCATACACCCCCAGCAGCGGCGCGCCCAGCACCTCGCGCCGCTGCTGCTCGACCAGCGACGGCCACACGATCACGTTGATGTTGCCGGTTTCGTCTTCGAGCGTCATGAACAGCACCCCCTTGGCGGTGCCGGGGCGCTGGCGCACGGTGACCAGGCCGCAGGCGCGCGCCAGCTGGCCGTTCTGGAAATCCATCAGGGCCGAGGCCGGCATGAAGCGCTGCTTGAGCAAGCGTTCGCGCAGCAGCGCCAGCGGATGGCGGCCCAGCGTCAATCCCTGCGCCCGGTAGTCGCCCACGATGTCTTCGCCTTCGCTCGGCGCGACCAGCGCCGGCGTGTCTTCGCGCGGCACGGTCGGGCGCAGCAAATCCTTGTCGGGCGCCGCGCCCGAGGCCTGCCACAAGGCTTCGCGCCGGTGCCCGGCCAGCGGCGCCAGGGCGTTGGCCGCGGCCAGCACCTGCAGATCGCTGCGCTCGAGCGCTGCGCGCCGCGCCAGGTCGGCCACGCTGTCGAACGGCTGCGCCGCGCGCGCCTGCTCGATGCGCTCGGCCGCGTCCTGGCTCATGCCGCGCTGGAGCGAGAAGCCGAGCCGCACCGCCGGCTGGCGCGAGCGATCGCAGGGGTCGTATTCTTCCAGCGCCGAATCCCAGCCGCTGACCGTGACGTCCACCGGCCGCACCTCGATGCCGTGGCGGCGCGCGTCCTGCACCAGTTGCGACGGACTATAAAACCCCATCGGCTGGCTGTTGAGCAGCGCGCAGAGGAACGCGGCCGGCTCGTGGCACTTGAGCCAGGAACTGGCATACGCCAGCAGGGCGAAGCTGGCCGCGTGCGATTCGGGAAAACCGTATTCGCCAAAGCCCTGGATCTGGCTGAAGATGGCCTCGGCGAAGTCGAGCTGGTAGCCGCGTTCGAGCATGCCGCCGACGATCCGGTTGTAATATTGTTCCAGCCCGCCCTTGCGCTTCCAGGCCGCCATCGCCCGGCGCAACTGGTCGGCCTCGCCCGGGGTGAAGCCGGCGCCCAGGATCGCCACCTGCATCACCTGTTCCTGAAAGATCGGCACCCCCAGCGTGCGCTCAAGCGCCACCCGCATCTCGGGGCTCGGGTAGTGCAC
>Ga0308160_10006106_pt1 | contig 12353 bp, 20 predicted proteins | sample PhyFR1_FD_201036 | JGI IMG/M metagenome (GOLD analysis project Ga0308160, IMG submission 201036) | Phyllosphere microbial communities from UC Gill Tract Community Farm, Albany, California, United States - DLSLF.R1 | ecosystem: Host-associated > Plants > Phyllosphere > Unclassified | place: USA... | reverse complement strand
AAGGGATCCAATTCGAACAAGTTTCGAGACTCTCATCTAGTAGATAGAGCGTCAGTTTCGGAGAGGTGAGATCGTAGGAGAGTCGTTCAAGAGTAGAGAGGATTGTGAGGACTGGTGAGAGGGCTTCGAGGAATACTCCGTGGATTTCTGCGAGAGGTGGAGTAGGGGAAGGAAGTTGCGAAGAGACGGAAGAGAGATAAGAAGACCAGCTCCACGGGAGGGACTGAGGAGTGGAGAGAATCCGTTGTGGAACCCAGAGTGAAGGTGGAGATGGTGAGGCAGATGCGGAAGAGGCGAGGTGATTTCGGAGGTTGAATTCGTCAATTTCGTTACTTAATTGAACGGCTTCGCACTGTGCCGTATTGAACTTCAACGGGTCAGATCGTTGCTGAGCAGTAAAAGAGCAACCTTGCGCACCTGAGTTCTTCCCTCAGCATCTTTCACTTCGAGATGACCTTTCCTTCCTAATCCTTCATGTTCCTTCCCACAAAACCCGACAACTCTGCACCCTTTGCAGACTCTCCATCCCTTCGCGCCTTCCCTTCTCTTCTCGACATCGTATTCCCGATCACAGCAAACCGCACACCTATTCTCCCTCCACAACAGCTTGCTTTCGAGCATTGTCGGTTGTCTCTTTAAAGCAGTTTCCAACAATTCCTCTTCCGTCAAATACACCTTCTGTTGAATTGCTCTTCTCTTGCTCAGTTCGGAGTGAATCGAAGTGGTCGAAGAGAGGGGAGTCGGAGGGGTGAGAGTTGAACGAATCGCTTTCATAGATAAACAGAATGATTTGTGATCTTTCCAATCTTTTACTGCGCAATCTTGCGTACAATACCTATAGCATTAGATAGCGGTGAGTGAGCTGGAGGAGATGGGGAGATGAGGGGAAAGATCAGGAGCAACGTACCGAACTATTTGACAAGATGAACAACGCTTGAGCGTATTCGAGAGTGTGAAGCATTGAAAGCAAGCTGTACCAGCAAAGGCAGCGTTCGGTACTGGTGCTGAATCCATTTCGAAAGGGTAAAGTTGAACGAAGTGGGCAAGAGTCGCGACTGCTAGTTGAGCAGCTGAGAAGCGCTGGGTAGACTACCAAGAATTGTGTCGAAGGTCTCTTGTGTAGCTCTAGTCGATCGGTGAGGTTGTCGCGATGTGGGAGAAGATAGGAGATGTTGATTTTTGTGAGAGCTCCTTTCTCCCTCCTACTCTTCACTCTTTCCACAGTCCACGCTCACTAGGTCCTCCACAACACAGTATGAGTGTAGAGCAACCGGACTCTGCACTTACAGATGACGAATGGCTCGCTCAATTGCTCGAACCTCCTCAATTGCCCAATCCGCCTCAACAGCCCTCTCACGATATCAGCATCCTACCTAACTACTATGATTCACTCGATCACGATATTCACATCGACCGAGATCTCGACCTATCCCTCCCCCTTCCTCCCGCTTGTTTTTCGACCAATTCCTCTTTGTCGGCGCCTCCTCAAGCGCACTCGATTGGGTCCTTTCCCATCCTCTCCTCTTCAGCTCGAGAAGTAAGTGGACCGCGCTCGCGAGCTCCTTACAAATGTACCGTTTCGTCACCGAGACCAGGGCAAGGGCAAGGGCAAGGGCAAGGGGAGGTCGGATTTTATCAGATAGTGGATACTTGTTTCACAGAAGGGCGTCGGAGCGGCGATAGTCTGCTCCAGTACATCTTGCGTAATCGAACCGCACATGGTATCCCACCTTCGCAGGTTGGAATCGCTCTGAGTAGGGGAGCAACAGCTTTTCTTACCGGAATGGAACGTTCAGGCTTCAAACTTCGGAACGACTCGACTCTGACCGCACCTACTCATCCTATCCAGCATGGGAGTTGTGCCGGTGAGTACTTCCAGATTCCCATCTCAACGTCGAGTCTCGAAGCTGACCAAGATCTGATTTTGCGTGCATTGAATATCTATATCAAGTTGCAAACGAAAGACGTGATCGCAAGCCCCTCACTCCAATTGAGCGAAACATTGAAGCTTTCAATGCCGACCACCGCGTACGAAACTTCCCATCAGCCGTACCGAACGCTAGTGAAATACGTCCGCAGATCCGCAATTGGGATGCTACTGCCAAGACTCTAGGTCGAGGAGGAAGTGTGCTAGCCAAAAACCTGATAGATCGATCTGGTACATCACCATTTTCTGCCGACAGGGACGCAGAAGATCCGAAAAACCCGTTCTCGGCTGGAGAGCAAACCGCACGAGGGAAGTGGCGCGAAGTTCTACGGGTACTCGTTAAAGGTGGATTGCTTTTCCTCGAGAAGGACAAGAAGTGGGATCAACAAAGGAAGGAGGGAAGAGAGGCAGCGATCAAATTCCTCGAGATGCAGGTTGAAGAAACTCGATTCTGTGGAGATCATCAACGAGCTGTCGCACTCTGTTCCTACGGTCTGTCTCTCTCCCGCGGCAAATACGATTGGATCAAGTTTGAAGCGTCAATGTTACCGGAAGAATCATCAAAGAGGCCGCGTGAGGAAGAGACGCTTGATGCGGGTGAGGAAGCTCTAGGAGATAGTCAAGCGACGAAGAAACAGAGGGGTAGACGCCACTCTATTGGATGAAAGGGTGTTCGATACTTGTATGTCCAACAGATCATTGCTCAAGGTTGACGATGTAACGAAGCTCATTCTCGAATCCAACAGAAATTTCGACCTTGAAAAGCTGTCCTCTACCGTAGATCCTCAGTTTCTGCCTTCTTCCTATTTGTCTGTATCATACTATGCAACCGATCTGTTCTCTTCTCTCTCTCTCTCTCGGCCGGACTCATGAGAGCGAGTCATTTGTAAATGAAGGAGAGAATTGGTTTTACAATCGAGAAACGAAAAAGAGTTCTCTGTTTTATACTGCCTGACTACTTCTACGCTAATCAACACCCAAACTCCGACGCTTCAACGAGATACCTTTGACGAGTGGTCGTAGTGTCGCTGTCTTGACGGTTTAGTGAGTCTGTGAGAGTGCAGAGAGAGTCAGTTCTCACGTCCTTCGGAGAAAGACGGGACTCGAGAGAAAGTGGAGGAGAAGAAGAAAGAGAAGCGTAGAGTACTCACGGGTTTGATCTTGAAATGCAGCGAAATGAGGGAGAAAACGAAAATCTAGCGAAATCAATCATTCTCTCATCAACAACCTCCCTCTCACCGCAGAGAACAGGGATATAGGAACTCACTTTGAGATCTTGTACGAGGTAGTAGAACACCCTCATTCCTTCAGGATCTGTCGAGTTTTGTACATCCACCAATGATCCAATTTTCGCCGTCTACTCTCTCCCACTCACCTAATTCAGCTCTCTCAATCATCGCAGTAATAAAAGAGAGTAGTGACTCACCTCGAACGAGATGTGGTAATTCTCCAATTTGACCTCCAACTCCTGTTTACCAACTACATTCTTTTTCGGCCAATTCGCGTCGTCCTCCTTGACGACCTGACTTTGATCTACGATCTTCTTGATCGCGTCCAACGTGGCCTGACTCAAGTTCATCTCCCTTCGAATCAATCCTTCGTTACGGTAGTTCGAGTTCAAGGCGAATCGGAGTCGACCTTGGGATAATTCGAATTCGAGAAACTCGTGGCCGTAGGAACCGACGTGACCGGCATAGTATCGGAGGTAGAAAGGATCGGTAGAGGGTCCGGACATGATGGGGGGAAGGTGAGAGAAGGAAGAGAAGAGAGCAAAGGGAAAGTGAACGAGTTGAGCAAACGAGGTGGACTGAAGGGGTGATGTAGATAAGTAGAGGTCTGCACATACGATCAAGTGATCGTTAGCGTTCTATACTCAAGTGTTGTGTAGTTTGATTGATCAAGATGAGAGCGAGTTGATGAAACTGAATTAAACGACAACACCGCTCACTAGCACTAGTCTCGATACTGTGTAATAATCTTGAATGTGGTGAGAATGCTTACAGAGTATTCGGTGATGAATTGAGTGGTTGGTTCAAGATCAAGTCGTTTCCCTCGTCGGTTCGCTCTTTCTCCCTTTCCCTTTCCCTCTTCACTTCCATTTCCAGCTATAACTGCTACTGGGTCTCGAACTAGCTAGTCCAGTCATGTCTCTCGCATCTGGTAGCTCGTCAGCTCTCCCACCCGCCCGCGCCATCTTCCGATTGCGTCAAATCAGTTCCCACTTCTCCCCTTCCACTCTCCCTACACCCTCCTCCAGTTCATCCTCGATCCCTTTATCTTCTCTCCCAGTTCGACATTTCTCCTCGACCCGTTCATCGAACCAATCGAAACCTCATTTCTCTTTCACGACCGCTTCTTCGTTTCGAGGTAAACCCGGTTCACCCGTCTACACTCCACCAGGTTCATCACCTGCCAAAGCACCCATCAAGGAAGAGAGGAGTGGATTGGGCAGACTGAAACAGGGTTTACCAGAGGATCATCCGTTGTGTCGTTGGAGGGATAAACAGTTGGAGAAGAGTCCGAAGGGTGCGGGTCACGATTGGTTCTTTGTTGAAGGAGTACCTGGGTCGACACAGGGAGTCAAGGAGGAGGAAACAGAAGGGGACAACGTCAAAGTTGGAGGAATCAAGGGTGTAGTTTTAGGTGTAGCTGGTCAGTCTCGTCTAGTTCTCTCCATCGCAAACCTTCTACGAACAACCCACTGATGATGGAAGGAGGTAATCGCATTGACAGATGGAGTAGGAGGTTGGGAAGAGTCCGGAGTAGACCCTTCACATTTCTCTCAAGCGCTCATGTGGTTCGCGCGAGAAAGGGTCAGGAATGGATCAGCATTCCCTCTGACCAAGACGACAGAAGGAGAAGAAGGAGTCGAGCTGAGTGGGAAAGGATTGAGAGAGCTGTTGGAGGGTGCATTCCAAGATGTTCAGGAAGAAAAAGGGATCGTTGCTGGTGAGTTCACTCGAGATCGTCTAGTATCCTCCGCATGCTAATCTTGTCTTGAGGGTAATCAGGATCATCAACCGCTTGTCTAGTCGCTTTAGACTCCGCAACTGGTCGATTACACGCCGCAAAGTACGTTCTCTTCCCCCTTCTCCTATCCTCTCCCTCTTGTACCAACGCCTCTCTTCTGTCCAGTCTCGGTGATTCATCCTACCTGATCCTCCGACCTGTCCCCTCTTCCTCGACTCAACAACCTACTCCTCCTTCCTCTCCCTCTTCACCTCCCTCAGAGCTCCCTTCAAAACCCTCCGCAGCGCCAACCTACAAAGTCCTCCATTCCGAACCGTCCCAAACTCACTTCTTCAACGCTCCTTTCCAACTCTCGAAACTCCCTCCTTCTTCCTCACCCCACTCGAATTCCCTCATGGACTTACCCTCGGACGCTGCAATCACACCTTCCTCCGGTATTCAGCTTCAAGTAGGGGACGTAGTAGTTTTATGTACAGATGGACAAGTCGATAATGTTTTCCCAGAAGAACTCGAACAACTCGCTCATCTAGTTCATACGAAATGTCTTGAAGAAGGAGGAGGAAAGGAAGGTGATGAGGCGTTATTGGCGAGTAGTTTGAGTCAGACTACTTTGAACTTCGCGAGGTTGGTCATGTTCAAGAGGGACAAGGTTACTCCGTTTGAAGTCGAGGCGAGGAGGTATGGGTATGGGAAAGGGAGTGGGTTGGGAGGTGGCAAAATAGATGATGTTACTGTTGTCGTGGCTGTTGTTGGAGAAGCGGGAGGCAGGGAATAGAGGGAGGCGAGGGATGGCGCGATGAGAGGGAAAAGCGTGAGTGTAGAGATCGTTTTTATTTGAATTGCAGAAGATATAGTCGTGTAAGAATGTAGAACGCTGCTTCAGAAGTGCAGCTTGTATAGACGAGAACGCAGAGGTAGAAAGAAGACTGGCTATAGCGCAGACGAGGACGAGAATGAGAGAGGAGAACAAGCGAAAGAGGGAAACACTCTCCGTCGAAAGTCGATACTTTCTCTCTATGATCCGCTCATAACGGAGACTCACAGCGAAGAGCACTTTAGAGAGAACTATGCATAAATTGCTTGCATATCCAGCTCCTCCCTTCGAAATCGTTGAAATCCCTGCGACCTCAGTTGATTTACAAGTGTTCAGATTTCCTCATGAATGCCCTCTGATCCCTCAACCAATGCCTGTATTGAGTCAAGCTGCCCACCTTCTCTGCGTAGTAATCTGGGATCGGATTCATAGCGCTGCGAGAACACAAACATAGAAGTCAATCTCTTGCGAGAGAGAGCGGGAAGGATAAAGAGGGCTCACGAATTTCTTGAAGCATCCGCTCGATTCTTTACTACATGTCTGAAGAACTCTGTATACCCAAACCCAACGATCAGCTCACTCAGGAAAGGGAGATGATGAAGAAGAGAGAGAGTGTACCTTTATCTTTCGCCTCCATAGCTTTCACATTCCTCCTGTTAACGAGCTTCCACACACCACTCCCCAACACGGGTCCTGCCAACCATCCCAATCCAACACACCCGATCGTTGCAGCTCCATAAACGAATACAGGTTGAATACCTAAGATTAAATTCGTAGGATCCATTTCCAGTGTTGCCTGTATCACCCTCGCTTCGTCAGCTCGATCAGGAAGATGAGCAGAGGGAGGAAAGAAGAGTGCGTACGAAATAAGAAGCACCACCGAAGAAACCGATTGCAGTAGTTGGAATTGAAGCGATTAAACCATACACTCTCGAAGACTTCCTTAGGTTCAAGTAGGTAGGCCAGTCAATCTGTCTTGCTAAAGCTGATTCGGATGCTGAGGGTGGTGAGATTGTAGATGAGGAAGTTGAGGAGGAGAATCGGGGAGAGAAGGGAGAACGGGGAGTGCGAGGGAGGAGAGATCGAGAGAGGGCAGAGAGTGGTAAGGTGCTTGGTCGGAGTGACATGATAGTGGATTTGGAGTGAATGAAGTGAATGGAACGAGCAGAAGTCGCTCCATCTTCAATGAGCGAGTTTCCGAAATTTACCACGTTCTCTGGAGCTACTTGGAGTAGCATAGGTAGCCGAACTAGATCCTAATCAACTCGAAGGTACAGCTAGTCGATTTATTGTGTTGTGAGTAAGTTGTTCGAGAGTTGAAGGCCTCGCGTCTCGCTCTGCCTCCTCATTCTCCGCTTAGCTTATCTGTCTCTGTAGCTCACTACTCAACTCCTCGGCACCTCCAGACAGCGCAACCCTCTCCTCTCACTTCCATCCCCCCTCACTCGGCTCGCTCCCTTTCTTCCCTATTTCTCCAATTCGACATGCCTCCCCCAAATGCTCCAAATGCCTCAACTCACCGCTACGCACTCCACCGACCCCGTTTCCCAATAGGAGCAGCGCCAGCCGAGATCGCGCCCCCTCTCTCACTCAGACGCAAACCTTTGAATACTACTCAGCCTCCCTCTCAAACTTCTCAACAGGCGAGACAAGGCGGAACTCAGGTGGGAACTAGTCAGGGAGCTAGAGAGGGATTGGAGAGGGCGAAGAAGGAACAGGAGAAGGACAGGGTCGAGAGGGAAAAGGTTGAGAGAGCGAAGGAGAAGGGAAAGGGGAAACAAGTGACAGAGGTACTCGTACTTGAGGACGACGTACCTAGCTCCGGTCGTGCACCGAATCAGAAGGGGAAAAGGAAAGAGGTAGTCACAGATAGAAGAGAAGAGGGACTTCCCGTAGGTATTCTAAAAATGCCCGTTCAACAACTCGACACGGCAGCGCATGAACAAGCTCAAGACGTGAGTCAATCAGCACGGTCGACTCAGCAGTTGAAGAATGGAAACAAGCAAAAGAAGAAGACGAGATCACAAGGCAACGACCCATATCATTCGAATACGGGAAGCGATCCAGTCATTCAAGCGTATCTAGCACGAGGGAGAGGGAGGGGAAGAGGTCGAGGACGAGGAAGTTTCGAAGGTGGACATTGGAGAGGAAGAGGAAGAGGCAGAGGAAGAGGTGGATGGAGAGCTGGTGAGAGAAGTTTTACGAGACATGGTCAGAATAGTTTACTGTACGTTTTCACGTTCCCTTTTCAGCGCCCTTCTTTTGAGCAGCGCTGACTGGAAGTGAGCGCATTACAGGTCGATTGGGGATTTGAACAGTTGGGTTTTGGTGAATGATCGTGCAGTCGAGTTACACAAAGTGAAACCGAAAGGACCTATGACAATGTCCGTCTTCCCTTTCTCTATCTCTCGTTCAATATACGACTGATAGGTGATAGAGGATTGCGTGACAGGTCCTCCTATATCTGTACTCCGACCCCTTCAACATCTCCCTCCGAATTCGCAATTGGATTCCGAGATGATCGACCACCTTCCCCCGACTCGCTAGATCTCTTGATCGAGTGTATAGTGGACGGAGTACCGGTGAAACATGAGGAAGTAGTGATACGAGCTGTCAAGGACGCGAGCGAGTTGGGAGGAAACAAAGGGAGGAGAAGAACTTGGACTTGGAGAGGAAGGAGAGAGAGCGCTGTACGTTCTCCTCACTTCTCCTCTGTCACCCCGGATGAGTGTACTGATAGGAGGTAAGAGGTGTCGTAGACTGTTATTCGACCATTCGTGTTCTCGCCGTTGAGGTTGACGGAGGATGAAGATTTAGCTTGTTCTTCTGAATCAATCATTCGGTCATTAGGAACGATCCAGTTGAAGATTTATAGAGGAACTGTTGGGATTCAAGCGGAAGACGAAGAGAGAAGGGATGATGGAGGGTACGAGGCGGGAATTGATCAGGTCAACGAAATGGTTTTTGATGAGAGTGCTGCCAAGGTCAAGGGGAATGGGGTCAGTCATCAAGCTGGGTACGTTCAATTCTCTCCAAAGACCTGATTCTGTGCTACCAGAGCTGATCTCCAGGGATAACCGATCTGTACAGCTTGGGACCTGCGAGAACTGAGCATCAAACAGTCAGATCAACTTTCGAAATGTCTCCCTTGGATTCGGATTCGAAACCTTACGTCACGTTCGAATGGATCTATCGTTCTAGGGATGTGCTAGAGTTGCAGGGCATCATCGAACGTGAGCGAGAACTCTCGTCGAAATCCGTTGGGTCGCAGAACTGACATTTCGTAGGCTCCTGGTCACAGCTGAAGCACCTCCTACACCTCCTTCTGGATCAGGCTCAGCTTCTCGTTCGCCCTCGTCAGCCTCGAATAGAGCGCCAACAGAACCGATCAAAGCCCGTACCGAATCACCCGCCTTACTCCTCGCTGGTCAACCCGCACCTCGACTCGCCACTACTCCCTTCCAGCAGTCGACAGCAGATGCAGCTCGTCTGAAAGCAAAGAAAGAGGAAGATGAAGAAACGAGGAGGATTATCGAGTTGAAACGGAGTAGGAAATTGAATGCTGAGAAGAGTTTGGGCGTGATGGTGCTCAGCGACGAGAGTGATGATGAAGGCACAAGAGGAGCGAAGGGCAAAGGGACAGCGAAGGCAAGGGAGGAAATCAAAGTTGATTCGTCAAGTCCAGTCAAGAAACCCGATCTCGCCCGTTCGACCAAACCAACGCTACCGGTTCCGACCTCGACGACAAAGACTTTCCTCGCTTCGTCCTCATCTTCAGCATCAACTCCTCGAGCTCAACCTCCAGCTTCTGTCGAGAACGAAGATCAAGAGATCCTACGACTTCGTGCCGAAATCGCAGCATTGAAACGACAAACCCAACTGAACGAACTTCGGCGAGAACGAGACGAACTCGCTAGGAAAGCGGGAGCTGTTGCTTCGACGAGCGTGACTCAGCCACCGCAAGAGAAGAAGAAGAGGTTGTCGATGGCGGCTGAGGAGGAAGAGAGGGAAGTTGCTGGATTACTTATTGGCGGCAAGGAGAAAGAGGAGAGGAAGAAGAAGAAGCTTAGGGAAGATGCGAGTGGGACTGCAGAGGCAAAGGAGTGGGAGGAAATGGTGTTGAGCGATAGTAGCGAGTAGACTTTTTTCTCTCGATAGATACTCGATTGTTGTTGTGATCAGTCCTTCTCTCGATTATGCCGCTCACCTTCGAGAGATGTGAAAGTTCCGATGGAGAAGAAGGGGATGAAACAGAGTGAACCTCAAGCGAGAGTGCGAATCTTCGGTTATTTCACTTCACTTCACTTCAATTGCGACCGCTCAACTTCCGCAACTCACATCTACTAGGAGGGAGATCGACCAGCAGTCTGACGGCCACGCTCGCTCTTTCCTCGCCTCAGCAAACTCCACAAGCCCCACCTCGAATTCCCCTTTCTCTCCCACGCTATAGGTGCCTTCTCGAGCTGCTCGAAGCTTATCAGAGCACTCACAAGTCCTTCCCACTCTACCCGTGTCGCTCGACGACCCTCTTCGGCTCTCGCCCAACTCCTCCCATCCTTGATCTCCCGAGCCTGTCTCCTGCGACATGAGCGCTCCTACGACCCCGAAGAAGCACAGCAACCGCTCCAATACATTCAGTCCACTTCTCGGTGTGTCCTGGGGCTTCGTGACGGAGTGCGAAGCGATGAAGAGATTGGTCGAGAAACGAGAACAAGTCTTTCAGGAGCAAAGAGCTCGACCAGTACCGAATCGTAGGTTCTTCATACGAAACAGTCGACGAAACGTTGAAGATGAGCTAATGATAAAGATTGGCTGTACCGGATTTTCGCAGTGGGAAGGCAAGCTATTCTATGTCAAGCAGCAATTGATGCTATAGCGACCGAAGACAAGGTCTTCCGAGGCCAGTTCGCACAGTACGAAGAGTTCTGTCAAGCTGTCGCGGTCCCGGCTTTCCCGGTCACCATCAAAATGATCGCTCTCTTCGTTTTCGCCAAATTGTCGTGGAGATTTGCCCATTACGCTTCCACAGTCACTTATCTTCGGAGGGCGGCAAGAGTAACAGGTGGATATTATGATGAAGAAAGCCAAAAAGCGAGTCTGGTGATGAGTGAGGACGAGGCAGACGAAGTCTTGAAGAATTTTATGAGGGAGATCAGAGCGAAAGTTGAGGTGGAAAAGCTTGCGACGAGCCTGGTTCAAGACGATGTTGTCGATGTGACGGCAGATAAAGGGTTACATACCCGTACGTCCCTTGATCGCTCTGAATAACGAAGTGCAACAGCTGAGTTTGTGCTTGATGAGAAAAGTCAAACCGTCAACATCGCCAAGGAAGAATCAGGACGACGCGGCGTCAGCTTCCGAGCTCGAGTTTGACGAGCTCGATGAAGATGAGCCGGCCATGAATCAATCATCCCAACCTACGCAAACATCTATCGAGCAAGATACGACTTCGCAGATTGTCGTGCAGCTGGTAAGTTCGCGATCCGACTTCGACTGCCCACTTTATAGCTTACCAATCTTCCGATGTCCGATGTAGCCGATCCCAAACCTACCTCAGCCTGGTCAACGATTCAAGCAAATCGAAGATTTACTCGCACTTGTTTACAAAGCGGTCATCCCGGTCTATGGTATTGGCTGCTACATCCCTGGACATTGCCTCGCCATCAACTGCACTAGAAATCACTCGCAATTCAATAAACAACCTGGAGGTCGTTGTAATTGGCGAATAGCGACTGAAAGCGTTGGACTTGCGCGTGATCTCGTCGTCAGCGGTGAGAGATCACATCTCTCTCACAATCACGGACCGGACCCGAGGATCGTCAAGGATCCTGGATGGAGACCAACAATCAACGGGTCGAGACTTCAACGAGCACTCGGTTTGCAGGTGACCGAAAGGAACGCAACTCAGCCCAAGGTGAGCTTTACAACCTTGAGCACTACTCACAGGTGGGGAACTGACCGGCGACATTCTTCAGCGCATCCGCAAGAGACCACCCTCGACAGCTGCCGGTTCTCCCGCTCGCTCTCATTCCGAATCGACGTTCAAGAAACCTCGTCTTCCTTCCCCTCGAGCAGCCTCACCTGTCCCGTCCACTTCGACTTCAGCTCGGCCTATAGCGCAACCTACATCGATCGATAAGTCTTCCGCCTCTCGATATCCTCACCCCTCTGATTCAGCTGCTCCCTCAGCTCATCACACCTCGAATCAGTCCATATCCCATCCTTCATCCTCCTTATTCGCACAGAGCGTTCAATCTCGTGTACTCCCGGATTATGCGTCTGCTTCTCAACCTCTCCTCGACAACGCCTCTTCACTCCCTCATCAACTTTCCCCTTCTTCCTCCGATTCTTTCCTGCCTCGACTTTCCTCTTTCCTTCGTTCCCTTCATCCTTCACTAGACTCGCTCGCTGTTCCCCTTCACTCATCCGGGATTGAATCGCTTCAACTACTTCAGCTGTTCTGCGCTTTCGAATCAACGACGATTGAACTGTATCTCGGTCTCCTCAAGGAAAGGGATTCCGAACAAACGATTTCGAACGTCCATCTACGCTTGCTCAAGAAGAAGTTGGGAGAAGCGAAGTCGGGAGACTGGACAAACTGAGGACTGAGATCGCAAGCTGAGGCAAAGGACGAGGGGAGTA
>Ga0308160_10006105_pt1 | contig 12355 bp, 13 predicted proteins | sample PhyFR1_FD_201036 | JGI IMG/M metagenome (GOLD analysis project Ga0308160, IMG submission 201036) | Phyllosphere microbial communities from UC Gill Tract Community Farm, Albany, California, United States - DLSLF.R1 | ecosystem: Host-associated > Plants > Phyllosphere > Unclassified | place: USA... | reverse complement strand
CACATAACGCATAAAAGTCGACATTGTAGATGAGCTGCATAGGGGAAAAGTCGACAGCAGGCGTGATAGAGGAGACTTTACGTTTCGGAGCAGCCGTATTGTGGTGACGAGGATGTCGAGATACCGGTGCGGGAGACCGTGAACGCGAGAGCTCGATTGAGGTGGATCTCGTATGGTACATCTCATCATGACCGTCGTCGAAGATGATTTCTGGTCCATCCGCGATTCTCTCATAACCGCTTTCTACCTTCGGCGCGACCTCCTTGATGACCAAACTACCCAGCAGCATTGGCGCACTGCATCCTAGAGCCAAAAGCAGGAGTAAACCGCCAGCGTCTCCACTGAATAAACCATGACCGATTGTACTAAACGTGAATGCGCTTAGACCGAATCCGGCTAGTACCATTCCGCTTGCCGTGGCCCTCGTCTTGTCGGAAAAGGATTTTGCAACTGCGTTGACAGCAGCAGTGAGACCAGCCGCACCTCCACATCCAGAAAGGAACATCGAGAAGCACAGCAGTGCCATCCCGGCGGTTGATGGGTCGGCGGTAGGATTGGGTCGAATTGGGATGTATCCCAGAAAGAATGCTCGAACGAGTGAGTAGCCGGTGAATACAAGGGCACCTCCCATGAAGAGCGGTCTGTCTATTAGTACGTACTTGGACCAAGCGGGATTGGACTCACATGCGAGCACCGCGAGTATCGGTGAGCTTCCCCCATAAAGGCCCCATGAGGTACATTCCCAGATTCCCTGCTGTCCCGACCAAATTCACCTGAGTCGAGGATATCGTCAATTGCTCAGCTAGTTGTGGTGCGTATGCCGAATAGACCTGAGTAATCAGCTATGGGGCCCATGAGGATAAGCCGCCGCCTGGCGATTATAAACGCCCCACTCCTGTTACCACACCATCACAGCCTCTTAGACGCCCATGCAGCACAGTATGGAATAACGACCTACATAGTTCGAACCACTAGACCGTCAGCACTGTATTTCCCAGTGTAGTCAAGACTCACCTGCCAAGCCCGACCAACACGGCCGACACGAACGTTATCGTCCGACGTACATCATCCCTCGTCCACCCTTCCGTATCCAAGTATAGAAATTTCATCTTCCGCCCATCTGACTCTTCTGACTGTAGATGATCGCGAGTCGTTAGTAAAGGTGTACGTGATGGGGATATGGAAGACATGAAACAATAATGAGAAGGGGGAGATTTCGAGATTGGGTGAACCTGGTGGACGACCGGAGATGACCGATAGTGGACTTGGGTGGGCGGATTGAGTGCTCTAGTGAAAATTGGGTTTATATGATGTATTTGCTCGATCTCATAGACTGAGGAATACCTGTCACAGGTAGTGCACTGCTTCAGATGGGGGCAAATGTCTATAACCTGGTGCATGCATAGCTATGATGTGGTAGAGTATACATACATACCGTGAGAAAGTCACCCCCTGATCTGACGCGAAGTTGACGCGACCAAATCAATATCAGCCATATGTCCATTCGTATCGACACAAACCATTAGATAGAGTAGCCATCAGATAGAGCAGGGCTAGATGCCAACCAATACTCCATCCTTCACATGCGGAGACCGATACCAGCCAATCGCCCCTGCAAAAGGGCAATATCTCCCACACGACACCTACATCAGCGGCCGAATTGTTCTTTTGTGGAAATTGGACGAGCAACTTCGATTCGCTATATCGTCAAAATACCCTTCAAATGTCTCGACCAGCGCCTACACGTCTACAGTATCGACAGGGACGGAGAAATGGAAATTCACGATCAACCTACTGCCCACGGCGTCGAGTTTAAAATCCGGTCAAACCGCTCAAGAGGTCATCAAAGCGGAATACGATTTGTTACGATCATATATAGGCTTGGAGGTCAAGGTCTCCGCGGAAGGACTCAAAGTCATACAGGTCGATGGCAAGGAAATGCATTTGGAAGGGTCTGGAGCAAGAACGATGTGGCCCGCGAAACGAGGCGCATGGACAGTGTTTCAGGGTAGGTCATCCAAGCTCAAAGGACGACTTGTGTTTTTTGGGCTTACATTCAATAGATTCAACTCAATCGTCAACTACACCATCTTGGCTTGAGGCAGACCCAATCTTGCCATCATCAGCGGAATCACCCGCTCCAATAGCACCTCAAGCAGGACCTTCCCATTTCCGACCCATCTCCTCACACCTCCCACAACAGCTCAACCTGCGACCCACAAATAGCCCAACAAAACGCAAAAGAACTTTATCTCCCGAGAAACGACCCGAAGCGCTCCCAAGACAGCTACCTCCTGTCCCGAAGAAAGTCATTGAGCTTGGAAACGGCAAACCGTTGGCTTTCACGCGTCTAACGAGTGGATTCGAATCGACAGCACTTCGCGGATCGTCATCAATCGGTGACGCTCTTGCTGGATCATCGTCGACTTCACTGGAAACCGCTCCTCAGGCTTCTCAGGGGCCTGATCCTCCCGTCAATATACCCACGCAACGCAGATCAATATCGCTCGAGATGCCTCCTACCTCAACATCGCAACCACCGGCACTTGAAGTGCCGGCGCACGCTCCTTTCAATGCTCCACCACCTAACAGAATAGCGAAAACACGAGCTGAGGCAGAGGCGGAAGCTCGTCTGCAAGGCATCAAGAGAATGGAACAGCAGCTAGCACAGCAGCGCGCCGAGAAAGAGGCTGCGACATCGCTGGAAAGGGGTCTCGAAGTGACGGTAAGGGCTAGGTCAGACGATTTGTGCTGATGATAGGACGTATCGTATACCCCGATCCGGCACCTGCGTGCAGAGTCGTTCGTGAACGTCATTGGTGTTATCGTATCAGGTGGAACGGTGAACCCACCCAAGGGAAATCGTCCTGGTCAGTAGAGATCCTTCTTCGCGGACTTGGTTAACAAACAGACCCACTATTGAGCGTGGTGTTCACTGATCCTTCGGTGTACAAGGGGGAAGGTGCGGCAGCAGAGGATCTTGTCGTCAGCATCTTCCGTAAGAAAGTCTCTGAACTTTCCGTCGACCTTGTACGAGGCACGCCTATCCTTTTCAGACGAATCAAAGTGAGTCTATACAAGCTCTTGTTCCATTACCAACTGATCACTAGGTCACCAAATTCAACGAGAAAGTCAAAGGCAATATGTATACCGGAGCTGGATCCTGGGCTTATCTAATGGATGGCAAGCTCGGATATAGTGCTGGCGGCCTTCGGCCTGCTTTGCAACAAGCCGAAGTCGACCGACTGACGGAGATGGGTCAGTGGTGGAGAAAGACTTCGGGGGATTTACAGGCTCCAGGGCCCACGACACAGCTAGGAAGCTCACCCGCGGTTGGCGGATCAAAGTCATGTCTGCTTGGCGAAGCACGAGACTTCCAATTCTTTGATGGAGTCTTCAAAGTAAGCCCTTGCGCTTGGCATCGACTGACGCTTAGATCTTGCATGCCCACTCCGGGATTACCATGCATTTCGAACTCTACGTCACGGACGGGTCTGTCTCGCCAAAGCCTCTTCGTAACTTTCACAATGTCTCTCACAAGGACATCCCCACCAACGCTATCTACTGCATCAGCATCAAGGGTGAACCGCCCGCTGATGAGCTTGCTTGCTACGAAGTTGGTAATACCATCACCTTGGGAAATATCAGGGCCAAATCCTTCAAGGGCGAGCTAGAATTCATTTGGGCCAATCTCGTGACGGAGGATCAGGCGAGCCAAGGCTGGAGAAAGAGAAGGCCCAAAGTGCTGCCCAAAGAGGATCCACGTTACGCTGCTATCGAAAAGTGAGTATCAGACTGCTTTGTAGGGTAACCACCGCTGACCTGCAAGACGTCTCGCCAGCCTCAAGAAAGCCAGCCGAGATGGTCCAGATGTCGAGCCACCTTCCCATAGGATACCAAACGACGACGGTCAGTATATACGTACGCGAACAGAAGTCAGGCTTTCCGATAGTCCCGACATCCCAGTCGCGGCGGAACCAGACTTCACCGCCGAGACAGCACCACTTACGATCCCTATATCCACGACCGTGATCTCGCCAAACGACGTGCCGATGGCTACTCATCTCTTGACTATCTTCACCGACCCTGTCGATCACCATCTCAAAAGTATCGCTGAAGTGTTGTCGAATCCCACATTTCCGAACAAGTTTCGGGTCAAAGCGAGGGTTAAGAGTATACACACCAGGGGTTTGCCGGGGAAGGAAACCTTTGTACAAAGGCATTGTGGACATTGCAAGCGAGCGTGAGTCGTTCTCATTGAGGCAAAGGCGGTCGGTTGATCTCAGGATTCTGAAAACGATGTACTGCCAGAGCTGCCAAGATGTCAATATGAAGAACGCCGCTTGGTGTTACCGATTTTTGGTCATTCTAGAGGATGAAGAATCCACCATTCCAGTCCTGATTTCAGATTACGAAGCAGTGCGTATCTCCCCTCCCTCGATAACTCGATTGACAAGCAGGACCGTTTCTTACCCTCTTTACCTCCAATATCGGCATCAACAAATCCAAACGATGTCAGGAAGACCGGCTATCAAATCGGAGCAGCAAACAAGAAAGTCGTCGATATATTGCAGGGAGGCGCTATGGATCTGGTAAGGCCTAGGCCGTGGATGGATTGGACGATACAGTCGAGTGTAGTACAGCCGCCCAAGGGGTATGTGGGGCTGAGAGGAGAAACAGGGATTGTGGTGTACAAGGCTTTTGGGATGACTTCGAATTAGTCTCCACGACGAATTCTCCCACCTCGTGACACCATGTGACGTCGCATCAGGATTAATAATCCTGTAGATTCATGTATGGCCATTATACTGGAAGATGTCCTTTCTACGCTGGATCCGTTTCAGGGCGGCTCAAAGGCGCCGATCTGTGACGATGGGCCACGGGAACAAACGAGGTCAAGAGCCTCGCCAGCGCCAGGGTATCACAAGTTGACACCTTCTTGTAACACAACCCGCTCACCCCTACGGAGATCAGGAGTAGTACAAAGGCATCCACCTTTGATCAGGGGATCAAGTAGATGGGACCCCTAGAAAAGTGGCTTTCCTTTGATGGAGATTGCACAATTCGTTGATCCCTCCAACGCATCCATTGATTCCTTCCCAAAATCTGCTGGATCGCTGCTCTCGAGCGAGTACAAAAGGGGATACTGTAAGTTGACTTGTATGGCTCTTGACGAAGCACTACTACTGCAACCACTCATTGTCCTTACGTATATACGCAATGATTTCTATCTTACTATTCCTCTCTCTGGCGGGCCCAGCTATGGCAGTCAAAGGGACCTCGATTTATTACCACACTGGTGAGTCTCGGCTGGATGATTCTGCCCAACGGCTGTGCTGAACATGGTCCAGAAGGCAGCTGCAAGGAAGGACACCGTGCCAACGCCAACTACAATGACTACAGCGTAGAAGCTGGAATCGAACGAAACAGGTGCTGGCCTCGCGAGGTCGACAGCAACACCAAAGATGGAGCCCGACGCCGATCTGTCTGGGTCGCACCCCCATTGACCCCCGCCAGTTCAATGGATGATCATTGTCTGTGGTCGTATCCAGCCGACGATGCCGCAAATGATTGTACTTCAGATGGTGTGGTTACAATGACGATTGCTCAGAGTTGTAAGACCTAGTCATGGATTGTGGTGAGATGCTGATGGATAAGATGACCAGCCGGTCTGCTACAACATTGTTGGGGAGAATGGAGACGAGGACGTCGTGTTCGGTTCCTTTTGGATCGTGCCGGTAGGTGCCTCATTCCGAGCTCTGGACGCCGGCATTGACTATGTCAGGGAGCCTGCGAGCATCCCACCGTCGACGGAAGCGCGATCGAGGCCAAGTGGCGAGACGCGTACGGCATGTCGACGGTTTAGTGTGGAGTATGGATGCAGCTATGAATGCAGCTATGTCAGCTCGATCTTGTTCCACATATCGATCTTGGGGGCTGTTTGAGGACGGGAAGAGGCCGTAGAGACGTACTTCATGTTGCAGATAGTGAAGTCTTGGACTCGTCAAATGCAATGAAGGGAGAAACCCTTTTCGCATTCATGAAGGTCCATTCAATCACAGGAGCGAGACCGGGAAGTCAGCCCGTAGAGCTGAATGTATCGGACAGCTGTCAGAGCCAATCTAGCAGGAATAGGAGCGATATCGGCTTGACACATATTCCTGCAGACTATGTGTGTGGGAAGACGACTGGCAGGTATAGTTTGGTCAGCGTGAGGCGAGTGCTCGTTTGCTATCATATTCCTGACGTTTCTCGAGCTGAGGGAACTCGGCTTCCTGCCAAAGCCCAGGTAAACGGTGGGGCTTGGATCGGAGAAGAGAAATGCCATAAGAGGCTCGCCACCGACAAGCTGAGGGTATGCTCTGCCAGAAACCCAGATCTGGGGGGTGATGCGGACAAGAGACCGATGAGGCTTGATCGCTCGGCCAACCTCTTGATACGAGTTGATGCAAGCCCATGCCAAACATATAGCTGACAAAGGCTGGTACATTTGCAATTTTGAGGTAGAATAAGGGAGAGCATCTCCTGGGTCAGGGGCAATCTCATGACCGAGCCCCTTTAAATGAATGTAGGGGCTGAATGTGCGGATCAGGGTGACTCAGCAAAGGATGGACTTCACCGAACAACTGACAATTTCCTGTCGGTCTAAGGAAATCCTGATGAGCGAACAGTCTATCAAGGCGATCTCGATGCTGAAACTGGGGGATGGCGCGATGAAAGGTGCTCATCGATAAGGTATTTGAAAAAATTGGGAGAGCCATCACACATAAAAGGGTATGGTAGACTTAGCGAGTAATTTCTGGTTATTCAACCTCAGTCTACTTTGATAGAAGACTCATTAATTACAAGCACAATGTTCCCCATCATCTACATATTCGCCCTGTCTGGCTCGGCCATGGCTCAATTCGGCTCAGTTGGCCAAGCTGGGAGCTCGGTCTTTTTCCACTCCGGTAAGTGTCTTGCCACCCTACCAGTATTAGGATCTGAATATGTCAAGAAGCAGATTGTGCACCTCCAGGGGAAGGCCACTATATCAATGCCAACTTTGTCGACTACAGCATGGTCATGGGACTCAAGCGAGACACCTGTTGGCCGGACGAAGTTGACTCCAGCACCAACAACGGTGCTCAACGAAGGTCTGTTTGGCTGGCCCCTCGGGCTAGCTGGGCCACCAATGACCATCTCGACTATTGTTTGTGGATGTACGTGAAGAACGAGTGTGAGGGATTTGCCGATACCATGGACATTACTCAAAGCGGTATGTTGTCTCGATCCGTACCCCGCACGCAAACACAATACCTTGGGCTGACATCGGAGTGGATCATCCCGTGTGTTATCCGCTTGGTGATGGCGGGTATGGGGCTTACTGGATCACTCAAGTAAGCCTCCCTCGAATGACAATGCTGACTACCCTCAGGGCAAGTGCGTAAACCCCACAGTCACCGGCCAGACAGCAAAAGAGGCTCCTGCTCATGACGTATACTGAAGGACGGTCATGATCATCAGGATTGGAGGACTCATAGTACGGTGATAGTCATCATAGTATAGTATATGTATAGTAGTCACCCACACCGTCTCCTTTCCCATGAAGCAAATGACGACTCATACCAAATTATCATTACCTCGGATACTCGAAACCTAGAATCTTACATATAACTTAGGAGCATGATTTACGAAGACTAAAAACCATGTTCGCGATATACATCATGACTACCAAACCGCAATGCATATCCCATTACTTCTTCCCAGCCGGCAGGGCTCTCGTATTGTGGCGGAAAGGACTGGATTGAGAAATGAATCGCTGTGATATCCCCTTCTAGCACCCAGCTTAGATGGCACATTCCTGCAATTGCAAGACAGGGACCGGTCTGCTCAGGCTTGGTGGTCGGCTTCACAGATCAGTGTTCGCCCCCTAAACTGCAATCCACCGAGTCTCGGGCTTCTCGAAGAAGACTACCTGAAGTCAGATGTGAATCAAATGAGTAAACTGCATCTTCACTTTCCTCGTTCATCGAGTGTCTTGATGCCAACGCCGTATAACCGCCACTGTCTTGTGCGGTATATTGCCATCGCCACGTATCTATTACCCCGCAATCGATCGTCGCAACTTGGCTGTTTCATGTGAGTTACAAATATCCATGATCGCCGTGACGTAGTTGAGGCAACAAAGGTATCAAAGCTGTGTAAGGCAATCGCCTCAATCACCGAAGTAACGTCTATCCCTGTTATTTGGAAAGGCAAGCCAATCTCACGAGAAAGGAGAGGTGACGAAACGGTCGCAATGATCCTCGACGCAGAAGGGATCAGCTCAATCCCCTCGGTGATCTCCTGTTGCAACGGCGATCAAGTGAAAAGAAGTGATTGTACTCATGTTTCAAGATTGAACTAGTACCAGAGATTGAGCATATAAGAACATGTTGTGAATCAAATACTGGTCTTCCGTCCATATCTTTTACAGCTTAATATTCAACAAAATGCTCCCGATTATCTTGATTCTCGCCGTTACTGGGCCAGTGATGGCGTTAGACGCTGGCTCATCAGTGTGGTTCTACTCCGGTAAGTTCTCCTGCCAAACATGTGAGAGACACTCAGACTCCAAATAGATGAGAGATGTCAGAATGGTGATTGGAGCTTGCGTATGCCTATCGATCGCCGCACCTGCTGGCCGAACGAGAAAGACGGTAAAAAAGATGGAGCTCGTCGACGATCACTATAAATTGACCCGCCTGCACAAGCAAACGCCGCAGATAATCTTGGATCTCAGCTGAAGGGATGTCTGAAGGTATGGAAAGAGAGCGCCTGCGAGGAAGAAGCGCAGTTCTGGACGATGAATTTCCAACAGCTCAGTAAGTGGGAGGCATTTGAACTCCCCTTGGATTCCAACCCAAAACAACCGCTGACAGAGATAAGGAACCAACGTGAACTGTTACACGTTTGATCCTGTGGAGGGGGGTCAGGGAGGCGAGGGTGGTTTTGCCTCTTACGAGATAAGTGATGTGAGCCTTCTGAGCAGCACCTATGGGGCGTGCTGACAGATAGGGTCACTGTGACTTCCCAACCATAGGAGCTCCTCTCACTGATTGCATCAATTGTCATTGAGATCATTCTGGCACGGTCATGTAAGGGCCTCACGTTGGCTCATCTACTGTTCCCAGCGGGTGGAGCATGATTTTGTTATTATTCTGTATTAGTTCTGCCCCATGCAAGTGGATCCCTGTGTCCGTATGGATTCCATTTCCACCTGTTTGCCACAAGATTTGTGCATGAAGTTGTTTCAGAAGTCACGCCAATCTCAGAACCCAATTCCGGGTCCCTCACCTCTACAGCCAACAACTTGATTAAGCCAAGCTCTGGACGTATATGCGTTGCGGCTCGTCGGACATTCTCGCCCGGCCCTAGTAGTTGGCTGCCTCGCACCGCAGTCGAGATCTTCCATCGAAATAAGCTGCTAGATTGTACCTTCCGGACGAGTTCTAATCAGTTCCAAGATCATCGACTGGCGGCTTGAGTGTCGAAGGCGACTATGTTCCGACATCTGAGTGTTTGTTTGATACGGATGCCGTCCCTGAAGGAGGCGAGATTGCCCGGAAAGACCTGACGGTGCGACGGCGTGCCGCTGCGATATCTGCCCCTCGACTTGCACGGTCGGCGATTCATACATGCTGGCGCGCTTACCGATTCGCCTGTCGCGGTCAAGATTAATCAGACAAATGAGTGTTGTATATAAGGTGGGGGGTCAAGAGCACATAGGCCAGCAAAGAAGGAGTCGTCGAAGCCGACTTTGTCGATAGACACCTGCGATTCCGAGCTATGAGCGTAGGCAGTATTTGCGCCTGCTGTTGGCGTCTACGCATCTGGTGTAGACGAGCGGGGTTCCTGGTGACCTGGTGATGTGATTGGTCCGCCAAACGCCGCGAGAGTGGTTCTGCCACGGAGTCGAGCTAGTGGACCGGATGCATGGAAAATGAACAAAGAATACCTCAAATCCTCCAATCTCTAGTAGTAGTGGACCTCCTCCTTCTCACGTCCACGCATGAAAGGGGGTTCGGTACCCTTGTACTGGACTCATCAGCTCATGCCTTAATGTGTGGATAAAGACTTACGTAGATATCCTTCCAGAACTCGGCGAGATCGGGCTGAGGAGACTCCTTAGCCTCGGCAACAGCGACATCGACCTCCTCCTTGGCGGCCTTGTCGATAGCCTTCAAGCTAGCCTCGTCGGTTGCTCCCCATTCGAGAATGTACTTCTTCAAACCGGCAATAGCATCACGCTCGGATCGGACGGCCTGGACCTCATCTCGGGATCGGTAGGTGGTTCCGGGGTCGGACATTCTGTTTATCAGCTATGCCCAGGGTGCGAGAGGAAGAGCTTACGAGTGACCACCATATCGGTAGGTAACGAACTCAACGACTAGAGGACCCTTGCCAGATGTTGTCCATTCCTTTGCCCATGCACATGCCTTCTTGACGGCGAGGATGTCCATACCGTTGACCTTGATGTCAGCTCAAATACCTTCGTGGCGGATAAGCGCTTACCTGGAGACCGGGGATCTGGTCACCTCGGGTGAAGAACGAGGTGTTTTGGGAAGATCGCTCGGCGGAGGTACCCATACCGTACTGGTTGTTCTCACAAACAAAGACACATGGAAGGTTCCATAGTTTAGCCTATTGGTCAGCTCATGTTTAAATACACGCCGACTGAACATACCATGTTGTAAGACTCGAAGACCTGACCCTGGTTGGAAGCACCATCTCCGTAAAGAGCGAAAGTGACAGTCTTCTTCTTCAAGTACTTCTGGGCAAGGGCGATACCGGCTCCGACAGGAACCTGGGCACCGACAATACCGTTACCACCGAAGAATGATGGTGTGAAGATGTGCATCGATCCACCCTTTCCGTTCGACATACCATCTTTTCGGCCTAGTTGTCAGCTAGACTTCTGATTTCGATCCGAATTTGACTCACCCATAAGCTCGGCAAGGACACCCTTGATGGTTCCTCCTCGCATAACGGCGAAAGTGTGACATCGGTAGGCGGTAATGACTCGGTCCTCGCCATCAATGGCAGACTCCATTCCGACCGAAACTGCCTCCTGACCAATAGCCAAATGACAGAAACCACGAATCAACTTTTGCTTATAAAGGGCATCGGCAGCCTGCTCCATACGTCTCATCTGGACCTAGAGGTATCAGATGTGCTCGTGTCTTGTAGAGCGAGAGACGTACCATCTTGGTATACATGTCAACGAGCTCCTCCTTGGAGATGTCGACCTCGTTCGAAGGTGGGTCGCATTTGTAAGACTGGAAAGACTCGGTGTGAAGTCGTACTGTGAACTGTACAGTTAGCAAAGTGCTCCTCATATGTTCATTGTCTTCTATCGCGTCCCCATCGCTATTCCTTGGACCAGCTGCTTATCGCCAAATTTGTCCCTCGCATCTGCGTCCCCGATCCCTAGATCCACTCATCGCCTACAAAGAACAACAACTCACAAGCTCGTGCTTCTTATCGGGCAATGCGCCTACAGGCTCACTCTTGTCGGCATCGGTCTGGACAAAACGGATAGTAGGGAGTGTAGATCGTAGAGGTTTCTGCAGATTTGTTAGCTTCCTTCGAGACTAATTATTGACTCTACTTACAACACTCGTAGGCCTTAGTGCCCTAGCTCTTAGAGCGAAGGACATGGTTGAGAGAGTATATAGGTAGGATAGGGGAGGAGGGGTATAGTATAGAGTGAGATTGATTTTGGCTCAATAACGGAGGACGGAAATCCCCAAAGCACGCGGAAGACTCCGCGCCGTTTAGAAGTTGGTACTTGTATTTATTTTATTTATATTTATTAACATTTTATCCCAGATTACTGACACCCTCCCCCCTCCTTCCCCACCTTATTTCCTTGACCTCTATTCTCGGACAGCCGCACATGAATCGTCTGGCACAACACCCCGGGGCCATGCTTGACGACGGTGGGTACACACGATCTCGGGTCGAGGTATGGGCGTTGAAGTGAGTCGAAGGTAAAGTACCCTTGGGGGTGGTGTGTGTGAGGAGAGTCTAGTCAACTCAGGTACCATGATTTCCACTCAACCCTCTTTCCTCTATTGACTGCGACGCTCGGACGCGCCCCTTGAGCATAACAAGTATCGCTCATTTCATCCTCTCATCTCTCAATCTCCTCACCTCACATTCTCATAATCATCACCAATGCCGAACAAACACAAGAACAGGGCGAAGCAGCGTGTCCCAGACACGGGACTACAAACCCCTCCTGCTACACCGACATCAATACAAACTCAGACCTCCTTTCAACGCTTGGACCCTCGAAACAAGGAAGCAACCGACCTACCAACTCCTCCAC
>Ga0308160_10006103_pt1 | contig 12359 bp, 8 predicted proteins | sample PhyFR1_FD_201036 | JGI IMG/M metagenome (GOLD analysis project Ga0308160, IMG submission 201036) | Phyllosphere microbial communities from UC Gill Tract Community Farm, Albany, California, United States - DLSLF.R1 | ecosystem: Host-associated > Plants > Phyllosphere > Unclassified | place: USA... | reverse complement strand
CCGTCACGAACTGGTGCGCTGCATACGTGGCGGCATACCCGAGGTCGATCGGATTCCAGATCGCGAACTCGCGCACTGCGCCGCTCTTGACATGGCCGGCCATCTCGGACGGCAGGCCGAGGCCCGTGACGAATACCTTGCCGACCAGGCCTTCATCGGCGACGGCCTTGCTGGCCGCGACGATGCCGACCGTGGTCGGGGCGATGATCGCCTTCAGGTTCGGGTGGCTGCGCAGCAGGCCGATGGCTTCGCGGTAGCTCTTGTCCGACTGGTCGTCGCCATACACGGTGGCCACCAGCTTCAGGCCGGCGTACTCGGGCTTCTCGAGCGTTTTCTTCATCACGCCGATCCAGATGTTCTGGTTGGTCGCCTGGGCCGATGCCGACAGGATCGCGAGCTCGCCCTTGCCTTGCAGTTCGGCCGAGGCCATCTCGATCTGCTTCTCGCCGATCAGCTGCGCGTTGGACGGGTTCAGCTGCATCTGGCGCCCGCCCGGGGCCACCGCGCTGTCGAACGAGATCACCTTGATCCCGCGCTGCATCGCCTTTTTGGTGATCGGCATCAGGGCGTTCGGGTCGTTGGCCGAGATCACGATCGCGTCGACCTTCTGGCTGATCAGCGAATTGATGATCTCGATCTGGCCTTCGGCGCTGGGCGTCGTCGGGCCGGTATAGATGATCTCGACGCCGCCAATTTCGGTGGCGGCATCCTTGGCGCCCTGGTGGGCGGCGTCGAAGAAGCCATTGCCGAGACTTTTCACGACCATCGCGATGCGGGTCTTTTCAGGCTGCTGGTCGGTCTTCTTGTCGGCGCAGCCGGCCAGGCCGGCAAACACGCCAACCGCTGCCGCGGCGAGCAGGAGCTGTTTGATCTTCAATGGGAAATCTCCATCAGGGCGGCGGACTGCATGTCGTATTGGGGATTGAAGCGCGAGGCGCGCAGCGCCAGCGCTTCGCCGTCGGGTTCGACCGTGACCACCTTCACGCCATACTGTTCGAGCAGCTGCACGGCCTTGTCGGACGCGTCGGTATCGGTGATGACGGTGGACACGCGGTCCAGTCCGCACAGGATCAGGCCGGCCTTGCGCGCGAACTTCGAGCTGTCGGCCAGCACGATCAGTTCCTCGGTCTGGCTGATCAGGCGCTTCTCGGCCTGGATCAGCATCGGATCGGCTTCCATCAGGCCCAGCAGCGACAGGCCATACACGCTCATGAACATCTTGCCGGCATAGTGGTGCTGGGTGATGTCGTTGTCGAACGGCGACAGGATGACGTTCTGTTCGCGGTACACGCGCCCGCCCGGGACGATGATCTCGTTCTCGCTCGAGACCAGCAGGCGCTCGGCCATCAGGAACGAGTTGGTGAGGATCTTGAGCTGCTTATCGGTGAGGAACTCGGCCATCATGAAGGTGGTGGTGCCACCGTTGATGATGATCGTCTCGCCGTCGGTGCACATGCCGGCCGCATGGCGGGCGATGGCGCGCTTGCGCGATGCGAAGCACTGGATATTGTTCTGGAACGTTTCGCTCGTGAGCGGGAACTGGCGTGTCCTGGGCAGCAGGTTCTCGGCCCCGCCGCGACTGCGCGTGAGCAGATTGCGGCCAGCCAGCCAGCTGATATCGCGCCGGACCGTTGCCGGGGACGCGTTGAGCCATTCAACAAGCTGCTGGACCGTTACCGTCTGATGCTCGGCAAGCAGTTTCAGCAAACGCTTGCGGCGTTTGTGATTCACCATTTTGTCTCCTCCTTATGCCGTCTGTATTTTTGCGGCGTGGAATCCGTCGTTCGGGCCTCTTTTTCAGCCCAAATCGCGGTTTGTTGGAAAAGAGTAATTTCAAGATGCAATAAGGTCAATCACCCAATGATCAATTGGTTGATTATTTGCGCACGTTGCGCTGCACAAACGCGCAATCCAATCATGTTAATGATTGATTGGAACTTGCTCAGCAAGTTGATTGCTTCCTCGTTGACACCCCGGTGGCCGCTGATTTCTACTGTCTGCCGACGCCGTATTGCGCAAGGCAGGCCGGCCGCAGTACTGGAATGCAGGACATGGAAGAGACGCATCGATCATCGGTCGATGACAAAACAATCAACTAGGAGAAATTGATGGGCGCTTTGAGCGAAATGAACCAGCGTGAACCGATCACCTCGCGCTGGGATGCCAGCGTCGCTGCCACGCTGAGCGAGCCGGAACTATTGCTGTACCGGTCCAACCTGCTGGGTTCCGACCTGCGGATTACCAATTTTGGCGGCGGTAACACGTCGGCCAAGATCGACATGGTCGACCCGCTGTCGGGCGAGCAAGTCGAGGTGCTGTGGGTGAAGGGCTCGGGCGGCGACCTGGGCAGCATCAAGCTCGACGGCTTCTCGACGCTTTACATGAGCAAGCTGCACGCGCTCAAGAACCGTTATCGGGGCCTCGAGAACGAAGACGAAATGGTCGCCTACCTGCCGCACTGCACGTTCAACCTGAACCCGCGCGCGGCCAGCATCGACACCCCGCTGCACGCCTATATCGCGCACCGCCACGTCGACCACATGCACCCGGACGCGTGCATCGCCATCGCCGCCTGCAAGAACAGCAAGGAGCTGACCGCCAAAATCTTCGAGGGTGAACTGGGCTGGCTGCCATGGCAACGCCCGGGCTACGACCTGGGCCTGAAGCTCGAGGCCGTGTCGCAGGCAAACCCGCATTTGAAGGGCCTCATCCTGGAAGGCCACGGCCTGTTCACCTGGGGCGACACCTCGGAATCGTGCTACGAAACGACCCTGGCGGTCATCAAGCGCGCCGAGGATTGGCTGGCGGCGAATATCCAGCAGCCGGTGTTCGGCGGCCAGGCCAAGCAGGTCTTGCCGCCAGCCGAGCGCGCCGCACTGGCAGCCCGCCTGATGCCGCTCCTGCGCGGCAAGATCAGCAAGGACGAATTCAAGCTGGGCCATTTCGACGACAGCGATGCGGTGCTCGAATTTGTCACCAGCGCCGACCTGGCACCGCTGGCGGCCCTGGGCACCTCGTGTCCCGACCACTTCCTGCGCACCAAGATCCGCCCGCTGGTGCTGGACTTCGATCCGGCCGCGCCCGACTTCGACCGCCTGGCAGCGAGCCTCGACCAGGCGCTGGTCGACTACCGCGCCGACTACACCGCGTACTATGAGCGCTGCAAGCGCAGCACGAGCCCGAAGGTGCGTGACGCCAACCCGATCATCTACCTGATCCCGGGCGTGGGCATGCTGGCCTTCGCCAAGGACAAGGCCACCGCGCGCATCGCCGGCGAATTCTATGTCAACGCGATCAACGTGATGCGCGGCGCGAATGGCGTCGACACCTACGTCGGCCTGCCGGAACAGGAAGCGTTCGACATCGAATACTGGCTGCTCGAAGAGGCCAAGCTGCAGCGCATGCCCAAGCCGAAAAGCCTGGCCGGGCGCATTGCCCTGGTCACCGGCGGCGCCGGTGGCATCGGCCAGGCGGTCGCCCGCCAGCTGCTGCAGGAAGGCGCTTGCGTGATGCTGACCGATATTGATGCGGAGGCGCTCGAACAGGCGGGCCGCGACCTGGTCAAGGTCGGCGGCAAGGACAGCGTCGGCATCGTGCGCGCCAACATCACGAGCGAAGACGACGTGGCCGGCATCCTCGAGGCAGCGTCGCTGCGCTTCGGCGGCGTCGACCTTCTGGTCTCGAATGCCGGCATCGCCTCGGCCGCGCCACTGGACGAAACGACACTCGAGATCTGGAAGCGCAACCAGGACATCCTCGTCACCGGTTACTTCCTGGCCAGCCGCGCCGCCTTCCGCATCATGAAGCAGCAGGGCCTGGGCGGGAGCATGGTCTTCGTCGGCAGCAAGAACGGCCTGGTGGCGTCGGCCGGCGCCTCGGCCTACTGCACCGCCAAGGCCGCCGAGCTGCACCTGGCGCGCTGCGTGGCGCTGGAAGGCGCCGAATACGGCATCCGCGTCAACGTGGTCAATCCGGACGCGGTGATCCGCGGCTCGCGCATCTGGGACGGCAAGTGGAAGGAAGAACGCGCTGCCTCCAACAAGATCGAAGCCGACGACGTCGAGGAGTTCTACCGCAAGCGCAGCATGCTGAAACTGGCCGTGCTGCCGGAGGATATCGCGGAAGCCGTCTACTTCTTCGCCAGCGATAAATCGGGCAAAAGCACCGGCAACATCCTGAATGTGGACGCCGGAAACGCCGCCGCCTTCACCCGATAAGTTAAGATAGATAAAATCACAACATGCCGGGATGCGGCCCTTGGTGGGCACATCACCGGCAATCGGCGGGTTCGCCCGCCGGCCTCAAGGAGACAAGTATGACGAGCGTAATCGACGCCGGCCTGGTCGCGGACCAGAATGCGAAGCACCACGCACAACTGCAGGCCGACTATGACGCATTGGGCGGCATGCTGGATCGCCGCGGCCTGGACATCGAACAACTGACGGCGCTGGCGCAAACCTTCGCCGTGGCGGTGCCCAGCTGGGGCGCCGGCACCGGCGGCACGCGCTTTGCCCGCTTCCCAGGCCAGGGCGAGCCACGCAACGTGTTCGAAAAGCTCGAAGACTGCGCCGTGATCCACCAGCTGACCCGCGCCACACCGAGCGTGTCGCCGCACTTCCCATGGGACAAGCCAACCGACACCGCCGAACTGCGCGAGACGGCGCGCGCGCTGGGTCTCGTGTTCGACGCGGTCAATTCCAACACCTTCCAGGACCAGCAGGGTCAGGAGCAGACCTATAAATTCGGCAGCCTGACGTCCAACAGCGCTGCCGTGCGCGCCCAGGCCATCGCCCACAATATCGACTGCATCGAGGTCGGCCAGGCGATCGGCTCGAAGGCGCTGACCGTCTGGGTGGGCGACGGCGCGAACTTCCCGGGCCAGCACAACCTGCGCGGCGCGCTCGAGCGCTACCTGGACAGCATGCGCGAGATCTACGCCGCGCTGCCATCGGACTGGAACGTCTTCATCGAGCACAAGCTGTTCGAGCCCGCGTTCTACGCGACCACCATCGCTGACTGGGGCACGAGCTTCGCCTGCGCCACCGAGCTGGGGCCGAAGGCGAAGTGCCTGGTCGACCTGGGGCACCACGCACCAAACACGAACATCGAGATGATCGTGGCGCGCCTGGCGCAATTCGGCAAGCTGGGGGGCTTTCACTTCAACGACAGCAAGTACGGCGACGACGACCTCGATTCCGGTTCGATCAACCCGTTCCAGCTGTTCCTGGTATTTAACGAGCTGGCCGACGCCGCCAAACGCGGGGGCGACGCCTTTAATCCGGCCTATATGCTGGACCAGTCGCACAACGTGACCGATCCGATCGAAAGCCTGATGAGCAGCGCGGTCGAAGTGCAGCGCGCCTTCGTGCAGTCGGCCCTGGTCGACCGCGTCGCGCTGGCTGGCCTGCAGGAGCAGAACGACGTGCTCGAAGCAGCGCAGACGCTCAAGCGCGCCTTCCGCACCGACGTCAGCCCGATCCTGGCGATGGCACGCGTGCGCCTGGGCGCGGCCGCCGACCCGGTGGCGTGCTACCGCGCCAGCGGCTACCGCGACCGCGTCGCGGGCCTGCGGCCCGTCAAGCCGGGCGCCAGCAGCAGCGGCATCGTCTGATCCACCCATCGGCGCCTGCGGGCGCCGATGGCCATTACGACCTACCAGCAGGAGCAGCAAGACCCATGAGCAGCCACGCCACGCGCGCCTTCCGCATGAAACTCAAGGCCGGCAACGAAGCCGAATACCGCCGCCGGCACGATGAGATCTGGCCCGAGTTGGCCGAACTGCTGGGGGGCGCCGGCATCCACGACTATGCGATCTTCCTCGACGAGGCGACGCTCGACCTGTTTGCCGTGATGAAGCTGCACCCGGGCCACGACCTGGACCCGCTGCCGCAGCATCCGGTGATGCGCAGATGGTGGGACTACATGGCCGATCTGATGGAAGTCGAGCCGGGCAACCGGCCGAAGGAATGGCCGCTGATCCAGGTGTTTCATCTGGCGTGAATTTCTGAAACAAATCGGTCGGGATGTCACGCCATCGACGGCGTCGGGCTTCTTGATCGTACCGGTTGCTTCCGACACAACACTGGTATTCGCCACTGTCCGTAAAATTTTCTCAAGTAACTTGCTTTACTTGAAAGAAAGATTCGGCTACATTGTCGGACTCCTAACACAGCGACAGTCACCATGACGTTCCGTCTGCGCATTTCGGACACCCGTCATGTCCTTTGATATCGCTTCAATCCTGGTCGCCATGACGCTCACGATGGTGACCATGGCGTTAGCACTGTTTGCCGTCATGGATGGGGCTGACAGGGCGGCCAGGTTTGCGCAAGTCAGCGCAGGCTCACAAGCTTGCGGATGGTCGCTATTGCTTGCATCAGGCTCGGCTACGCCGTACAGCATTCCCGATGTCATCTTGTCGACCCTGTCGATGGCATGCATTTCCGGTAGTTTCGCCTGTAGCGCTGCCGCGTTCGAACTGTGGGCCGGTCGCAAGGCCATCGACAAAACCCCTGCGGTTCTGGCGATATTTTTGACAGTCGGCTACGCAGTCGGGTTTGCCGACTATGCTTTCCGGGTAGGTTGGGCCAACGGGCTGCTCGCCTTTCAGATGGCATTCATCGTTGTCACTCTGCTGAAAAAGCCGCATGCCACCAGTGCGCGCTGGCGCTGGCTCCCGATCGTTGGACTGACTGTCCAGGGCTTGGTCACCGCTTGCCGCGCGGTGCTCGGCGCGTTTTATCCTGCTGATTTTCCGGCTTTCCTGACACCGCATCCCATCAACGTCGCGTTCGCGTTCGCGGGCAACTGCACGGTCGTGTTGCTCATGATCGGCTTGCTGCTGGCCTATCGCGAGCAGGCGGCGCAGGCACTTGAGCGGCTGGCGACGACGGATGGTTTGACTGGTGTTCTCAACCGGCGAGCGTGGCTTGCATTGGCGAACGTGAAGCTCGCAAGTACCGATGTCGATAATCGACCACTCAGTGTTTTGATCATGGATATTGATCACTTCAAGCAAATCAACGACACACGCGGACATGATGCCGGCGATCGCGCACTTCAGTTGTTTGCGAAAATGATGCAGGAGGTCAGCCTTTCCGGTGACCTGATCTGCCGGTACGGAGGAGAAGAGTTCTGTGTGCTGATGGCAGGAGAGCAAAGCGCCGTGCCGAACTTCGATCAACGACTCCGCGCTCGTCTGGCTGATACGGTGTTCGAGGCGCTCGGGCATCCGATGACGTACAGCGCCGGCCTGGTAACGCGCAGTTCGTCCGACAAGCAGATTTCGGAGTTGCTTTTACGTGCAGACCAGGCGCTCTACCATGCCAAAACGACCGGAAGAAATCGCACCATTGACGCTGTGGATTTGCGTTGTCTGGCTGACGTGGCGGCTTAGACAGCAGTCACGCAGCGCCCGTCGTGATCCGCACGCTGCGAGCACGAGACATGCTGTCGGTTGAACCAGGATCCTCATGTGCTCACATTAGCGGGGTCACATTAGCGGGGTCACGCATTTGCGGGGTCAGATACCGTCTGACCCCATCAGGTGCTTTGCGACAAGCAGACGTCGACCCATTGCAGACGGACCAGCACTGCTTGACGCTTAGTCAGGCATGACATCTACGTGTTCCCCGATTTTGGCGAACTCATGAAAGATGTCATCCAGGTAGGTAGCCAGGTCTTGCGCTGCCAGGATCGGCGGGATCACCACATCGTTCAGCCGTGTTCGCTTTCCAAGCTCTGAGCGATACACAACCCAAGAGTCGTTCTCACGTCGGACGTCTACCTGAAAGCGACCGTAAATGTTGAACTTCATTGTGCGCTTCCTCGTGGTGATAGATGGCAACGCGTTACGAAAACGATCGAACGTTTTTGGCCGGAAGCGCCAGTCAGCCGCCGCGATCAAGCAACCCGCGCGCGCGCAGCCATTCCTCGGCCCGGCGCGGCCACAGCGACGCGGTGCCCAGTCCATCGCGCATGCCCATGCCGTGCGAACCCTGCTCGAACAGCAGCATCTCGGCCGGCACCTTGGCGCGCGTGAGCGCCTGGTAGAACAGGATGCTGTTCTCGACCGGCACCGCCTGGTCGGCCTGGGTGTGGACCAGCAGTGTGGGTGGCGTGCGCGCCGTCACCTGGCGTTCGAGCGACATCAGCGCGATGTCGGCCGGGCTGGGCGTGGCGCCCAGCAGCGCCTTGCGCGAGCCCGCGTGCACGGCGGGGCCTTCCATCGTGATCACCGGGTACATCAGCATCAGGAAGTCAGGCCGCGCGCTGACGCGGTCGAGCACCGCGCCGGTGCGGCCCAACGGATGGTCGAACAGCGTGCCGGCGCTCGCGGCCAGGTGGCCGCCAGCCGAACTGCCCATCACCCCGATCCGGTCCGGCCGCACGCCGAAGCGCGCCGCTTCCGAGCGCACCAGGCGCACGGCGCGCAGTACGTCCTGCAGCGGCGCCGGGTGGCCGAATTCGCGCATGCGGTACTTGAGGACGAAGGCGGTGACGCCGAGCGTGGTGAGCCAGCGCGCGGTCTGCTCGCCCTCGCGGTCCATCGACAGGCGCTCGTAGCCGCCGCCAGGGCATACGATCACGGCCGTGCCGTTCGGGCGGTCGACCGCCGGCAGGTAGAGCGTGAGGTCCGGATCGATCACCTGGCTGACACGGCCGTTCTCCGTCTTTTCGGGCCCGAGGCCGGCGCGCATGCCCGGAACGCCCTCGGGCCACAGGGGCAGCACGGTGGGCGCGGCCGCGCGGCCATGCAGCGGTATGGCGGCCGCCAGCATGCCGGCGCCAATCGCGTGCAGCGTGGTTCTTCTGGATGCAAGCATCGCGTCGTCCTTTCGATCAGCGCGCCGGCGCGCCGCGTTTGAGCCAGGCATCCGGTACCGGCACCACCACGATGTTCATCGAGCGGCCGTCTTCGGCCAGCATCGCGGACTGGATCTGGATGCGGGTGCCGTCGGCATTGAAGGTCGGATGCGGATGGTCGGCGGCCGTCGTCTTGTGGCCGGTGGTCAGCATCATCATCTCGCGGTTGCGGCGGTCGATCAGGTAGACGCTGCGGCTGAAATCGTCGCCGACGGCAAAGCGCCCGTCGCTCGAGCCATGCACGTGCCACAGGCCGCTGCCCGATTCGGTCTGGCCGACGATCTGCATCTGGCGCGTGCGCAGGTTGACGATCGCCAGGCCAGTCGGCTTTTCGCGGGTGCCGGTGACGCCCCAGCCATCGTCCTGGCCGGGGTTGGCGCCGCCGACGCTGGTGGCAGGGCCGGCGACCGCGGCGGCCGCGCCGGGAATGGCGCGGTGGCCCATGATCGCCATCGCCACTTCGTCCTTCGAGATCACCGCTTCGTGCGTGACCCATTCATACGACGCTTCCGGGTACAGCGGGCGCAGGCCGGTGCCGTCGGCGCGCACGGTCCAGGTGCGCTGCGGCGACTTGCCGCCGGTCTCCCAGCAGAACACGATCTCGCCCGGATTCCACAGATTGGCCTGGATGTGGCCGACCTGGAACGGCACCGAGACCACGTGTTTGACTTCGCCGGTGCGCACGTTCAGACGGGCGATGCCCTGCGGGCCGGCGCCCATCTGGCGCGGACCGAACGCCGGTTCGAGCTTCGTGCCTGGCGCGAGGTGTTTGGCAGCCTGGCCGGGGCCGACCTTGAAGTAGACCCACTCTTCGTCGGCATCGAGCGCGAGGTCGCCGCCTGCTTCCAGTTCGGCTGGCAGATTCGAGACCACGCGCTGGTACGTGGCCGCCGGCTGCATGCGCCTGGCGGCGCTGTCCGTCAACACCCGCGCCAGGTCGGTCTCGACGATCTGCAGGCCGGTATCGGCCTTGCGCATGTAGTACAGCTTCATCGATTTGCGGGCCAGGTTCAGCATGCCGGTGTAGCCGCCTTCGGTCACCTGGACCAGGTCGCCCGTCTGCTCGTTGACCGCCAGCGCCTCGCTGCCGGCAAGGGCCGAGCGGAATACGAGCCACTTGCCGTCCGACGTCCATTGCGGGTGGGTCGGGTAGATCTTCGAGTCGCCGTGCGGTTTGCTGGTCAGGAAGGTGAGCATCGTGCCGGTGACCGGGTCCTTGACGAGCTTGCGCTCGGACGGAAAGCGTTTGCCGATCTGGGCCGACGCATCGGCGCACAGCAGCAGGGCGACGGTCAGGCCGATCGCGGACGTGAAAAGAGGGCGCATGGGAGTGTCTCCGTATTGTGGATGTTGTCCGCTCATTGTTACAGTACGTGTTGCTCAATTCCAATCAGTTTGTTGATTCTTTCTGCGTATTGACTGCCGCTGCCGGCAGCGCCGCATAAAATCCGCATACAACAAGGACATGGAGACCCTGACGATGACATCCCTGCGCGGCCCGTATCGCCTGCTGGTCCTGGTACTTGCCTGGCTCGTGCTGGCCGGCGCTGCCGCGCGCGCGCAGGCGCAGGCGCCAGCGGCTGCTGCGGCCGTCAATACGGACCCTGCGCGCGCCCAGGTCGTGCTGCCCGAGCCGGCCAATCCGGCGCTGCCATCGATCATCCTGATTGGCGATTCCACCGTGCGCAACGGTCACGACGACGGCCAGGGCAAGGGCGCGCAAGGGCAGTGGGGGTGGGGCAATCCGCTGGCGGCCCATGTCGATGCGTCGAAGGTCAACCTGGTCAACCGCGCGGTGGGCGGGCTGTCGAGCCGCACCTACATCAGCAGCGGTCACTGGGCGCGCACGCTGGCCCTGGTCAAGCCGGGCGACATCGTGATCATGCAGTTCGGGCACAACGACGCGTCGCCCGTCAACGACGACAAGCGCGCACGCGGCTCGATCCGCGGCGTGGGCGACGACGTGCAGGAGATCGACAACCTCCTGACCGGCAAGCGCGAAACGGTGCACAGCTACGGCTGGTACCTGCGCAAATTCATCGCCGACACCCGCGCGAAGGGCGCAACGCCGGTCGTCGCTTCGCTCATCCCGCGCAAGGCCTGGATCGACGAAGGCCCGGAGCAGGGCAAGGTGCGCCGCAACCGCGCCGACTATGCCGGCTGGGCCCGCGAAGTGGCGCGCAGCGAACAGGTGGGCTTCATCGACCTGAACGAACTGGTGGCGTGGCGCTACGATGCGCTGGGCCGCGAGGGCGTGATGGCGATGTTCCCGGCCACCGTGCCCGAGGAGCGCATCCACACCAACTGGGCCGGCGCTGCGCTCAATGCGCAGGTGGTGGCGACCGAACTGAAAGCACTGGGCGATGCGCGCATGGCGGGGTTCCTCAAGTCCGTGGACGACGTGCGCCCCGTGGTCGATGCGCGCACCGTGCGCGACGAGGCAGCGCGCGACCCGGCGCTGCCGACCCTGTTCCTGGTGGGCGACTCCACCGTCAAGAGCGGCGGCCAGAATGGCGCGATCGGCTGGGGTGAGCGCATCACGCCGCTGTTTGACACGCGCCGGATCAATGTGGTCAATGCCGCCATCGGCGGGCGCAGCAGCCGTACATTCTTTACCGAAGGGCGCTGGGACCGGGTCGTGGCTCAGCTCAAGCGCGGAGACGTGGTGCTGATCCAGTTCGGCCACAATGACGGCGGGCGCATTGGCGACCCGGCGTCGAAGAACCGCGCATCGGCGCCCGGCACCGGGCCCGACACGGTCGAGGATACCCGTCCCGACGGCAGCAAGGAACAGGTGCACAGCTTCGGCTGGTACCTGGCGCGCTACGTGGCCGACGCCAAAGCAAAAGGCGCGACCGTCATCATCGCCTCGCCGATCCCGCACCGCGACAAGTGGCAGGACGAGCGCGATTTCGCCCACTTTGCTGAATGGGGCCGGGAGGTCGCGCGCAACAGCGGCGCCCATTTCATGGACCTGACGATGCTGGTGTCGGACGGCTACCGCGCCATTGGCGCAGCAAAGGTCGATACCTTCTTTTCCGACGCACGCACCCACACGAACGCCGCCGGCGCCGAATTCAATGCACGCCAGGTGGTCGCCGGCCTGGCCGCACTGCCGGGCAATCCGCTGGGTCCCTACTTCGCGGCGCAGCGGGTTGCCCGGCAGTGCGACAGTTGGGGCGAACCCGGCGCGCTGCTGCACCGGGACGATTTCGACGGACCGCTGACGGGCTATATCAGCGAATACGCGAGGAAGCCAGGCAACAAGGTCGCCAACGTCGACGGCCGCCTGCTGCTCGACGTCGATTCGGGCGCCACCGTCTGGCTCGACAAACCGCTGTCGGGCAACCTGTTGATCGCCTACACGCGCAGGGTGGTGGTGGACGGCGGGCCGAATGACCGGCTGTCGGACCTGAACCACTTCTGGATGGCGCAGGATCCCCATCGCGCCAGTCTGTTCACCCGCTCCGGCGCATTCGAGGAGTACGACGACC
>Ga0308160_10006102_pt1 | contig 12362 bp, 19 predicted proteins | sample PhyFR1_FD_201036 | JGI IMG/M metagenome (GOLD analysis project Ga0308160, IMG submission 201036) | Phyllosphere microbial communities from UC Gill Tract Community Farm, Albany, California, United States - DLSLF.R1 | ecosystem: Host-associated > Plants > Phyllosphere > Unclassified | place: USA... | reverse complement strand
CGACGCCCCGATCTCGCCCGTCGGCCCCTCGCAAGCGAGAGGCGTCGGGGTCCGATCCACTTCATCGACGGCCCGGGATCCTGGCAAGCCAGGAAGCCCCAGAAGCCGCATGTCCTCCGTGAAGGGGCGCGGGTGGAGCATCATCGTCTCGCTTGAAGTTGTGTGGCTAGTGTAAACTAGCAAGACCAGTTATCTCTCTATAGAAATGAATCCTGCAGAGCTGGAGGAGGGCGGAAGGGTAAGGGAGAGGAGGGTCAGCTGGAGGAGCGAAGCCAAGGGGTAGGGGGGGTCGGCAGGGACGAACTGTGGTCAATGGGGAGCCAACCCTCGGTGCCGGCGGCGGCCGAGCTATAAGGGGTCGAGCGCTCGAAATCTGTGTGGCTGAGCCCGCCGGCCGAGGCGCGCACGAGCGACGCACCGCTTCGACCTCCGTCGTCCTCCTGCGCGAGAGACCCAGCCTAGGGCAGGGCATACGGAGCTCGCAGCAGCAGCGTACGCTGTCGGCGGCTTCCGATCGCTTAGATCTAATCGAGCGTGATGAGGACGCAAGCTTGTGGGTGTCGGGCGGGCGACTCACTCGTCGAGGATGCAGCTCGCAGGCGGGCACGTCGGCGCGCTCCACCTGCGGCGCGATCGATGATGAGCGCGACGACCGCCGGCCTCGTCCGCCTCGCTCTCGTTTCTGGCTCGCCCGTCACCGACGACCCTTCGACCCTTGCACCTTTCGATCGCAGACATGTCCAAGCGGCTCAACAAGCGCCAGCAACGGCTCGCTCAGGAGGAGCTCGCCGCTCCAGCCGCACCCGCTCCTGCAGCCGAGGCCAGCATCGATGCCACGGTCAGCGACAACGAGCACGACGACGATGACGAGCAGCCGGTCGCTATCCCGACGAAGAGCAGCGCCAACGTCTTTGCCGCTGTGCGTTCTGCCGCAGGTCGCAGATCGGTAGCTTGGAGCGGGTCGCTGAGCTGACAATCCTCTGGCACACGGCAGCTCAACGACGATCTTTCAGACGAAGAGGCTGAGGACGAACCCGAGAAGAGCGAGCCCGAGTCGGCGCCTGTAGCCAAGAAGAAGGTACGTCCGCTTGGACCGCCGCCTTTTTCAGTGATTTACAGCAGAGCTGATCGCCTCTCTCCTCTGCGTGCAGAGCTCAAAAAAGAAGAAGAAGAAGTCGAAGGCGGCCGTCGGCCTGTCCGACGTGTTGACCCCGCAGGCAGGCGGCGCGAGTGCGTCATCAGCAGCAGGCACGCCTGCCGGCAAGCGCAAGGCTGCCAAGGCGGCCGACGATGGTATGGACGAAGTCGACCGGGCGCTGGCGGAGCTCAAGCTCCAGTTCCCAGGGCTGGATGAGGAGCAGCGCGCTCGGGCGAGTGGCTCCTCGGGCAGCGACGACAAGCCGGCAGGAGGGCTCGCACTTGGGCTGAGGTGCGTGTCGAGCCGTCGTCTGTGTCGTCTGCGTCCGCAAGAGAGGTTGACCCGAGCTGACCTTTTCGCGCCCTCAGGAACCTACTCTCGATCGACACGCGCAGCCTGGATCCGGACGCCGAGCTCCGCCGCTTCTTTGGCTCCAAGGTGATCGCATCCGGCCCTACGGCGTCCAAGCGGCTGATCAAGACGCATCTCTCCAAGCCGCGCAATACGTGGCCGAAGGCAGCAATGCTGGGCCTCGGCATGCGCGAGCTCACGCCGGACGAGATTGCCGAGAAGCGCGGTCGCGACGGCCGGACCGGCGGCGAGGGCTCCGAGCGCTGGTTTACGTTTGTTCATGGCGGCGAGTACCGCGAGGCCCAGCGCCAGTTCCTCGGCGCCATCTCTTCGCATGGTGCGTAGCTCTGCGCGGTTGTACTATAGACACGGTTGCTCCAACCTGACTGTCGCTGTGCTGCTTGCCTTGTCAGACCCGAACCAGCTGTCGGCGCTGCTGCAGGTCTTCCCGTACCACACCGACACTGTCCTACAGAGTGCGTCCGTCGGTCGCTGAGCACAATTTGGCCCGAGCTGATCGCCCACCTGGCCTGCCCTCAGTGTCCGAGGTCTACCGCCAGCAGTCGGACCTGGGCGCCGCATCCGACTTTATCGACCGCGCCCTCTTTGCCTTCGAGCGCGCCTTCGTGCCCGCCTTCAACATTTCGCTCGGCACCGCCCGGCTCGACTTTGGCCGGATCGAGAATCGCGGCTTCTTCCTCGCCCTGACCAGGGATCTGCAGTACGTTCTTCGGCTACGCTTTCTCTTCTCTTGCCTAGCCTTATTCTGACGGCCTAGCCCTCGCACCCAGATTCCTCGGCCGTCGCGGCTGCTGGAACACGAGCTTCCACTTCGCCAAACTGCTGCTGTCGATCGATCCGTACTCGGATGTGCGTCGCTGCTCTCGCAGCCGCCTCGCATTGCAGCCGACGGCTGATCGACCCCTGACCCCCTTCAGCCGCAAGCCGCCCTGCTCCACCTCGACTTCCTCGCGCTCAAGTCGGGCCACTCGCAGTGGGTGCTCGACCTTACGTCGACGTTCGACGGTGCTATCGCCGAGATGGGCCCCGGAGGCGGGCGGGTCGGCGTCCTGCCCGGTTGGAAGTGGGCTCGAGCGCTCGCGATGCGCAACCTGGAGGGTGTCGGTCCCCCTTTCTACTGTCGCCGCTCTCGCCAGTCTTGCTGACGGTTCCTCGATCGTTCGGTGCTGCAGGACGGAGAGAAGGCGGATGCGGCGCTGCGGGACGCCGTCGTCGACGCACCCTGGGTCGTGCCGTGGCTAATGGACAAAGGTGAGCTCCCGCCGACGACGAGCCGCTGTGGCTCCCGTCCGCTGACCCTGCCATCCGTCTGCAGCCGGACTCAGTCTGCCGGATGCATTCCGCACGCATCCGCTCTTCGAGCTCAAGATCGGCTACGAGTGCGTGCTTGCAGGTTCGGTTGTCTTGCGAGGCGCCCGGCTGACCCTTTGTGACACGCAGGGGACCCGTCTCGACGCTGCATCTCCTCTCGCACATCCACGTCATCCGCTGTCTGCCGCTTTACAAGGAGGCGGCCATCCTGTCTTGGCTCTCCAAGACGATCCCGACCTACCTCCCGCTGGCCGACTCTGCGCCTGCACCCGAACGCAAGGCCGCGCTCGCCTTCTTCAAGGCCGGCACGCCCGAAAACATCGTCCGGCACGTCATGGTCTCGGAGGACAACTCAACGCTGCTCGGCTTCCTCGAGCGCAGGTGGAGCCAAATGATGGGCATGTCGTTCGACCCCCTGCCGCCGGCCAAGTCGATCTCGGCCTACGACGTACGTCCCGTCACCGTCTCCTGCCGTTTCGCTCTCTCTGCTCCACTTCACTGACATCTCTCGGCGCGTCCGCGTTATCTCGACAGGGCGACTACTTCATGAACGTGACGCGCGGGCGACGAGAACGATCGGCCGGCCGGCACGAGCACGAGGGCGAGGACGCGGGCTTGATGCAGGCCATCATGGACTCGCTCATGGGCATGGCTGGCGCTGGCGCTGCTGGCGACGGCGCGGCCCAGGGCGCCGGCGGCGGCATGATGGCTGGTCTTGCCGGCCGGCTGCGTGCGATGCTCGGCGGCGGCGGCGGCGCCGAGGATGGGCAAGAGGTCCGTCCGCGTATCTGTCAAAGGGCCCTTCTATGTCCATTGCTGACCTCCGACCATCTCTTTGCTCTTCAGATCGACGACGACGAGCGCCAGGCGATGCTCGCGCAGATCATGGAGCTCGCGGAGGAAACGCGGGCGACGCGCGCCGGCGGGCCCCTGCCGGGCGGCTTCCCAGCCGACGACGACGACGACGACGACGACGACCAGTACGAGGACGAGAGCGACTACAGCGACCGATGAGCATGCGCTCTCTCTATTCGTCGCGACGACAGCCGCTGGTGTCAGCGAAGCGAGCGGGGCGGGTTAGACGGGCGGCGCGGCCTTCGTTGCCGTGGTCCGGAATGAAAGGGGCCGCGCGCGCCGGCCTCCTTTGCGCACCCCTGACGGTCATCTCCGACCAAGATGCGCGATGGCAGGGACCCTCCGGCAGCTCTCTTTAGGGCTCGATGCCGGCGACTCCTCCTCCTCCTCCTCCTCCTCCTTCACCCTTCACCCTTGTGCCGCCCTCCTCGCCTCATCTCGCCACGCTCTGAGCATGGCCAGGATCGTCCAGCAGGCGGCTGGCCTCACCCAAGGCGTCTCACGGTCGGGCACCCAGCAAACGCAGCAGCCGGGCGTCGGCCGATCAGCTCAGTCTGCGTCGACCTCAACAGCGCGCCCCCGGCTCGCTACCGACCGGCCTCCTCCCGTGCGTGCCACCACTGGCGCTTGCTAGGCAGCCGCTTAGCTGATGGACGCCTCGGTTTTGCCCTGCCCTCCTGTCAGAGAGGCAAGCACTACCCAGTGAAGGCGCGCGCTGCCGTGCTTGCTCTACCGGCAGAGCCGGCCGTCGCGAGCTCGGGCCCTCCGCCGCCGCCGCCGGTGCGTCTCTCTCCCGCTGCCGATCCCAAGCCCTTGACCAGCACAACTTGACGCCGTCAGTCGCTGACGAGCCTCAAACTGTCTGGCGGTACATAAGCTCAACCCGCTGCACGTCCCGGAGCTGCTCGATCTCGTGCTCTCGTTCGTCGCCGCCGGCCCCTTCTCGGCTGGCCTGCTGCGGACCAACTCGCTCTTCTACTCTACCCTACTCGGGCCGCTCTACCTCGACATCAACCTCAAGAGTCCGATGCGCCGCCTGACGGACCTCCTCGACTGCCTAAAGCGCCGCGACGAGGACGCGCTCGCAGCTCTTGAGGTCCGATGTCTCCGCTTCCGGCTGTCGCGCAGGAAGCAGGCCGCGGGCCATCTGGACAAGCTCAGGATCTTTCTGGCAGACCGCGAAGACTTGGCCTCCAAGCTACGGACGCTCGAGGTCGTGATCGAACGTCCAGTCTCGTACCTCCAGGAATATCAGGTCGGATCCGACTTCGGCTGCCTCGTCGACGCGGCCCTGGGTCTCGACCGGCTCGTGCTCCGAGGCATTGGATCGCGCGACCCAAGTCTCTATGGTGGCCTTGTCTATCACCTCGAGCAATCGCACTCGGCCGAGACACTCAAGAACTCACTATCGAGCTTCCGGCCGAGAGCTTCCTACCCGAAGCAGCCTACGGCGGCCGCCTCTCGCCCGCTGGCGAGATCCGCACCTTTTTCCACCCGCTGGCCAGCTCGTTCCCGAGCGAGCACCGGGGCATGCTGTCCCGAGCTTTACTCAAACTCCTACTCCGCTGCCTATTGCCCAACGATGACAACGACGATCCAGACGGCTGGGACTGGGAACCCCCGTGGACGCCTCCCTTCAAGACGCTCACGCTCGGCCCTGCTCTGGTCGCTTGGATTGACTGCCCGGCCTGCGGCGTGGAGGAGAGGAAGGAGTGGGCTCTGGCGCAGCGAGTTGTCGCGGACAAGGCGGCCGACCTCGGCTGCACCATTGTGTTTCCGGAAGGCGTCGACCTCGGCCGGGTCCTGGACGTCGGCGACCCCGTTTATGCGGCTCTAGGGCCCGTCAACACGCTCGAGCAGTGGGAGGACGGGGTTTGGCCGACGACGGACGGCGCCGAGTAGAGACAGAGCCCTCCATTGCATGCATGCGCCCTTTGCGAAGACGACTCTCTCGGCCTTGAGAACGTGTGTGTGCTGGCCTCCTGTCGGCGGCCCTCTTCGTGTGCATGTGGCCGTGAGCGACGACGCGAAGGCCCGCGCAAGTCGCGCAGCAGTCGGTTCGAGCCGAACCTCTCTCCGCCTTCCCCTCTAACCTCTATCTCCAGCCTCTCTCATGGCCGACCAAGGCCTGATCACAAGTCTCGGCGCGATGGATCTGCGGCGATCCAAGACGTCGTCGGCCAGTCGCCTCCGGCCGGCGCTCAGCTACGCCCAGGCCGTCGTCGGCGGGCCGCCGGGCCCACCGTCCGCCTCGCCGCTGCCCCTTTACCGACCCTCGGCGCTCTCTGTGAGCTCAAGCTCCAGCGGGAAAGCTTCAGAGGTTCGAGACTGACTGAAGTCAGCTGGCTCGCTACAGTCTCGTCTCACTAGGCCTGCACGCCAGCCGACGGCCGACCCGGACTCGGACAGCTCGAGCGAGGATATCACGTCCAGCGTACCTGCGACTCCGACCAGTCTGAGCAAGCTCGTATCGCGCACGCTTGCAGTACGTCTCAAGTCAGGACAGATGTCAGGCCTCGTCAGTCTGACTGACGGCCATCTACCTTTCGACAGGCACTCCACCCGCTGCGCATACCCGAGCTGCTTAACTCGATCCTCTCGTACCATCCGACCGACAAGATCGATCCGGCCCACCTCTGCATCTCGCGCACCTTCTACGCTCGGCTTTTCCCGCGCCTCTACGAGACGGTCGACGTCGCAGACTGCTGGCAGCTTCGTCATTCCTTCTTGCGAACGCTGGAGCACCTGCCCGAGGAAAAACGTAACGCCTTTCGGATTAAGCGCATGCGTCTGTCCCTGCAGACGGCCGACCGGCAACGACAAGCTCAGACTTCTCCGCCGACTCACCATAATCTTCAGTCTTTTGCGGTCCCTCCGGATCCAACTCTCCTCCCTATCGGTCTTCGTCGCGGACGAACGGCCGGGCGTCTACCCGGACCGACACGACCCGTCCTTCGTCCCCTGCATCGTCGCCCTCTGCCCGCACCTGCGCTCGCTTGTCATCGAAGGCTTCATCGACAGCTCTACTACGGCCTCCTCCTTCACACCCTCTTCAAGAGAGCCCCACGTCAATCGTCGAGGAGATGAGCCTCACGGTCCCACCGGACGCGTTCTGGTTCCAGAGTCCGGACCAACCCCTCGCACGCGTCATCTGACTCGCCGGTTCGCCTCGCAGTCATCCAGACGTTCATCGATGACCCCAAAGACAACAAGATCGCCTTTGGCGCAGACCTTCTCGCGAACGTCGTTGGCTCAATCGCCGATCCGCCACGGTCGACTTCGGGCGCTGATTTTCGGGCCAGCGTGGTCGGTGTACCTCGAGCGATGCGGACACTCGGAGCGCCTCCAGGCCGCGCTCGCTCTTCATATCCTCGCCACCAACGACGACGAGGGCAGCTTTGACTGGCAGGTAAGCATCCTAGCCGACCCGATCTCGTCTATGCTGCTTGCGGCCGACCCCGCCTTTGCGGCGGTCGGACCCCTCGGGACGATGGCTCTGTGGGCGGAAGGGCTGTGGCCGGACTTTGACGACAGCGAGTGGGACGACGACGACAACGCGACGGCAGCAACACCGCTGACGAGATCGACGGGGACGCGATCATCCATCTCGCGGCCGCAGCTTTCGCCTACCTATTCGACAACGAGAGCGGCGAGGAGAGCGCCGGCGACTAACCCCGCTCGTCTTCGTCGCTGTATCCGATGCGATGCTCTATGGCTCTCTCTCTCTCTCTCTCTCTCTCTCTCTCTGCTGCAGCGGCTCGGCTGCCAGTCTGACCATGAGCAAGTGGAGGGGCAACCGTGAATACGTACTCACGGCCGATGTTGCGGAGCCCCAGCTCCCCGGTCGCGAGGCGGGCGTCCCTGCCACCGCCCTCTTCGACCTTCGACCGCAAGCACCCCATCCCACCTGATCGCCGCCACGCCCTGACGGACGGATGCAAGACTTGCGAGACCCTTTGCACTGCAACCCGCACTGCAACCCTTCGACCTAGCGATGCCGAAGCTGCCGCCACGGGCGCCTCCGACGGCCGAGGCCGAGCCGGTTCCGGGCAGCAGGCAGCCCTTGGTCCCGCCGCCCTCGACCGACATCCGGCCTGGCAATCTGCAGAAGCCTGACCGGCCTTCTGAAGTCGTGAGTCCCCGGTCTTGGCCATCGGTCGTGATCTACCACTGACGCTGCTTCCTGTCGGTTGTTCGGCAGGTCATGTCCACCGGCTCAGCCTCAGCTGCCGCGCCCCGCGCCCCGTCCTCCAGCTGCCGACCGGTGCGTCGTCCCATGTCGTAGGCTTTTCACTGTTCTCCCGAGTTAACGTCTCTCGCTTCGAATCTAGAGCCCTCTGCAGGTTCCAGAGCTCCTGGACCTCATCCTTTCGTTCGTGCCTGTCGACGAGGCCTTCAGCTCCTCTCTCCTGCGGACGAGCCGAGCGTTCCACGACCACCTCCGACCTCGACTCTGGGCCCATGTCGACCTCACCGGGAGCAACCCGCGCCGTCATCCGACCGCCTTCATCGAGTGCCTCACCCGCGCGGAAGCTGCTTCGAAGCTCAATAGCCGAAGTGCGAGGGAGCGGCCGACGCCGGTCATCAGCTCGGTCGCCTTTGACATCGATGACTCGTCGCGCGAGCGCCTCGACACCGAGCGCTTGACGCTGCTCTTCGGCGTCGGGCCAGCAACAGCTATCACCGAGCTGTCGGTGAATATCGTCGGCGAGGTCGACTTTGACGACATCTCACTCGACGCGGAGGGCATCGCCGAGATCGTTGCGCACTGCCGCCAGCTGCGGCGCCTCGTTCTCCGCGGCCACGTCTCGGAACTCGTCTTTGCCCGACTGCATCACGTCCTCGGCAACATGGGTCCTGACGCCGAAACACGACTCGCGTCGATCGAGCTGGAACTCCCGCCGGAGGCGCTCTTGCTCCGTTCTCAGAGAATCGAGGTCGGGCCTGCCCTGCCCCGCATCGGTACGATACGGACACTGTTTGCCGCACCGAGACGGCGAAAATACGCCCGTCAGCTCTCGAATAGCCTGCTCGGCTACATCCTTCGGACGGCCGAGGGCGATCAGCCCTTCCAGCAGACGCTCATCCTCGGGCCCGAGGTGACGGCCTACCTTGCTGGCCCGCTCTGCACGGCCGACGACCGTAAGGAGCTCGCACTCGCGCAGAAGGTGGCCGAAGAGGCGAATCGCACTGGCGACTTCCAGATCCGTTTCCCGGCCGGCCTTGACCTCTCGGCCGAGCTCGAGAGAGAGCCAGCTTACCAGGCGGGGGGCATCGACGCCCTCGTTGAACTCTGGTACGAGGACGAGTGGCCGCTCACCCTGCCCGAACCCGAGGGGCCAGACGATTTATGAGCAGGCAGTCCTGCCTGCCCTATCTCCGACCTTTGAAGGCGCTACCTGATAGACGCACGACGAAAGGGCGGCTGGCGTACTCGTCGGCTGGGCGGCGGCGGCGGCGGCGGCGACGACTGCGCGCGCCGACGGCTCGACCTCTTCCTCTTTCCGTCGACGCGTGTCGCCGCTCGTCCCAGCCCGGCCGACCGTGTATCGACCAGCCTTGCATCCTCATCAGACCGACACTCACGAAACACGGCCGGACAGGTCTATGGCCAGCTTGGGTCATGCGGCTCGCTTCCTGGCTGCCGAAGACTTTCCCTTGTGACGCATCCGGCCTGGAGGACGGGCTCAAGGTCGGCGCCGCAGGGCTGACCACTCCCATCGCTCCGCTCGTGGCGTCAACCCCTTTGGACCCCTCGGCGGCGCTCGACGATGGGTGCTGCAGCCCCTCGAGAATTGCCACGGCGATTGGACGTGTGGTGGCGCCTCGGATGTCATCGAAGGCGGCTAACCTCCGGTCCCTTCAGGAGGCAGCTCGCTCTCCTCGAGACGCTCGGCCGCCGCCATCCCAGGCCCCTGACCGGCCACCTCATCGCCTCCTCCACGAGCCGCTCTCGTGGTACGGGACGCTCGGCGCTGATGAAGCGGGCCCCTAGCCCCTCTCGACTTCGCGGCCGACCGAGCCGGGGACACCGGGAGGCGTCCGGGTAGGTCTGCGAGGCGGCCGTGTCACCGCCGCCCCGCCTCCCACGACGCGCTCCAGGGGCGGGGCTCGTGCAGCGCGCGTGCATCTCGACGGCCCGGCCAGTCATCTTCGACCTCGAGGGGACATCTCGCGATCTGCTAGAGCAGCTCGAGAACCTAGTGCCGGTCCAAGCGGCCCCGTGGCGGGCAGCCTGGTTCTTCAGCCGCTCCTCCTTGTCTGTGACAGAAGCGGCCGCTGACGCTCGCTGACGCTGACCCTCGTTGGCCTGTCGGAGGCCCAGGCGTGCTCGGACGCCGGCCTTCCCACCGGCGAGATCCATCGGCCAGCCACCGAGCGGACACGCATCCGGAGCACAGGGGTGCTCGCGAACCAATGCCGGCGACAGGAGGGACCCCTTCCGCCGCACTTTCCCCTTTTCGTCCTCGCCTCCCTGACGACCGGCGCGACCGACATGCGACCAGGTGCTCTTTCACACCGGGGCCGCTCTGCGATCAAACCGCAACCTCGCTGGCGGCCTATAAAGGTCGGCTCGAACTCGCCCTGGGTCTCTTCCCTCATCCCTTCCTCTTCCTCTTTCCCCCTCCCCCCTCCCCTCCCTCTTCTCGCGCGATGCTGTTCCGGCCTCTCGCTTCTCTTCTCGTTCTCGCCGCAGCCGTGCAGGCCACGCTGCCATTCGGAGGTGTCTGCTTGAGCGGGCTCGAGCTCGGCATCTCCACCAAGGGCAATATCCGCGGCTCCTACCAGGCCCCGGACATCACCCAAGGTAGGGCGTCGAGCGGCTCCCGCTCCGCTGTGGTTGCGACCTGACTTGCTCTCCTCCCTACTGCTCAGTCTCACACTTTGTCGGTCTCGGTGCCAATCTGTGCGTGCTTCGAGGCTCTCCGGGCACCTGTGGCGGCGGCTGACGGCCTGCTCTGCACCTTTAGCATTCGAGTTCCTTTCGGTTGGGATTACATGGTCGGCGGCAAGATCGGGGGCGAGCTCGACGCCACGTACTTGTGAGTCACCTCTGCCTCTGCGTGTTCTCGCAAGCACTGACGACTGGGTATCCCTCTCCAGTGCTCTCGTCGATTCTTACGTCCAGGCCGCCCTTTCCGCCTCGGCCGACTGCAACGTCCTTCTCGAGCTCGACGCTCTCGGCGGCTTCGGTGGCAAGGCTCTTGGCCATGGCTCCGTCTCGATCGAAGCTGTACGTCGGCTTGTCTGATCCAATACCCTCTGCTCGCTCTGACCTCGACGGCTCGTCCTTGCGCCTCAGTACGCCGACCTTTGGGCCAAAGTCTCCGCTCGCTACGCCGGTCAGGCCCGTGTCTCGTTCTCTCTCCGCAACTCGGTCTCGGGCAACAGCCGTCTCTGGGCCTCGGCCTGCCAGGCTGCCGTTGCCAAGATCCGCGCGTCCGGCTGCGTCAGTAACAAGATCGCGCTCGGTCTCGGCGGTGGCGGCCTCATCCAGGGCCTACTCGGCCTCTGGGGCAGTGCTATGCGTTCGTCTCGGCGCGTGTCTCGAAGCTTTTTTGCGGACCCCCACTGACGTCTCGAGCGGTCCACAGTATCGGTCAAGGATACTATCAGCCTGACGGACGGTCTTGTCTTCGACGTCTCGAGCTTCCTCGACAGCGGCGCTCTCGGTCTCTCTGGCATCTGCCTCGGCAGCAACTCTCTTGCCGTACGTTTTCTGTGCTTTCTGTGAAAACTCGATCGGAACGCTCTTCTGACGTTTCAGCTCCGGACGCCTATAGATCGGCGCCATCCACTCGTGGCTTTCCCTGCACAAGCGTCGCGCCTTCTTACACACGGGTGGAGGGTCGAACGACAACTGCGCTCGCTTCCTCGGCTCCGGTCTGGCCAGTACGTCCATTGTCCTCGACCTCTGAGAGATGCTCGTCTGACGCCGGCGTCTTATCTTACAGCGCTCGAGGCCCACTCGAGCTCATTCCTCGGCTTCACCATCGCAGGAGCCGGAGCGGTCTCCGGCGGCTTGAGCATCGCTCCTCGTGCTAGCGGCAAAGATTGCTCCCTTGTCTCGCAGGTCATCGCTCCTCGCTTCCCTCACTTGTAAGCTCCCGTTTCTCACTCCCGGATTGGATCGACTGCTGACATGCACCTCCCTACTGTCTCAGTACCGCCGCGGTCTCCGCGGGCGTCGGTGCCGGCGCGTCCGTCTCTGCCGGCGGAGGAGCCTCAGTTGGCGCCTCGATCGGTGCTTCGGCTGCTCTGCCCGTCCCCTCGGCCTCGCTCACGGCTGGTGCTGGCGGCGCCGCATCCGCGTCGGGCGCCGTCTCTGCCGGCGGTTCGGTCTCGGCCGGCCTCACGACATCGGTCCGCGTCAGCCTGCCTTCCCTTGGCGGCGTCGTCCTGTCGGGTCTCGAATTTGGCATCGACGCCAAGGGCTCGCTCACTGGCGGCCTGACCGGCTACTCGGCCCCGGACGTCACGCAGATCACGCACTTCGTCGGCCTCGGCGCAAATCTCGTCCGGCTTCCGCTCGGCTGGAATTACCTCGTCGCCGGCGGCGTCTGCGGCGCCGGCCAGCTCGACACCACCTACTTCGCCCTCATCGACACGTACGTCAAGGCCTCGCTCGCTGCCTCGGCCGACTGCCGCATCCTGCTCGATCTCGACACCTTTGGTCACTTTGGCG
>Ga0308160_10006101_pt1 | contig 12363 bp, 18 predicted proteins | sample PhyFR1_FD_201036 | JGI IMG/M metagenome (GOLD analysis project Ga0308160, IMG submission 201036) | Phyllosphere microbial communities from UC Gill Tract Community Farm, Albany, California, United States - DLSLF.R1 | ecosystem: Host-associated > Plants > Phyllosphere > Unclassified | place: USA... | reverse complement strand
CCTGTGTATTATCACACACGACTCTAGCCCAAGATCGCCTTGGCGCCGGGGGGGCTGGTCTCGGTCCACGAGGTTTTTGTGGAGATCTATCGAATTTCCCAGAACTCAATCCACGCCAGAGGGGTGGTTTGGGCGGTAGGGGGGCTATTGTTGATGTTGAAGTTTGGGACTGTTCACCATCGTACAGTGATGAGGTCGTACTGGTGACTTCGGAGATTGCTCTGAATAATGGTGGGGGTGGGGGTGGTCGACGAGTGGGAATCGGAGGTGGTTGTTTACGAGTTGGTGATCCTTCGAGATTGGGACGTCGGATCGATGGTCGCGGGGTAATGGGGGAAGTAGCAGTTTCCGCAATCGATATTTTCTGACCACTAGTCCAATTCCTAGCTCGAATAGGTGGGGGCGGAGGGGGCGGTTTCTTCTTGATGGCACCTTGAACATGAGTAATAGGTTGTGTCCGAGGTGGTAAAGGAGGTGGCACCCTCTCCTCGCTTGTTTCTTCAATGGACTGGAGTTGTGCCTTCAAATCCTCTACCAATTGAGCTTTACTAGCAGCTTGAGAAGAAGATTGAGGTAAACTAGCTTCTTGTTCTAGTAATTCCAACAATTCAGCGTTGGCAGCTACCAGCCCCGGGATCTCGGGATGATGAGATGTATTGGAGATGGAATCGTGGTCGTAATCTGAGAAATCAATAAGTGGGCCAGAGGGTAATGATTCCCTTCTAATTACTGGCGAGATTTTGGGATCGGGCGGGAGTGGTTTTGACATAGACGAGGTGGGTGGGGGTGGCGGACGGACATATTTCGCCAAGATTGATTCACGTCTAAGCAAAGCAGCTTCCCGGTGTGGTGGTATTACCTCAACATCCGCACTATTCGTGGTATCGACTTCTTTCTGCTTGATCGGATTAAGAGGCGGATCGCCAAGTCGTCTTCCACCCAGTACCTTGAACCCATGATCTCCTCGACGATCATCTTTACTCCTCTTATCATTCGCACTGTGGACCTCAGGCGCAGAAGCTCGATGTATAAATTCCCTGCCGGTCTCTGTAGGTTGGGATTTCCCAAAATCGAATCGAGCAGCTGAAAATAATGGTGCGGCTACTACTTCACTTGGCGATGAGGGGGTGAGGGTCTTGATCAGGCCAGAGGAGGAACGGCGGATCGCTTTTCCTCGAGTCAATTTCCGAGTTGGGGCTGAGGTCGATGCCGGTTCTGTGCTGTTGGTTTCTTCGGATTCTGCTAGGGTTGATAATGATCGATGAGCGCTTGCGCTTGAGATGCTTGGTCGAGTGGACGGTTTGATTTCGGGTTCTGGCACAGTCTCGGCAGATTTGCTTGTGCTTGTGATAGGTCGAGGAGTGGACTCGATAATCTCGGGTTCCACCACAGGCTCAGCAAGTTTGATCGGGCTCGATACCTCTGGAACTGTGCTTGCGCTTGGAACAGGTCGAGGAGTGGGCGCGATGACTTCTGGTTCCGCGAGAGCCTCAATCGGTTCGGTGGGGCTCGATACCTCCAGGATTTCTGGGGACGTGGTGGAGCCGACCAGGGAAGGTGCGGTTTGTATAAGCGTCTCAGGTTGACTGGGAACCTCATCATCCACTTGACTTCCCACTGGTGTTTCTGAAACAGCCTCCTCTTGTGCGGGAGACTTCGCAGGCTCGTCCTCAGGGATAGATGGCGGATCGAGCTTGACGGCAGGTGGACCTGGGGAAGCGACGGGTGATGGTTCAGATACTGGTTCCACTTTTGGAGACACTTCGACTGTCGTGGTTTCCGCAATAGTGGGCTCGACGTGTGTAGCCTCTTCCTCCGCGGGAAGCTCAGCCGGTCGGGATGCGAGCGGAGGTGGTGCAGTAGGTTGAGAATTCGAGCGTTCGTTGACTATCGTACTGGATTGCACGGTAGCAGCGGCCGCTGGCTCTTCAGCAGGACTAGCTGCTTCCTCTTGTTCAGCAGCTCGATCTTCACCCTCCGATAATGGACTCGCGTTCTCCCTGGCAGCCAGATTCCCTCCCCCCGTTCTCAGTTCTTTACTCCCCCGCCTCGCGAATTCCCTCTGCACCCTCTCCTCTAATGAATACCCAGCTAGTAAATCTTCATTCCACATCCTCCTATCATTCCTATCCTCATCTCCATCCTCCACCGGTCCCTCGATCACCTCGGGTACGATTACGGGGGAAGAAGGCGCAGATTCATATCGCGTTGATGCCCTCGACGGCGGTCTATTCTCGGGGTCTGAGCGATTGGTTTCGGATTCTGGTAGAGCGATTGAAGGTACAGGAGGAGCAGATGCTAGTTCGTATCCCGGTGGAGGAGAGTTTGGGATTGGGGGTTGTTCTTGAGATGTAAAAGTTGGTGGGAGGCGGGAAGAGGAGGATGTGGGGAATGGGAATGGAGGTGGGGGTTCATCGTTCTCGGGTGGTACATCTGGATATCAGTCTTCATCTCTCGAATTGGTCGTGGTAAGTAAGAGAGGTACGTACCATCCCAAACGTTTAATCTCCGCATACTAGCTCCTCTAGCTAGACCTATTGCCCTACCTTCCTCTCTCGAGCTAACGGTTAAACGACGAGTCAATCCAGCTCCCTCATCTTCAACCTCTCTAACTATCCTTCTCCGCCTTCTAGGTGCTGGAGTTGGATTCCTATCATCCCCCTGGCCTGGAGTATCCGATTCCATGATCCGCCCTAAATGACCTAACGAAGTCATACTTGCATTCCCAGCAGCATGTCCCTGGCCAGTTTGTCTCAATCGATCAGTCCTTCTCCTCCCCTCCGAGGGTCTACTAGTACTAGAACCAGCCCCAGCTCTGACTGTTGGAGGAGCAAGTAAACCCGAAACGAACCTTTCCCCCTCTTCCCTCCTCCTACTAGATGGACCGGCATCTGTCCTTTGACTCTGAGAGGTGGTTGGCCGACGGTACGATGAGGGCAATACGAGATTTGGGTTGGAAATCTCCTGTCTTGCCTGAGAGGAGAGTGGGCGAGGTGCAAGGGCTAGGTATGGTTGGGGGATTGGTCTGTTCGGGTCGGGTGTGGGGGTGGGTTTGGCTTTTTTACGTTTAGCCTTTGGCGCTGGATTGTTAGATACTTGTCTCGGCTCCTGGGAGTATATCATACCTGCAGCCTGATATCTGTTAGCGTTGCCAGGTATGTGAATAGAGATGTGACTCACCCCTGCTCGAATGACTGGCTCCCGGCCAGACCGGCCTGAATCCATCTTTCCTACTTTCGCACGTAATTGCTCGCAAGCGATACAAGATATATAGCTAGCATCGAGTTACTCCCTCTGGCCAGACTGGTACTGCTCAGCCTTCTTTATTGGGCAGTGGGGTATAGGTGATGGTACAAAAGTTGATTGAAAGGCATAGATGTACAATTACTCTTCCCGGTGGTTCAGGGGTATACGTCATACAATCATTCATAACCGCCAAGGTATACTGAAATCGATACAACACAGCATCGATAACATAGCTGCGACAGTTCATGTATAAGATGCGAAAGATCATGATGAGGAAGCAAGGAAGTTGATTGTATTTATGCATATATCCTCTTTACTCAAGATTCTCCATCGTTTAACCTACTTCTTTCCGGCGTCAACCTTCTTCTGGGCGGCATCCTGTTTATCAGCATCGTTGGTCATAATCTTGAATGAGAGAGACATACAACCTCAGCCTGAGCGGCCTTGAGCTTCTCCTGGGAAGCCTTGAGCTGTTCCTGTTCCCTCTTTCGGATGTATTGACCCTCTTCAGCTTGTTCTCGCTGGCTGAATAGTCAGTCTAAAGCTTTCCTGCAGTATATTGAAGGGTTGAGAATGTGGAGCTAGAAGGGATTGGGATGAAACAGAGGAGGGTTGACCGGGGGATAGACTAGGACTCACGAGAAACCCTTGGAAGATCCGGTGGATCCTTCTGGTCGGGTGTCGGAGTAGTTTCGGGCAGCCATCTGTCGGTCAGCGTGGTCCATAACAGAGTAATCCTTGATCAGGGCAGTGTAGATGGAGCAGAGGGCGGGGGGTATGAGTAGAGGAACTGGAATGGCTGGATTGTATGAAGGGAGTCACCCGTCTAGCCTATCACCCTGGCCACCTGGTCCGTTGAGAGCCGAATAGAGGACGAAGCCTTCGGAATGGTGGCCCACAAGTCTCATAGCAGCTCGGGAATGGGGAGAACGTGGAGGAGAGAGCCCCTACTCGACCGCCTCAGGTCATAGAGATGCCCGGCCTCTGAGAGGGGATGACCGGCCATCGTGGTGATACCAAATATGAAGGAGTGGACTTACAGCAGGAGCTCGGAGAGAGACTCGGGCAGACCTAGTAGCTCGGATAACATTCATCATTGTATTGGTATTTGTTGGTGGGTGTTGGTAGTGGTAGTAATGTAGTGATTGATCTAGGTATCCATGCTGTTCGGCAAGCGAGCGTCATTGGGTGCGTGGCAGAATTAACACGTCATTCTAACCTTGAAGTGGAGGTGAATCAACTGTATCCCTTCTCGGTGTGCGTGACTACCCGTAAATCAATACCATCTACACCCCGCTTTGGTCACGACTACGACCTAATTGTATACCATCTTGACCAGAGCGTTATCCAAATGTCGAATTTCTACTCCCACCCCTCGCCGTCAAAAGCTACTACAAGCACAAAGAGACCTTATGAGAGTACGACACCTTCTAATCTCGGTACACCTCGCGACTCGACAAATGGAGGTAGGTCACCTGGACCAAATAAGAAACCCCGGTCGAATGAGGAAGGGAAAGATATTGGAAAAGGGGGACAGTGGATGATTGGAAAGCTGGAAGAGCTACAGAGGATGTATAAAGAGGTTTTATTGGCTGCTACTGCTGTTATTCAGTATCAAACTTATGCTTTACGGTTGTGGGTCCCTTTGTCTATTCATTTGGAGGGGGACTGATTTGGTAGAAGTCATAAGTCTCGTGCTCTGCCTGTACACCTCCAACGACGGGTCAAGATTGCATGGGGGAATTTTGAAGCTACGCGCCGGCATGTTCAGGCTTATATGGTAAGCTATCTCGCCGGTCATGCGCTCATGACAGAACGAAGCAGCGGCAGACACTACCCCATCCTCAAAACACCTAACCATCCCAGTCCCCCTCCCGACCTCGACAACACTATCAATACCCCAAACCTCAGCAGCCCCACTCGCTTCTCCGATCCCATTATCTGCGTCTACCATGCTTCCCTTTTCAGAACCTCCCACTTCCAAGACCGAAGTCAAGAATGAATTCGAGTTCAATACACTGCCGACGTTACCTGGTAACAACGGACTGGATCTTGGGAATATGAACATGGGGGATTTCGCAGCTATGATGGCAGGCAACGGATTCGATTATTCCATGGCACAACAGACGACTCAAAATAATCAACTGGATCCACCACCGATGCAAATGTCGACCAATACATCTACCAACCGGGAACAGTCCGATACAGATCGACTCCTAGCTCAACTAGGCGCATTCACAGGTCCAGATACTACTCAAAATCAACAACCTATTACTGCGGTAAATAACGATGAGGTTGATGCTTTGCTCGCTTCATTGAATGATGGGAATGTGGGAGCGGGGGATTATTCGAATTTCGATTTTGGGGATATCGATCTGGGGAGTTTGGGGGATATGTCGGGGTTGTTTGGGACCTCGACCATGCCGGATGCGCAGGCGCAATTGGGTGGTCAACAAGCGATGCAGATTCCGCCGAATGCGAACACGAATACGAATACGAATTTGCCAAATTCGAATACCATGCCGAGCAACACGATGCCAAGTAGCAGTACGATGGTACCAAACCCCCAGCCTCAGGCCTCATCACTACCACAATCGCAGCCGCAACAAAGTCATTCGCAACAACAAACCCAACCCCAACCACCGACTCAATCGCAACAACAACAACCTCAAATACAACAACAACCTCAGATACAACAACAACCTCAAATACAACAACAGCCTCCACCGCTCAAACAAGAACCACCACCCACCACTGTACCAACAACAGATCCAAACCTCGATATGAGCCACGTATTTGATGATTCACAAGCTATTGATCTTGATGATTTCAATTTTGTAGATGGGGATGGAGAGGAGGGGGGGATTGATTTGACGGGGGATGAGTTTGAGAATTTGTTGGCTGCTTTCAATTAGCCCCCACTACTATCTGGCCCGGAAGAGGAAGGAGAAGGTGGAAACATTTTATGCCAATGAGGCATTGTATCGTTATTGGTGGGTATGTACTGGGTCTTGTTCCCTTCTCACCCTGACTCGTGCTCCGTATCCACCAGTCAAGGGTGAGGCCCGCGCAAAGATGACACTTGACATCCTTTGAAGTCAACAGCAGAATCGTGAAAGGATTACAACTCGACTGGAGACCAAAAAGGAAGAGCCTGTACGGAGTATAAAAGGCTTGTAATGGCAACCTGCCTTCTATCAACTGACACTAATCCTTCCCTACAACTCAAATTCGCCGTCATCGTAAAGCTCCTGGCCGAATCCTCGCTCACATCACTACACTATCAAGCTATATCCTCATCATGCCTTTTCCAGATGAGGCCTCGCCGCAGCCAAAATATACAAAAAATAATCCGTCTGCTTCCTCTGCGGCCTCCGCCACCCAAGGACTCTTTGATCTCATGCCCGAGCAAGGATCATCCGGCCGGCACTCCCTTTCGCAGCATGCGCCTCATGGCCCGATAGCCGGCTCAAGAACGGGGACCGAAGCTGGCGGGTCTAAGCACATGCCGCTGTCTTTGGCTTCTCCGAGCCAGCTTGCTCCCACCCACAGTCAGCCCATCTTTGATTCACAGCCATATCATATTCGCACTTACGCGTAGTGACCGCTTACGATGACACATCGGCCTCTAAACAACCCACTGAATGCTGGGGGTCGCAGAGGCGACATACCTTTCCAGATTCTCTCGGCGGGGCCAAGACTGTCAGCCCGGGACCCTCGATCAAGGAAGAGGCTCAGCAGGATGACATCACAACAGCGAACGAATATGACCCAGGTACTTACGTCAGAACCGGATCTGGGGGATCCGCCAATACAAAGACGAAACTTTCAACCACAGGTGGGATCGCAAAGAGCGTCTCGACTCGCAAGCCAAAGCGTTCCGGATCTTGGGCAAAGAGTTGTCCATTGAGAACGTTTCCGCCGGGGATCGACTTGTGTCAGTCCTGTATCGATTTCGACAAAGGGGCAACGTCGAGGTGTGAAGGCAGTGCTGACCCGACACAGAAATGCTTGCGATACCCCTCGGCTCGAAAGGCTGCCAAGGCAAGTCTACTGGCACTGGCAGCTGAAGCCTCGATCAAGGGTGAGAAGAGTGAGGAGTGAGGAGTGACGCTGCTGTTGCGATGAATGATGTGTAGCTCCCTAGTGAGATGAGAGGCTCCAGAGAGTGCCCAAAGTGACCATATGGACCATATGAATAACGTTGCGACCAGGGGTATGTAGAGATTTAGGGGATTGAGGTACATATGTGACAGTGTCAGATCCAACCGTGCCCCTTGGCTCAGTGCCCCTCGATCCCACTTTGCAACATGATGTTGGCCCAAGACTAAATACGTGACTCAGGGATGGCATATCTTCCCTGTGGTAATTCAATGTGGCTCTTCAGGCAGAATATGTGCATGGCCGAGGTAAAAGGTAGTTTAATCGCATTCAATAGCGTGCATTGCACTTGCCTTGCAATGTCTCATTTTGTACCTGAGTCAAGCAATCAAAATCTGAAAGTGCTAGGGCCTTTTGAAGGGGGTGACAAACATTCTGGCAGATACGTATCGAACAAATCACCAGCCTTCGACCTTTGTCATCCTAGATTGTCATGGAGCTTCTGCACCTTTGATGAAGGACCCTTTCATGCTACCTCCATTGACAGCTAATCCTCTCATGTCTCCTTCCATTCGAAAGGAACTGGCTGACTGGCCGTGTGCCCGGCGTTACATCTGTCAGGCCAGAGAGCAGTCACTAAGGAACTTACGTCCACTCAAGTCAGAACAAGGGCCCTTTCCCGGCCACCTATGAACCCTATACCGTACTGCGAAGCCTCCTCCTTGATTTTCACTCTCAGAAAAGCAAGTGAAACTGCCAATCCCTTGATTACCAGGATGACCACTCATCTCCGCGAGGCTTCTTATCTCATATCATGCTATAAATGAACAGGAGCTTTTTGCTCTTCTGTCCTGGCACATCAACTATCGCATTTACCGAAAGACTTCCTCTTTGACAGTAATCTGCTTTGTAGACCTTCCTCCCATCTTGAGAGTTTCATTGACTCGCGGGCCTTCTACAACACACTTCTGACAGCTCGCTATGTCACAGTATATATACCAAACAAAATCCGAGATGGAGGCAGTCTACCTTCGCAATCTACAAGCAGCGTGGCGTGACCGGCAGGAGACGCATCCGGCAACCACAGTTGCAGGAAAGAGCGAAATGTCACCCTCAGCTACTCAAGTCCCCAGCGACCCATCACGAGGAACCAGACCAGCGCAAAAAGCTGGACAGGTTGGATCCTACCAGAAATGTGAGTTCCAACCCCGAGTCTTCGCACTTGTCGGCGCCGGGCTTCAGTTGATGCGCCAGCGGGATCACAACCTGGGCAGGCTCCGTACAAATCGCCATCACTTACCCAGCCTAGGGATAAGAAGGGGAGGTTCATCGCTGCAGGGAGCTCAAGAGGGGATGATGCGTCTGTCGGCGGCTCAGTTGCCCCGGGGTCGCTCCCTCAATCCCAGCAAGGGAGGCCTAATCAAACGCAGGCCCTCGAAACCCTCAAGAAATGGAACCGGGATGTTGGTGGGCCCAATTATGATACGCCCTGGACGGACTATGGGGGCACCACCCAGCGGGAGCAGTAGAGGTGACCAGTGATGAAGAAGAATCGGACCAGAAGGGGGACCGTTTCGTCCAGTCAATGAAGCAGGGACCTGGCTGGTGTTGGGAGTGATGACGCTTGTGGGGTTGAGAATGGGACACGAGATGTAGTAAGTTGTTTATACGATTTAGTCGGAATGGTTGCAAGATTCACAGTGATTGTAGATAGGAATTGTAGATATATGCAGAAGAAAGCCCACGCAAACCCATTTCCTAAGCTGTTTGCGTTGTGCACTGAGCGCACATGGAACTTACAACGCAGCGAGTATCGTCGATGGCGTCTTCACAGTTCCGGCTTCAGGCCTGAACACAGGCGCCATCCCAGCCTACAGTAAACAGGGGCCTTCTCGTTCCGGCAACTCCTGAACCCTATATCCCATCGAGAAGGCTCCCGCATGAAATTCAAATCTCTGACTTCAGACTCTACCGAAGCTGCGGACCGGCGACTCTCAACTCGGCTGTGCCCCCACCCAGAGGACCGGATTGTACAGAGTGTGCAATCGATGCGCAAAGCATACAGGTCGTGCGGGAGGTGCCAGACGCATTCACTGACCACTGGTGTCACATCGAGATGCTCGGCCATAGATTCCGGCAAAGACACCTGTGGACTTTTGCCCGACGAAGTAGCCTCTGGGCCGAGCGAGACTGTGAACGACCGGGCCACGCTTGAGAACAAGCCGGAGTCGAGAGCTTCCGAGCCGGCGCACACGGCTCGGACCACGAGCAGGCCAGCCGATACCGCTACTGCTAGTGCCGTACAGGGATGGGAGTACACCGAGGAAGAGTTAGAGGAGATGCAGAAACTGTTGCAAGTAAACGCGGATTGGGAGAAGCGATCAGGTAAAGACGATGAAGGGAGTCACGGGCAGACTATCTAGTCCAGGAACTGTTTCGAGCTACAGAATCAGTCCTTTACGATCAGTTTGAGTACGATATCAGTGGTAATTAGAATTGATTGTAAATATGCAGAAGAAGACCCTTGAAAACACACCACTGATCATGATCATTACATCCTTACCACTGATTCACATTACCAACGACTTCAAACATCACTACTCATCCTATTATCGTTTTCCGTTACTCTCTGATCAACAAATGCGACGATGGACGATTACGACATCTCATCATCTCCACTGTCAAACAAAAAGTTTGCAGCTAATTCTTCGTTCTTGTCGCAGAGCATGTAGGCCTGCAGAACCATTTGTCGATCGAATCCGAGTGCCTCGAGCTAATTGTCAGCGCTAAACTCCTGACGAACGAAGGAGTGAGGCTGTCGCAAGAGGTATGGGCAGGAGTGCGACGGGAAATGAGGGAATTGGGGATGATGGGATGGGGGATGACGGGATGGGAGATGGTGGGACGGGAGATGACGGGATCGAAGATGATGGGATGGGAGATGGTGGAATGAGAGATGGTGGAATGAGAGATGATGGGATGGGAGATGATGGGATGGGAGATGGTGGAACGAGAGATGATGGAATGGGAGATCATGGGATGGGAGATGACGGGATGGGGAGGGGATAGGAGGAGTAAAGAAGAAGACGTACCCTCTCAACAGCAGCCGCATCCGCCTCGGTCAAATCCACATGCATAACCTGAGGACCAAGGAAATCATCCTCTCCCTCTCCTTCACCAGCAGCTCCAGCACCGAGGAGGTCGTAAAGTGCTTGTGGGTTTTGGTTGATAAGTTGAGCGAGTTGGGGGTTGGAAGTAGCGATCTGTTGCATCAAAGGTTGGATCAATGCTGGGTTTTCTTGAACCATCTGATCGTTAGCTTTACTCGCAAAGGCAATCAAAAGCTTACCTGTCTGAGTTGTTGCATTTGAGGGGATTGGGCGAGTTGTTCGAGCATGCCTCCGTCGAGTCCTCCGCCTGCGGCACCAGCAGCACCACCGGGTGCGCCAGCAGCTGGTCCTCCTCGATCTCTGTTCACTGGGGGTCAGCTCAGGTTACTCATGTTCGAGTCCCAGGGGAACGCACTGGCAGCTTCGGCGGCCTGAAAGTCAGCTGGCGTTCTATCCGGGGACGAGGTAAGCTTACGGCAAAGAGGTTGTCAGAGGCGGAACCAGCAGAAGCGGCCGGTGCTGGAGCAGCTGCGGGGGCAGCGGGTGCAGCAGCGGCGGGTGTGGCCGCAGGGGCGGAAGGAGCAGCGGGAGCAGCGTCCTAATGTTAGCACATCCTCCTCCCTGTCAGAAATGACCTACTTGAGCCGGACGACCTAGACCCTCAGTCTCTGGAATATCTCCCTATTCATTAGCTTTCCGAAAACTCGCGGGACTAGAAGCTTACATTCATCAAATACTCAACAGCCCTATCTGGGTTATTATAGCTCGCCTTCATGGCTTTCATGACCAAATCACGTTCGAATCCCATTTCCGTCATTGATGAAATAGCAGATTGGAGTTCGGGTCCAGAGACTATCATCAGCCTTGCCTTATGATTCGAAAAATGATATGGGAGGGACATACGGAAAGAACCTCCTCCGAAACCAGGCCCTGATCCTGTTGATGCTGGAGCGGATTCAGTCTGGGTAGGGGCTGACTCGGCAGGAGCGGATTCAGTGGCGGGAGCAGCTGGGGCGGGGGTGGAGGTGGATGCTGCTGGGGTGGGCTCGGCAGCGGGCGCTGGGGCGGGGGTAGGTGCAGGTGCGGCTTTCTTTGGCTATTTCGTTAGCTCAATCCGATACAACAAGGAGGAGTAAGCTACCTTTGAAACCATAACCACTAGGAAGTCCTTTTCCTTGATGTTGAGAGAATCGACATTTGCGGTATCACTCAAGATCTTTCCTACCACATCAGCTTTACTCGAGTGCGAGAATCAGATGGAGACAAGCTTACCAGAGTAAATAAGCTTTTGGTTCTCTACTGGAAAGGTCTGTGATTCCTGGATCTTCTTCTTGAGATCTCCGACCTTGTTATTAGCTACGCGACTTAGAGATGCACCTGCCAGCTTACAGTCTCTGACCCCTCTGCTTCGAGAGAGAATAACTATACGATCAGCTTGGAACGAGCTAGTGAAGCAGTTAGCTTACCTTGTTCTGTACAGTCTTGAAATTGATTTTGACCATTGTTGTATATACTAGAGAGGGTGATAGAGAGTAGAGGTAACTTGGTCGCTGACGATGCTCCAACCGTGCAAGTGGAGGTAATGGAACTTATTCAATCCCCCCTCGTGTATCCTACACGGAACTATCCGATACCCTTCAAACTGCCACACGATACACCAAATTCTTCGGTATTATCTCTTTCTATTATAATCCCGCTCCTCCTCCCTGCTGGCTGCCACCCAATTAACGAAAACCTAGCCTTGCTCTATCCATAAAGATTCTTGTAAGTAACCCCTAGACCTATACACTACTCCGTGACTAATAGGTAGTAACGATGTCGTCCTCTTCTTCCAACAAGATCAGAGCGTTCGAGCTTCAGTCCAAGTGCGTCAAATTTACGCCGATAGGCGGTCTATATACATAGG
>Ga0308160_10006100_pt1 | contig 12363 bp, 10 predicted proteins | sample PhyFR1_FD_201036 | JGI IMG/M metagenome (GOLD analysis project Ga0308160, IMG submission 201036) | Phyllosphere microbial communities from UC Gill Tract Community Farm, Albany, California, United States - DLSLF.R1 | ecosystem: Host-associated > Plants > Phyllosphere > Unclassified | place: USA... | reverse complement strand
CGGCGATCCGGGCCACCGCGAGCACGTCGCCCTTGGGGGCCGTGCCATCGCGGAGGGCGGCGACCACCTCGGGGGCGCAGCGCACGAAGCCGCGCGCCGAGGCGGTGCGGACGGTGGGCTGCTTGAGTGTGACGTCGACCATGCGGGCGTGGCCCGCGGCATCCAGGTGGGTGAAGGTCATGGAATCAGCATGACATCGAGCGGGTCGCCCACCGACACGGTGGACACCTCGGCGGGGACGATCGCGAAGGCCTCGGCGCGCGCGAGGGAGGCGGCGAGGTGCGAGCCCGATCCGCCCGCCGTGGCGGGGCGCACGGTGCCGGCGACGAGGTCGATCGCCGCCGGGAGGTACTGGCGACGGCCGGGCGGGGTGGTCCAGGTCTCGGATGCCGTGAGCCGGGCGATCCGCCGGTCGATCACGGTGCGGCCCTGCAGGGCGAGGAGGGCGGGGCGCACGAACACCTCGAACGACACCGCGACGCTCACGGGGTTGCCGGGCAGGCCGAAGACGAGGCGGCCGTCATCGAGCGCGCCGAAGGCCTGGGGCTTGCCGGGCTGCATCGCGACCTTCTCGAACGCGATGCGCCCCTCGAGAGCCTGGCGCACGGGCTCGTAGGCCCCGGCGCTCACGCCCCCGCTGAAGACGATGACGTCGACGTCGGCCGCGTGATCGAGCAGGGCGTGGATGGCGTTCGCGTCGTCCTGCAGGCTCGACGTCACCGTGACCTCCGCGCCCGTCTCCGCGACGAGGGCCGCCAGCAGCGTCGAGTTGGAGTCGGGGGTCTGACCGCGCCCTGGGACGACCCCGGGGACGACCAGTTCGCTGCCGGTCGACACGACGGCGACCCGCGGGCGGCGGTGTACCTCGAGCTCGGCGACGCCTGCCGCGGCGGCCGCGGCCAGCGCGAACGGTCCCAGGCGCTCCCCGGCCGACAGGACGACCTCGCCTGCGCGGGTGTCGCCGCCGCGGCGGCGGATGAAGGCTCCGGATGCCGCGGGCGCGCGCCGCACCTCGACGGTGCCCAGCGAATCGGCGAGGCCTCCCGCGGTGTCTTCGAACGGCACGATCGCGTCGGCGTCGGTGGGCACGGGCGCACCCGTCATGATGCGCACCGCCTCGCCGGCACCGAACGACGGGTCGTCGGACGACCCGGCCGGCAGATCGGCGACGACGCGCAGGGTCACCGGGTTCTCGGCATCCGCCCCCTCGACGTCGGCGACGTGAACCGCGAAGCCGTCCATCGAGGAGTTGTCGAAGCCGGGCAGGTCGTGAGCAGTGCGCACGGGGGCGGCGAGCGTGCGGGCGGCCGCATCGGCGAGGCGCACGGTCTCGACGGGCAGGAGCGTGACGGCGTCGAGCACGCGGGCGCGGTGGTCCTCGACGGTGAGCAGCGGGGTCATCGGGGCCTCCGGGGTCAGGACGAAACGGCGGGGCGGGCGGCGGGCGAGAGTGGGATCACGTCGTGACGGGCGCGCAGGGCGTCGATCACGACGAGCCGGCCGAGCAAAGGCTCTCCCGCGCCGGTGACGAGCTTGATCGCCTCGGTGGCCAGCATCCCCCCGACCTGCACGCAGAGCGATCCGAGCACGCCGACCTGGGCGCACGTGGGCGGCTCTCCGGCGGAACCGGTGGGGAAGAGGTCGCCGAGCACGACGGGCGCGTGCCCCTCGGGCGGAGTCGACCAGAACACGGTCACCTGGGCGGCCCACTCCTGCACGGCTCCCCAGACGAGGGGGATGCCGAGATCCTCGGTCGCGGCGGCGACGGCCTCTCGCGTGTCGAAGGTGTCGCTCCCGTCGATCACGAGGTGTGCGCCCGCGAAGAGCTCGGCAGCATTGTCGGAGGTCAGTCGTACCGTTCGTTCATGGACGACGGTGAGGGGCGACAGGTCGCGCACGGCACGAGCGGCGGATGCCGTCTTGGCGGTGCCGATGTCGGTGATGCGGTGCGCGAGCTGGCGCTGCAGGTTGGTGCGCTCGACGGTGTCGTCGTCGATGACGACGAGCTCGCCGACCCCGGCCGCGGCCAGCGCGAGCAGCACGGGCGAGCCGAGGCCGCCGGCTCCGACGAGCGCGATGCGCGCTGCGGCCAGGCGGCGCTGGCCCTCCTCGCCGATCGCGGCGAGCACGGCGTGACGAGCGGTGCGGATGAGTTCTTCGGGGGCGAGCGACGCCACCGGTTCGACGAGCGGCTTCATCCGCCGATCGCGCTCATCGTGCGCTCGGGCTGCACGAAGTCGGGGCGCGCGAGCCCTACGCGGTCGGAGCCGTGGGCGCGGGGCTTCGCCCACATGGCCTCGCGCCAGACCTGCGCGATACCGGCGTCGTCGGCTCCCGCACGCAGGGTCGAGAGAAGGTCGGTCTCTTCGTGCGAGAACAGGCACGAGCGCACCTTGCCGTCGGCCGTCACCCGGGTACGTGTGCAGGCGGCGCAGAAGGGTTCGGTGACCGAGGAGATGATGCCGATGTGTCCGGCGACGGCGGTCTCCCCGGGGCGGCGGACCTCCCACCGCTCGGCGGGGGCGGCGCCACGTCCGCGCGGATCGGGGGTGAGAGAGAACGCCGTCTCGATCTCGGCGCGGATGTCGCGCGCGGCGATGACGTTCGTCGCCATCCACGATCGGTCTCCGTCGAGGGGCATGTCCTCGATGAAGCGCATCTCGAACCCGTTGGTCACGGCCCAATCGACGAGCGAGACGATCTCGGTGTCGTTGATGCCGCGCAGCAGGACCGCGTTGATCTTGATGGGCCCGAGGCCCGCGGCGCGCGCGGCCTGGAGGCCCGCGAGCACCTTGTCGAGGTGCGGGCGGCGGGTGAGCTCGGCGAAAGTCTCGGGGTGCAGGGTGTCGAGCGAGACGTTGAGGCGGGTGAGGCCCGCGTCCTTCAGCGCCTGGGCGCGGCGATCGAGACCCACGGCGTTCGTGGTCATCGAGATGGGCAGGTCGGGGTTGTCCTCGCGGATGCCGGCGATGATGAACTCGAGGTCCTTGCGCACGAGGGGCTCGCCGCCGGTGATCCGCAGTTCCTCCGCACCGAGGGATTGCACGGCGACGCGGACGATGCGGCGGATCTCGTCGGTCGACATCAACTGCGTCTGCGGGAGCCAGGGCATCCCGTCGGCCGGCATGCAGTACGTGCAACGCAGGTTGCACTTGTCGATGACCGAGACGCGTAGGTCGGTCGCGACGCGGCCGAAGCGGTCGAGCAGTCCGCCGGACTGCGGGGCTCCGGTCGAGGCCAGGGCGGTGGCGCCGGGTGCCGTCGAGGGCGAGGGGGCGCCGGTCGCCGGGAGGGCCGTCGCGCCGGACGACGTCACGGTCGCACCGAGGGCCACGGCCACGGGCCGTCGCGTCGGGCTCGCGTGCTTGGCATCCATGGGTCGAGCCTAGGTCAGCGCGGGGAGGGGGAGGGCGACGGGCCCGCGTCTCACAGGAGGGGTACGGTCGGGGGATGCCGAACACCTTCCGGATCGCGCAGGCTGCGCGTCTGCTCGGAGTCAGCGACGACACCGTGCGCCGGTGGATCGACCAGGGTGCGCTGCCGACGACCGGGGTGTCGCCGACGGAGATCCCCGGGGCGGCGCTGGCCGCGCGGGCGGTGGCGCTCGCGGCCGAGCCCGACGACCCGACCGCGATCGCCTCGAGCGCCCGCAACCGCTTCGTGGGGATCGTCACCCGCGTGCAGATCGACGGGGTCATGGCCCAGGTCGACCTGCAGTGCGGGCCCCACCGGGTGGTGTCGCTGATGTCGGTCGAGGCCGCCGAAGAGCTCGCGCTCGAGCCGGGCTCGCTCGCAGTGGCCTCGGTGAAGGCGACGGTCGTCACCGTCGAGGCCCCGCGCGGCTGAGACCCCGGATCGTCGGGCGAGCGCGGGGCGGGGCTTTGCCCGTCGAGACCGTATCTCGCTGACGACTCTGCGTTCGGCGGCAACCGATTCGTCGGCGAGATGCCGTCTCGCGGGCCCGAGCGGACGAAATGACCCCCTGACTCCGCAGATGCGGAACAATGGGAGGTCAGCGAGCCGCCGGCGCGCCGAAAGGAACGTCATGAGCCGCCCCCTCCGTCTTGCCGTCGTCGCCGCCGCGGCGGCCCTGCTCGCCGGGTGCGCGAGCTCCGCACCCGCGCCCGCGGCATCCGAGGACTCCCTCTCGGGAACGCTGGAGGTGTACGCCGCCGCCTCGCTGCAGCGGTCGTTCGACGAGATCGCCGCCGCGTTCGAGGCCGCCCATCCCGGGGTCACGGTGAGCGCGGTGTACGACGGATCGAGCACCCTCGCGACGCAGATCGGCGAGGGCGCGCCGGCCGACGTGTTCGCCTCGGCCGACGAGAAGAACATGGCGAAGGTGAAGGAGCAGGCACCCGACCCCCAGCTGTTCGCCGGCAACACCCTCGTGATCGCCGTGCCGAAGGGTAATCCCGGCGCCGTGGCCACCCTCGCGGACCTGGCCCGGGTCACGACGGTGCTGTGCGCCCCCGAGGTCCCGTGCGGCGCGGCGTCGCAGACCCTCCTGTCGAACGCCGGAGTCGCCGTCACGCCCGCCAGCTCCGAGCAGAACGTCACCGCGGTGCTCACCAAGGTCGCCGCCTCCGAGGCCGACGCGGGTCTCGTCTACGCCACCGACGTCAACGGTCGCGACGACGTCGAGACGATCGTGCCGGCCGGTGCCGACGCCGTCGTCAACCGCTACCCGATCGCCGCCCTGACCGGTGCCCCGAACCCCGAGGCCGCGGCCGCATTCGTGGCGTTCGTGCTCGGGCAGGACGGGCAACGCGTGCTCGCCGACGCGGGCTTCCGCGCGCCGTGAGAGCGGCGGGATACATCCCCCGCTGGCTGATCGTGCCGGCGGTGCTCGGCCTGCTGTTCCTGCTGGTTCCGCTCACCGCCCTCATCGCGCGGGTGGAGTGGGCGACGCTCTGGAGCGACGTGACGTCGGAGGCCGCCCTCTCGGCCCTGGCGTTGTCGCTGGGAACGGGGGCCGCGGCCACCGCGGTGTGCGCGGTGGTCGGCATCCCTCTCGCCCTTCTCATCGCCCGCAGTCCCGCGCGGACGGCGGCTCTGCTGCGCGCGGTCGTCACCGTGCCGCTCGTGCTGCCCCCGATGGTCGGCGGCGTCGCCCTGCTGTATCTGTTCGGGCGCAACGGCTGGTTCGGCTTCCTCGCCCTGCCGTTCACCACCACCGCTGTCGTGCTGGCTCAGGTGTTCGTCGCCCTTCCGTTCCTCGTCCTCGCGGTCGAGGGGGCGCTGCGCAGCACAGGGGTCGAATTCGAACGCGCCGCCGCCTCGCTCGGGGCGTCGCGCGCGACGATCCTCCGGCGCGTCACCCTGCCGTTGGCCGCTCCCGGCATCGTCGCCGGAGTGGTGCTGTGCTTCGCTCGAGCGATCGGGGAGTTCGGGGCGACCGCGCTGTTCGCGGGCAACCGCCCCGGTGTCACGCAGACGATGCCGCTGGCGATCTACACCGCGTTCAACGGAGCGGGAGTGTCCCAGGGCACCGCGGTCGCTCTGTCGCTGCTGCTGCTGATCACCGCCGTCGCCGTGCTGCTGCTCGTGCGCGGGTGGCGACCGGGGGTGGGCAGATGACGATTCCGGATGCCGCTGAGCTCCGCGCCCGCATCCGCGTGCGCCGCCGTGACTTCGTCGTTGACGCCACGCTCGACGTCGCCCCGGGCGAGACCGTCGCCGTGATGGGCCGGAGCGGCGCGGGGAAGTCGACGCTGCTCGGCGCGCTCGCCGGGCTCACGCCGCTCGACGAGGGGGAGATCTCGGTCGACGGGCGGGCCCTCGACCGCCCGCCGCGCACGCGGACCGCCCCGATGCACCGGGGGATCGTGCTGCTCGGGCAGGAGGCGCGCCTCTTTCCGCACCTCACCGTGCGCGAGAACGTCGCCTTCGGTCCGCGGGCGGCCGGGGTAACGGCATCCGTCGCCCGCGACGCCGCCGAGGAGTGGCTGGTCCGCGTCGGATTGCCGGGCACGGGCGATCGGCGCCCCGCACAGTTGTCGGGCGGGGAGCAGCAACGCGTCGCGGTTGCCCGGGCTCTGGCGGCCGAGCCGCGGGTCGTCCTGCTCGACGAACCCCTCGTCGCGCTCGATGCGGTCACGGCCTCGGAGATCCGCGCGATGCTGCGGGAGCGGCTCGCGGGCGTGACGACCGTCGCCGTCACCCACGACGCGATCGATGCGGCTGCCCTGGCCGACCGCCTCGTGATCGTGGAGCGCGGGCGGGTGACGCAGGAGGGGCCCGTTCGCGAGGTGCTATCGGCACCGCTCACCGACGTCGCGGCGCGGATCGCCGGTCTGGAGCGGCTCGTCGGCGAGGCCCGCGGCGGGGCGTTCGTGCGGGGCGCGCTCCGGCTCGCGTCGGCGGATCCGGCGTCTCGTGCGCTCGCCGCGACCGACGGTGCCGCTCTCGCGGCGGTCTACCGTGCGACCGACGCGCGACTCGGAGAGGGGACTCCGGTCCGCGTGGTCTCCGTGGAGCCCACGCCGACAGGCGTGCGCGTCGTCACCGACGAGGGTTCCGCCGAGGTGGCGCCGATCGAGGCGGCATCCATCCGGCCCGGCGACACGGTGCTGTGGAGCGTGCCGCCGGAGCGCGTCCGCTTCGTCGCGTCACGCTGACTCAGGCCGCCGCCACGCGCCCGTTCTCGAGCCGCACCTCGCGGTCGACCAGCCCCTCCGGCACCTCGACGTGCGAGACCAGCACGACGGCCCGGTCCCGTCCGATCGCACCGAGCAGGTCGACGAGCAGAGCGTCGGATGCCGCGGGATCGACGCCCGCGGTGGGCTCGTCGAGCACGAGCACCGGGAAGTCGCGCAGCACCGCCCGCGCGAGCGCGAGACGCTGAGCCTGCCCGCCGGACACCAGCCCACCCCGGTCGCCGACTCGGGCGTCGAGGCCGCCGCGCTCGCGGACCCAGAGATCGAGGCCGACGCGCTCAAGCACCGTCCACAGTTCGTCGTCGGTGGCGCCCTCGCGCGCGAAGAGGAGGTTCTGGCGCACGGACTCGTCGAACAGGTACGGCGACTGCTCGATGATCCCGACGGTGCGGCGCAGATCGTCGCCCGAGATGTCGCGGGCTTCGATGCCGCCGACCCGGTACGAGCCCTCGTAGTCGAGGAAGCGCGTGAGCACGTGCGCCAGCGTGGTCTTGCCCGCTCCGCTCGGACCCGTGACGAGGACGCGCTCGCCCGGCCCCAGGCGCAGGGCGATGTCGTCGAGGCGGCCGGCGTCGGCGTCGAGGTCGTCGCGTGCCGGCCAGTGCGCGCGGACGCCGGTCAGTTCGAGGCCCGCGCCGAGGATCGGCGCCGCACCGGTTGCGGCGTGCTCGTCGCGGGGGAGTCCGTCGGGGACGGCTTCGGGCACGGCGTCGGCGATACGTTCCGCCGCGGAGCGCACCTGGCGCCAGGAGGCCAGGGCGAGGGGCACCGGCCCGAACACCTCGAACACGGCCATCGGCACCAGCACGACGACGGCGAGCTCCGGGCCCGACAGGGATCCACCGGCGAGCGACGGGGCGGCGACGAGCAGGGCGGCGAGCGAGGCGACCCCGGCGAGCACCGAGACGGCTCCCGAGGTGAGCCCCTGCGCCCCGCCGCGTCGGACGACGGCTCGGCGCAGAGCGGCATCGGCACGGCGGACGCGCTCGGTCGCGGCATCCAGCGCTCCGTATGCCGTCAGCACGTCGAGGTTCGCGAGCAGGTCGTGCACCGCGTCGGCGACGGCGGCGCGGAGGGGGGCGATGGAGCGCTCGGCGCGGGCACCGGCGGCCCCGCCCACGACGACCGCGAGGGCGAACGCGACCGCCAGGCAGACGAACAGCACGACGGCCGCGGGCCACGAGACGATCGCGGTGAACACCACGGCGGCGAGCGAGGTGAGGACGGCGACCGCGAGGGGGAGCACCACGCGCAGGGGGAGGTTCTGCAATTCGTCGACGTCGTCGACGACGCTCGAGAGCAGCCCCCCGCGCCGCGAGCGCGCGAGTCCGTCGGGAGCGAGGGGGACGAGGTCGCGCACGAGATCGGCGCGAACTCCCGCGAGCTGTTCCAGGGCCGCGTCGTGTCCGGTGAGGCGCTCGAGGTAGCGGAACACTCCCCGCGACAGGGCGAACGCGCGTACCCCGACCACCGCCATCGACAGGTACATCACGAGGGGCTGTTCGGCGGCCCGCGCGATGAGCCACGCGCTCGCCGCGAGCAGCGCGATCGAGCTCGCCGCGGTGCCGAAACCCGACAGCACCGCGGGCGCGAAGCGTCGCCGCGAGGGCATCGCCGAGCGCAGGATGCCGCGGACACGCGCGTTCACGACCGCACCTGCCGTCCGCGTGCGCGCGAGGGGTCAGAATCTGTCGCCTGGGACCCCGTTGAAGCGACAGATTCCGACCCCTCACGCGAAAGGGACGGGGGCGTGAGCTCGACCACCTCGTCGGCGATCGCGCGGGCGGAGCGGCGGTGCGAGACGAGGAGCACGCCGCGGCCGGCGTCGGCCTCGCGGCGGAGGGTCTTCCACAGGTGGGCCTCGGCGTCGGCATCCAGGGCGCTCGAGGGCTCGTCGAGCACGAGCACCGGCACCGCGCCGATTCGCGCGCGGTACAGGGCCCGCGCGACGGCGACGCGTTGCGCCTGGCCGCCCGAGAGGCCCGCTCCTCCCGCACCGAGCACGATCCCGGGGTCGATGTCGGATGCGCCCGCGTCGGCCAGGGCGGCGGAGATGCGGCCGGAGTCGAGGGGGGACCCGAGCGACACGTTCTCGGCGACCGTGCCCGACACCAGCCCCGGCCGCTGGCCCGCCCAGGCGACCGCGTCGCGGGCGTGCGGGACGGAGACGCCGTCGACGCGCACCTCGCCGTCGTGCGCGGCGTACCCGAGAAGAGCGGCGATCAGCGACGACTTCCCGACGCCGCTCGGGCCGGTCACGAGCACCACCCTTCCGGGACCTACCGACAGCGATACGCGGGGCAGCGCGTGTCCCCCGCGGTGCACCCGGACCTGCTCGAGCGTCACCGTCGATCCGAGCGTCGAGGTCGTGGCATCCGGACCCCGCTCTTCTCGAGCGGAGCGCGCGGCGTCGAGCGTGTCGAAGATCTCGTCGGTCGCCGCGACCCCCTCGGACGCGGCGTGGAACTGCACGCCCACCTGGCGCAGGGGCAGGTACGCCTCGGGGGCGAGCAGCAGCACAAACAGACCGACGAGCAGGCTGAGATCGCCCGAGAGCAGGCGGAAGCCGATGGTGACCGCCACGATCGCGACCGAGATCGATGCCAGGAACTCCAGCGCGAACCCGGAGAGGAACGACACGCGCAGCACCGTCATCGTCTCGCGCTTGTAGTCGCGCGTGATCGTCTCGATCGAGTCCGCCGCGCGATACTGCCGGCCGAAGGCCTTCAGAGTTCCCAGGCCCTCGACGGTGTCGGCGAAGCGCGCCGCCAGGCGGCCGAGGGTGCGGTACTGCTTCTGCTGCACGCCGCGGGTCGCCCAGCCGATCAGCACCATGAACAGGGGGATCAGGGGGATCGTGAGTACAACGATCAGGCCCGACAGCGGGTCGGCGAGCGTGATCGCCCCGATGAGGATCGGCATCGTGATGGCGGTGGCTACCAGCTGCGGCAGGTACCGGCCGAAGTAGGCGTCGAGCGCCTCGAGACCGTGGCCCGCCGTGACCGCGAGCGAGGCGGCGTTGCGGCGAGCGAGCCAGGCGGGGCCGAGGCGTCCGACCGCGCCGATCACGGCCGCCCGCAGCTGCAGCGACGCCGCGGCCGCCCCCCGGGCCGACACGCGCTCCGAGGCCGCCCCGAGGAGCCCGCGGAGCAGGACGAGGGATGCCGCGACCCCCACGAACCCCCACAGCTCGCCGACCGGTCGGCCCGTGATCACGCCGACCAGGGCGCTGGTGAGCGCCCAGGCGAATCCGATGATCGTGCCCGTCTGGGCGAGGACGATCGCCGCGGTCACCGCGAAGAAGCCGCGGGAGGCGGTGGCGTAGCGGAGCAGCCGGGGGTCGACGGGTTTCATGACGGTCTCAGTGGGCGACGAGCGCGGCCTTCTCGATGCGGGCGCGGGTGACGCGCTTGCGGAACACCCAGTACGTCCAGCCCTGGTACGCCAGGATCAGCGGCAGGAAGATCAGCGCCGCCCAGCTCATGATCGTGAGCGTGTAGTCGGTGCTCGAGGCGTTGTCGATCGTGAGGCTCGAGCCCGCGGCGAGCGTCGAGGGCATGACGTTCGGGAAGAGGGCGAAGAACAGGGCTGCGACGGCGGCGACGATCGTCACGGCGCCGAGGGTGAAGGCGGTGCCTTCGCGATCACGGAGGTTCGCGACCCACGACCCGATGAGGGTCAGGGCGGCGACACCGGCCAGGGCGACGACACCGAGGAGCAGGGGCGCCTCCGTGCTCGCGGCGTTCACGATCGTCCAGCCGAGGAACAGGGCGGCCAGCGCGATGGTCAGCACTCCCGCCTTCTTCGCGAGCGAGCGGGCGTCGGCGCGCACCTGGCCGTCGGTCTTGAGGGCCACGAAGTACACCCCGTGCACGAAGAACAGGGTGAGGGTCGTGAGCCCGCCCAGGATGCCGTAGGGGTTGAGCAGCGTCAGCACGGTGCCGACGTACTCGTGGTCGGCGTCGAGGGGGACGCCCTGCACGATGTTGGCGAAGGCGACGCCCCACAGGAACGCCGGGGCGGCCGAGCCGAAGAAGATCATCCGGTCGAACGCGCGCTTCCACTTCAGCGAGTCGCGCTGGTGGCGGTACTCGAACGAGACGCCGCGGGCGATCAGGGCGATGAGGATCGCGAGCAGCGGCAGGTAGAACCCGCTGAACAGGGTCGCGTACCACTCGGGGAACGACGCGAACAGGGCGGCGCCGGCGACAATCACCCAGGTCTCGTTGAGGTCCCAGACGGGGCCGATGGTGTTGATGATCTGCCGTCGGGCGATGTCGTCCTTGCCGAGGAACGGGATCGACATGCCGACGCCGAAGTCGAAGCCGTCGAGCACGAAGTAGCCCACGAAGAGGAAGGCGACGATCCAGAACCAGAGGTATGCGAGGTCCATGAGGGGCTCCTAGTAGACCGTGGTCGGGGTGTTCTCGACCGAGTCGTCGTGTTCGGCATCGGGGTCGGGCAGCGGCTCGGGGCCCTTCTGCGCGAACTTCACGATGAGACCGAACTCGACGATCGCGAGGGTGAGGTAGACGAGGGTGAAGGCGACGAGCGAGATCAGCACGCTCCAGCCGGGCACGCTCGGCGAGACGCCGTCCTGCGTGAGCATCAGGCCGAACACGATCCAGGGCTGACGGCCCATCTCGGTGAACACCCACCCGACGAGGCTCGCGAGCATCGGCAGGGGAGCGGCCCAGATCGCGATGCGCCACATCCAGCCGGCGACGGGGCGCGTGGCCTTCTTGCGGGTGATCCACAGGCCCACGACGCTGACGAGCGCCGCGATGCCGCCGAGGGCGATCATCCAGCGGAATGCCCAGTAGGTGACCCACAGCACGGGGGCGAAGTTGCCGTCGACCTGGTCGGCGAACTGGGGGAACATCTGCTGGCTGTACAGAGTGTTGAGGTCGTTGATGCCCTCGACGCAGCCGTCGAGCGAGTGCGTCGACAGGATGCTGAGCAAGAACGGCACGCGGATGCTGAACAGCTCGCTCGTTCCGTCGGGCGTGCCGAGCGTGAAGATCGAGAACGAGGCATCCTGCCCGCAGACGGTGTTGAAGGTCGCTTCGGCCGCCGCCATCTTCATCGGCTGGGTCGCGACCATCACGAGGCTCAGCTGGTCGCCGACGATAGCGACGAGGACGAACGACACCACCGTCGACCACAGTCCGAAGCGGAGCGTCTTGCGCATCATGTCGGTGTTGCGCCCGCGTGCCATGTGCCAGGCCGAGACCGCGACGATGACCATGGCCGCGAACATCCAGCCCGCGAAGATCGTGTGGGGGAAGGCCGCGAGGGCGACGGGGTTGGTGAGCATGGCCCAGAAGTCCACGAGCTCGGCGCGGTGACCGTCCGCCGACATCTGATAGCCGACGGGGTTCTGCATGAAGGCGTTGGCGGCGATGATGAAGTACGCCGACAGGGTCGCGCCGATCGACGCCATCCAGATGCTCGCGAGGTGTGCGAGGCGGGGGAGCTTGTCCCACCCGAAGATCCACAGGCCGATGAAGGTCGCCTCGAGGAAGAAGGCGAGCAGGCCCTCGAAGGCGAGCGGGGCGCCGAAGACGTCGCCGACGAAGCGGGAGTAGGCCGACCAGTTCATGCCGAACTGGAACTCCTGGACGATGCCGGTGACCACGCCCATCGCGAAGTTGATCAGGAAGATCTTCCCGAAGAAGCGCGTGATGTGCAGCCACCGCACGTC
>Ga0308160_10006099_pt1 | contig 12368 bp, 12 predicted proteins | sample PhyFR1_FD_201036 | JGI IMG/M metagenome (GOLD analysis project Ga0308160, IMG submission 201036) | Phyllosphere microbial communities from UC Gill Tract Community Farm, Albany, California, United States - DLSLF.R1 | ecosystem: Host-associated > Plants > Phyllosphere > Unclassified | place: USA... | reverse complement strand
CGTTTTCGTAGCCGAGTTTGCCCCAGGTTGCGCGGATTCCGCCCCAGGTGGCGTAGGCGCCGATGCCGGGGGCGTAGTGGATGGTTCCGTTTTGGAAGCCCTGGTAGCAGCCGCCTCCGGTGAGTCCACAGATTTCGTTGGTGACCGGGTATCCAAGCTTGCCGTTCTCGTATCCGAGCTTGCCCCAGGTTGCGCGGATTCCGCCCCAGGTGGCGTAGGCGCCTGTGGTGGAGGAGTAGTGGATGGTTCCGTTTTGGAAGCCCTGGTAGCAGCCACCTCCGGTCAGTCCACAGATTTCGTTGGTGACGGGGTAACCGAGTTTCCCGTTCTCGTAGCCGAAGGTTCCCCAGGTGGCTCGGATGGCCCCGGAGGTAGCGAACGCGCCGATACCCGGCGCCCAATGGACGGTACCTCCCTGAAAAGCTTGGTAGCAGCCGCCGTCGCGCAATCCGCACAGAACTCCTGAGATCGCTTGGCCTAGCGATACGTTGGCTGACGCGATAGGTGCGATTGCCTGGGCAGCGACTCCAGCAGTCGAGCTGATCGTGACTCCTGCCGCGGTGTCAGAGATCCAGTCGATAGAAACCGTGGTGCCGGAGTAAGTGGTGAAGGTCGTTCCGGGCTGCCACGTCTGGTTGTAGCTGTAGTAGCTTCCATAAGAGGCCGTGCTGGGTGGCAACGCGATGGATCCTGCGGCGCCCCACGGCTGGACGATCTTAACTCCGCGATTTCCGCCGACAGCAGTGGCCGCGTCTCTGCCGACGGGTAGCCTTAGCTCGAGGTAGTACGTCTCGCCGCTGACTGCGTCCGTGAATTTGACGGCCCGGCTGTCGTCGGCGCCGGCCCATGCTTTCAAGGTGTAGCTGGTGCGGCCGGCGACCTTTCCGGCGTCGAACACTTCTTTCCCATTGCCGAAGCCACCGTATTGCCACATGGGCGAGCTGATCACGGGCTGGCTGGACTGCGAAGCTCCCATGAGATCGAGTGTGTCCTTGTATTCCTGCCATACGCAGGAGCTATCGGAAAACGAGCCATCTGCGTTACTACCGGTGTCCACTGCCCCGTCGGAACACTTCAGTGAACTTGCGTGCATGAGCCCCAAAACGTGGCCGAATTCGTGCGTGAGCACGCTGCTGGTGAGCTGAGAAGGACCGGGGAGTGGCATGATGACTTTCCCGCTGGTGCCGTCGAAACTCCAGCCGGCACCATAGGCGCCGTCAGAAAGAGTCGAAGTGGAAACAAAAACTACCAGTGCGGTCCAGGGGCTGGGCGTCCACCCGATTTCGTTAGTGATGGTGTTCATCATGTCCGGGTAGCGCTGCGTCGAAGTGGCCTTACTGGTCCGGGATTCGGGAGCGCCGATGTTCATTTTGATCCGCTGGTTGGACATCGCTGCCCAGTAGGAATTGGCGGTCCCGGCCGCAGCCAGTGCGTCCGAATCCGCAATGGGTGCCTGTTTGTCGGCGAGCTGAACCTTTACCACCCGCACGTTGATGGTGCCACTCCGAGCCAGCGAGTACGACTGAGTGCCGATCTTGGGGCCGGAGGCGCCTTTGCCTCCGGCCTCCGAAGGCGGCGTTTGAAAGAAATGGGGTATGGGGTCGCCCTGCTCGCCCGGGCTCGGGCTAGAGCTGGGGCTCGGCGCAGGAGACGTCGGAGCCGGCTGAGCGGTCGCCGTCGTGGACGACGGTGAGGACGTCGGCGACGGAGACGTTGTGGCCGTTGGCGCCACGGAAGCGGTGGCAGTCGGGGAGGCTGCCGGTGATTCCGTGGCCGTCGGGGTTGCCGTAGCGGTCGGCGCCGGCGTGGAATCCGCCCAGGCGGGGGATCCGAGGGCTGGCGCAAGCGAGCCTAGCGAGAGGGCGATCGCCGCGATCCAGGCGGTCCTCTTTATTGATGTTTTCAATGCATGTCTTTTCATGAGACAGCCGCCCCATTGATTGCTCAGTAGGACGGCCGGGAGACCGGGAACTGTGGCAAGTCTACGGACGGCACGCGGCTATGCCCCGCAGGCTGTACCAATCTTTCGGCTTGAGCCGCGGTTGGGGTGAAAATCTTGAGCCGAGCTTGAGGAAACCATGCCGGAGTAGCGCTACTGAACCAGCCGCAGGTCCAATGCGTTCGCCTCGACGTAGTCCAGGGCGTGGCGGACGGCGCCGACCGTAACGATCGCGTCGCCCAGCGTGGAGGCGGTCACGCGCGGGGGAGTGGCGGTCAGGGCGGGCAGAGCCGCGGTGATGGCGGGAAGCAGTGCGCCGGCGGAATCGGCGACGGCGCCGCCGATCACCACCTGCTCGGGGTTGATGAAGCTGGCAATCGCGGCGATCACCCGCGCCATCCGCTCGGCGAGGCGGTCAAGGATCTCCAGCGCGGCGGCGTCCCCGGCCGCTGCGTCGGCGAAGACCCGCCGGGCACCTGCCGGACCGCCGCCGGTGGGACCCCCGGCCTCCGCCTGCCACGTCCGGGCCAGGCTCGCGATGCCCGCGCTGGAGCCCACGCCCTCCACCAGGGAGAGGAATCCCATCTCCCCGGCACCGCCCGCCCGGCCATGGAGCAGCCGGCCCGATTCCAGCACCCCCGCGCCGAGGCGTTCACTGGCCAGCAGCACCACCAGATCCGACACCCCGGCACCGGTCCCGCGCCAGCGTTCGCCCAGGGCCGCCAGATTGGCGTCGTTCTCCAGCCGCACCGGCCAGCCGTGCCGGTCGTGGAGGGCGGAGCGGAGCCCGACGTCGAACAGGGTCCAGAAATGCTGGGCGGCGAGGACGGCACCCTCCCGGTCGACGGGCGCAGCGATGCCGGCCGTCACCGCCAACACCTTCTCCGGGGTCTCCCCGGCCTCCCGGAGTGCGTCCAGGCAGGCCCGGTCCACCACGCTGACGCGCTCCTCCGCCGGGATGTCCGTGGCCCGGAAGGCCGCACTGGCCCGGCCGAGGACGGTGCCGCGCAGGTCCGCGACGGCCGCCGTCGTGGTCCCAGCGCCGATGTCCACGCCGAGGACGACGCCGGCGCGGGCATTCAGCTCGAAGCGCCGCGCGGGCCGGCCCTTCCGCGGCTTGCCGGCGGCATTGGCGGTGGAGGCACCGTCGCGGGCCGGGGCGTCCAGTTCCCTTAGCCAGCCGCTCCGGACCAGATCCTCACAGACGGCGATCACGGTGGCGCGGGTGAGTCCGGTGGCTGCCATCAGCCCGGTGCCGGTGGCCACGTCCGTGGTCCGGGCGGCGGCGAGCACCGCCTGGGCGTTGACCCGGCGGAGGGACTGCGGCGTCCCGGCGGCGTGCGGCTGCGGAATCTTGACCTCCCTGTGACGTGGCACCCATAATTGAGCGGTAATAGATTTAGTTTCTATCTAAAATATGCTGTCCAAAGTATCAGACCCGGCTCTCAAAAGGACTTCACTTGTCGAACACCGCCACGCTGGCCACCCTGTCCGGATCCGACGCCGCCGCCGACCCGAACTGGTGGCGCCAGGCGTCCGTCTACCAGATCTACCCGCGCAGCTTCTCCGACTCCAACGGCGACGGCATCGGTGACATCAAGGGCATCACCGCCAAGGTCCCGTACCTGAAGGCTCTCGGCATTGACGCCGTCTGGCTCTCCCCGTTCTACCCGTCCGCCCTCGCCGACGGCGGCTACGACGTCGACGACTACCGCGACGTCGACCCCAAGCTCGGCACCCTCGCCGACTTTGACGAGATGTCCGCCGCGCTGCACGCCGCCGGGATCAAACTGATCGCGGACATCGTCCCGAACCACTCGTCCAACCGGCACGAATGGTTCAAGGAGGCACTCGCCTCCCCGCGCGGCTCGGACGCCCGCGAACGCTACATCTTCCGCGATGGCAAGGGTGAGAACGGCGAGATCCCGCCCTCGGACTGGGAGTCCGTGTTCGGCGGCCCCGCTTGGGAGCGCATCACCGAACCCGACGGCACTCCGGGCCAGTGGTACATGCACATCTTCGCCAAGGAGCAGCCGGACCTGAACTGGTCCAACCGCGAGATCCGGGATGACTTCCTGAAGACCCTGCGCTTCTGGTCCGACCGCGGGGTTGACGGTTTCCGCGTCGACGTCGCGCACGCCCTGACCAAGGACCTGACCGAGCCGCTGCTCTCCAAGCTGGAGCTCAGCGAGGCCAACACCGGCACCGACGGCTTCCTCGACGGTTCGCACCCGTTCTGGGACCGCAATGAGGTGCACGAGATCTACGTTGAGTGGCGCGAGGTCTTCAACGAATACAACCCGCCGCGCACCGCCGTCGCCGAGGCCTGGGTTCACGCGAGCCGCCGCGCCCGCTACGCCAGCCCGCAGGGCCTGGGCCAGGCGTTCAACTTTGACCTGCTGCAGGCCGACTTCGACGCCGACGAGTTCCGGGAGATCATCACCCGCAACCTCGCCGAGGCCACCGAGTCCGGTGCCTCGTCCACGTGGGTCTTCTCCAACCACGACGTCGTCCGGCACGCCACCCGCTACGGCCTCCCGCAGGGCGGCGGCAAGCATGCCAAGGGCCAGGACGGCAAGGGCTGGCTCCTCGCCGGCGCCCCCGCGGAGGAGCTTGACATCGAACTCGGCCTGCGCCGCGCCCGGGCCGCCACGCTGCTGATGCTGGCGCTTCCCGGCTCCGCCTACTTGTACCAGGGTGAGGAACTGGGCCTCCAGGAAGTCGGCGAAATCCCGGACTCCGAGCGCCAGGACCCCACGTTCTTCCGCAACAAGGGCGTCGAGATCGGCCGCGACGGCTGCCGCGTCCCGCTGCCCTGGGAAACCGAGGGCAGCTCCTTCGGCTTCGGCGCCGGCCCCGCCCACCTGCCCCAGCCCGAATGGTTTGGCCGCTACGCCGTCGCCGCCCAGGACGGCCAGGAGGGCTCGACCCTGGAGTTCTACCGCAAGGCCCTCAAGCTCCGCCGCGAGCTCCAGGCCTCCGAGGAACTGGATTGGGTCGAGAACGCCGACGCGGACGTCCTGCACTTCCGCCGGCACGACGGCTGGCAGTCGGTGACGAACTTCGGCGCCGACGCCGTCGACCTGCCCGCCGGTGAGGTGCTGATCAGCAGCGGACCCCTCGACGGCGGCCGGCTGCCCGGCAACACCACCGTCTGGCTGCGGTGAGCCCCGTTCAGGAAGGCATTCCCGCTCAGGAACCGGTCCAGGAAGTGAAGCCAGTCCAGGAACTGAGCCCCATTCAAGAATTGATTTATGGTTGCATGGGCCTGGGCGGCAGCTGGTCGGCGGAGCCGTACACTTCCGCCGACGTCGACCAGGCGGCCGCCGCGGTTGAGGCCGCCCGGGAGGCCGGAATCACCCTGTTCGACCATGCCGACATCTACCGCAGCGGCAAGGCCGAGGCGGTGTTCGGCGAGGTGCTGGCCCGGACGCCGGGCCTGCGCGAACGGATCCGCCTGCAGACCAAGTGCGGGATCCGGCTGGGCGAGAACGGGCTCGACGCCTACTACGACCTGAGCGGCGAGGCCATCCTGGAACGGGTCAACGGCAGCCTGGCCCGGCTGAAGACGGACTACGTGGACGTGCTGATGCTGCACCGGCCGGATCCCCTGCTGGATCCGGCCGAGGTGGCCGCCGCCGTCGGCCGGCTCATGGCCGAGGGCAAGGTCCGCGCTGTTGGCGTGTCCAACATGTCCGCGGCGCAGATCGAGCTGCTGCAGGACCGGCTGGAGGCGCCCGTCGTGGCCAACCAGCTGGAGATGAGCCTGGCGGCCCGGGCCTGGCTGGAGAGCACCGTCCTGGTGAACCACACCGACGGGACGGACTACAGCTTCCCGCACGGCACCGTGGAGCATTGCGTCCGCCGTGGCATCGGGCTGCAGGCCTACGGGGCGCTGGCCCAGGGCCGGTATACCGGGGCGGCGGGTGGTGGGGATGCCGCCGCAAGGGAGACGGCGGACCTCGTCGCCGCAATGGCGGCGGAGAAGGGCACCACCGGCGAAGCCTTGGTGCTCGGCTGGCTGATGAAGCATCCGGCCGGCATCTCCCCGGTGATCGGCAGCGCCAACCCGGAGCGGATCCGCGCCTGCGCCGGTGCGGCGGACGTGGCCGCGGCCATGACCCGGCCGGAGTGGTACCGGCTCTGGATCACCGCCCGCGGCAGCAACATCCCGTAAACCACCCCTCCGGGCCGGCAGGTGGGGCCGTTACAGGCCCCATCGGCTGGCCCGCGGGCGTTGGGAACGTGATTTTGGTCGTAATGGTCGCCCGGAACCGGGGTATTACTTGGCGGCCGGACGTTCCGGGCGGCTAGCGTAGAGGCATGACCTCTACCACCACCGCCGGGATTGTCCGGCCCCAACGCAATGTCCCGGCCGAGATCGCCCGCTCCTGGCTGCTGGTCAACGCCATGAAGCCGGAGCTGTTCACCGAATCCTCGGAGTCCCGCGCCGACGCGATCATCCTGGACATCGAAGACGCGGTGGACCCCTCCCAGAAGGACCAGGCCCGGCAGCACGTCGTCGACTGGCTGACCGCGGGCGGCAACGCCTGGGTCCGGATCAACGACGCCACCAGCCCGTTCTGGGCCGACGACCTCGCCGGCCTCCGCGGCACCCCCGGCCTGCTCGGCGTGATGCTGGCCAAGACCGAGTCCGCGGACCAGGTCACCGAGAGCTTCCACCGCATGGACGGCAAGACCCCCGTCATCCCGCTGGTTGAATCCGCCGTCGGCATCGAGGAAGCCAACCACATCGCCAAGGCCCAGGGCGCGTTCCGCCTCGCCTTCGGTTCCGGTGACTTCCGCCGCGACACCGGCATGGCCGCCACCCCGGAAGCCATGGCCTACCCGCGCGCCAAACTCGTCGTCGCCAGCCGCGTCGGCAACCTGCCTGGCCCCATCGACGGCCCCACGGTGGGCACCAACCACCCGATCCTGCGCGAGCAGACCGGCATCACCGTAATGATGGGCATGACCGGCAAGCTGTGCCTGGCCATCGACCAGACCCACGTCATCAACGAGGTCATCAGCCCGACGCCGTCGGACGTCGCCTGGGCTACCGACTTCATGGCCGACTTCGAGGCCAACGGCCGCGTCATCCGCGACGGTTCCGACCTGCCGCGCCTGGGCCGCGCCGAGAAGATCATGAAGCTCGCGGTAGCCTTTGGGGTGCAGCCGGCCCTTTAGCCGCTCGCCCGACCCTTCAGGAGACCCCGTGATCCATGCCAACGAGCTGGTTCACGGGGTCTTTTGGGATCAACCGGAGAACCCCCGCGCCGCCCTGCGCGTCCAGGACGCCACGGGCGGCTTCCGGGACGTGGAGCTCGACGCCGGAACCCGGCTCGGGTTCCGGATCTCCGTCCCCGGCAAACACTGCCTCGGCCACCATAGGGTGCACGGCCCGGCCGAGCGGGACCACGTCCCCTGCCCACGGAACGCTCATGCCGAGCGCGGGAACCAGTGCGGCCCCTGCTTCGCGGCGGACGATTCCCGCCTGATCCACGACTTCCACCGCGGCGGCCGCGTCCCGCCCGGCTTGCGGGCCTACCTGATGCAGCCGCACTGGCTCTACGTTGCCACCTTCGCCCACGGCGCCACCAAGGTGGGCACGGCCTCCGCGTTGCGGAAATGGCACCGGCTCGCCGAACAGGGCGCCGTGGCGGCACGGTACATTGCCCGGGCCGACGACGGCCGGATCGTCAGGCTGCTCGAGGACCTGCTCACCCGGGACGCAGGCCTGCCCCAACAGATCCGGTCCGCCGCCAAGGCCGCGGGCCTGGCCGACCCGCGCCCCGCGGCGGAGATCGATGCCCGCAACGCCGCGGCGGCGCAACGGGCCAGGACGCTGCTGAGTGTGGCCGGCGGCGACGGGTACGAAGTGGTGGACGAAGCCTGGACCCGGCCGGCCCTGGCGGACCTGGCCTGCCGCCACAGCCCCCGGCATCTATACCCGCACCGCCTCGCCGCCGACGCCCACGGCTTCACTATCCGGTCCCTGAGCGGCGGCATCGCCCTGGCCGGCCTGACGGACAGCGGGCCGAAGTTCGTGGTCAACCTCGGAGACCTGAAGGGACGCCGGCTGGAAACCGGAGAGCACCACTCCGAGGTGCCGGCGGTCCAAGAGCCGCTCTTCTGAGCCGGAGCTTTCCGGGCCGAGCTTCCAAGCCGGGGCTTCCAAGCCGGCGCGGACCGCCCGGACCGGCCCCGTAGAATGGCAGGGTGCTGAACGAATTCTGGGCCACCGCGCCGACCCGCTACAAGCTGCTCGTTTTCGGCGCCATGGGACTGATCGCCGCCGGCATCATCCTCACCCTGATCGGCAACTCCACCGGCAACCAGCCGCTGTCGTTCACCGCCCTCGGCGTGATCGGTGCCGGCCTCATCCTGCACATCGCCGGCATGGTGGTCCGCGGCCAGGCGATCCGCAAAAAACTCCAGCGGTAGGGGCCGCTAGGCTGGACTCATGACTATTAATCCGGACCTGCAGGGCCGCAGCTACCCTGCCGCAGAGGTGTACGACGTCGGCCGGGAAAAGATCCGCGAATTCGCGCGTGCCGTCAAGGCCACCCACCCCGCCCACTTCGACGTGGAAGCCGCACGGTCGCTGGGGCACGCGGACCTGGTGGCACCGCCCACTTTCGCCATCATCGTCGCCCAGCGCGCAGACGCCCAGCTGATCGCGGACCCGGCCTCCGGCATCGACTTCTCCCGCGTGGTCCACGCGGACCAGCGCTTCGTCCACCACCGCCCCATCACCGCGGGTGACCGGCTGGTCGCCGAACTGCACGTCGACGGCGTCCGCGCCATGGGCGGAGGGGCCATGATCACCACCCGCGCCGAAATCTTTGCCGTCACCGGCGGCGACGCCGAAGCCGACGCCGGACAGCGCGTCCCGGTCGCCACCACCACCTCGTCCATCCTGGTCCGCGGAGAGGGACAGTAACCATGAGCCCCACCTTCACAGAACTCACCGTCGGCCAGGACCTCGGCAGCCGCACCATGGAGGTCACCCGCACGGATTTGGTCAAGTACGCCGGCGCGTCCGGGGACTTCAACCCCATCCACTGGAACGAGGCCTTCGCCACCGGCGTCGGCCTGCCCGGCGTCATCGCGCACGGCATGTTCACCATGGGTGCCGCCGTCCAGCTCGTCACCGACTGGGCCGGCGACCCCGCCGCTGTCGTCGACTTCCAGACCCGCTTCAGCAAGCCGGTTCCCGTCGCGGATACCACCGGAACGCCCGACGCCGGCGCCGTGATCGAGGTCGGTGCCGTCATCGGCGCGCTCGACGCCGACGCGGGCACCGCACGCGTGGACCTCACCGTCGTCTCGGGCGGCCAGAAGGTCCTGATGAAGGCCCAGGCCGTCGTCAAGGTGGCCTGACCCGATGGCGCTGCCGTGACGGTCGGAACCCCGCAGGCCACCGAGATCACCCGGTGGCGCAACGCAGTGGTCGCGGCATACGCCTTCAGCGGCGTCGCCTTCGCCAGCTGGGTGTCCCGCATCCCGGCCATCCGTGACGGGCTGGACCTGACCCCGGGCACCGTGGGCTTGCTCCTGCTCTGCATGACGCTCGGGTCCTTCGTCTCCGTGTCCGCGTCCGGGCTGATCGTGCTGCACTTCGGGTCCAAGCAGACCATCCGGATCGGCAGCATCATGGTCGGCATCGGGCTGGTAATCGCCGGCATCGGCACCTCCGTCCTGGTCAACCCTCTCGCGGTTGCGGCCGGGCTGGCGGTGGTGGGCCTCGGTACTGCCAGCTGGAACACCGCCTCCAATGTCGAGGGGGCCGCGGTCGAGCGGGCGGTGCGCCGGCACATCATGCCGCGCCTGCACGGCGCCTTCAGCCTCGGAACCGTCGCCGGGGCCGGCGCCGGAGCGTGGGCTGCTGGCGCTGGCATCCCGGTCGCCTGGCACCTGGCCGCCGTGGGCGCCGTCGTCGCCGGATCCGTGGCCACGGCCGCCACCTGGTTCCGTGCCGACGTCACCCCGGTCACCGCCGACGAACCCTTCACCCCGTCCGGCCCCGATACCTTCGAGGACCCGTCCACCGGGCCCATCCCCGTGATCAGCCAGGCCACCCAGGCTCAGGCCGTGCCCCTGGACAACAAGCGCCAGATCGCGCAGGCCTGGCGCGACCGCAGGACCCTGCTGCTGGGTGTGCTCGTCCTCGGCCTGGCCCTCGCCGAGGGGGCTGCGGGGGACTGGGTGGCACTGGCGCTGGCCGACGGCCACGGCCAGACCCAGGCCGCCGGGGCCGCCGGGTACGGATTGTTCGTCACCTTCATGACCGTGGGCCGGTTCGCCGGAACCGTGGCGCTGGACCGCTTCGGTCGGGTCCCGGTGATGCGCTGGTGCGCCGCGCTGGCCGTCGGCGGCCTCGCCCTGTTCGTCTTCGCCCCGGTGCCGTGGCTCGCCTACGTGGCCCTCGCGGTCTGGGGACTCGGCGCGTCCCTGGGCTTCCCGGTAGGGATGTCCGCCGCGGCCGATGATCCCGTGCGCGCAGCGGCCCGGGTTTCCGTGGTGTCCACCATCGGCTACGGCGCGTTCCTCTGCGGACCGCCGCTGCTGGGACTGCTGGCCGAGCACGTGGGAATCCTGCACTCCCTGCTGGCCGTGATGGTGATGCTGGTGGTTAGTTTCCTGCTCTCGCCGGTCGCGCGCAAGACCGCCTGACCCCTAGCGCTGGCCACGTGCCGGACCGCTTCCCTACGCGGGCGCCGGCCTGCCTCTCCGGGCGGCCGCCCACGCTTTCGGAGGGGCCGCCGAACGCGGCTAGGCTGGAGGGGTGACCCAGACTCTGCTTTCCACCTTGACCACCGCCGGCGTCGGCGGTCCCGCCGCCCGCTATGTGGAGGCCCGGACCGAGGCGGAGATCATCGACGCCGTTCGCACCGCCGACGCCGCGGGGGAGCCGGTGCTGATCCTCGGCGGCGGATCGAACCTCCTGGTTGCCGATGGCGGGTTCGCCGGCACGGTGGTGAAGATCGCCTCCCAGGGGTTCACCGTCAATGCCGAGGACTCTTGCGGCGGCGTCGCCGTCGTGGTCCAGGCCGGCCACAACTGGGACGCCCTGGTGGAACACGCCGTCAGGCACGCCTGGTCGGGCATTGAAGCGCTCTCCGGCATCCCCGGCGCCACCGGCGGCACCCCGGTCCAGAACGTCGGCGCCTACGGGGCTGACGTGTCCCAGACCATCGCTACGGTCCGCACTTGGGACCGGCAGCGGAACGCCGTGCAGACCTTCACCAATTCCGAACTGAAGTTCGGATACCGCGACTCGATCCTGAAGCAGACCACCGTCAACGGGTCGCCCCGCTATGTGGTCCTCACGGTCGAATTCCAGCTTCCGTTGGGACGTATGAGCGCCCCCATCCGCTACGCCGAGCTGGCCCGGGCCCTCGGCGTCGAGGTCGGCCAGCGGGCCTATTCCAACGACGTCCGCCGTGAGGTGTTGCGGCTGCGGGCCTCCAAGGGCATGGTCTGGGACGCCGGGGACCGCGATACCTATTCCACCGGGTCCTTCTTCACCAACCCGATCGTGCCGGCCGGGACCGCGGACCGGCTGCCGGCCGACGCACCCCGGTTCCCCGCGGGCGCCGAAGGCATGGTCAAGCTTTCCGCAGCGTGGCTGATCGACCGAGCCGGCTTCGGCAAGGGCTTCGGCCTCGAACCGGACAGCGTGTCCGGCGGCCGGGCGTCCCTGTCCACGAAGCACACCCTCGCCATCACCAATCGCGGCGGCGCCAGCACCGATGATGTGCTGGCCATCGCCCGCGAGGTGCGCCGCGGCGTCGCCGACCGGTTCGGCATTGAGTTGCACCCCGAACCGCTGTTGATCGGCGTCGAACTCTAGCGGAGGAGATCAGGGGCGGGGTCTTCCTGCCGGGCGCGGGTTTTCAGGGCCGACGCCGCCAGCGCGTGCGCCCAGCCCGCCAGCGCCATGGTGGGGTAATAGACGGCCGCGGAGAGTGTGCTGGCCCGTATCCCGCCGAAAGCATGGTTCAAGCCCAGCACCATGGCGGCGATGGATGCCGCCGTGCCCAGGGCGGTCAGCACCACCAGCACCTGGACCGAACCGGGATTCTCACGCCAGCCGCGCAGCAGCCTGACCTTCCCGGGCGCCGCAGCGACCGCCTGGCCTCCGGCCGAGAGCGAGGCGTACCCGCCGGCCAACCCCAGGATTCCCCAGACGAGATAGGGCTCCGGTTCGCGGCCGCTCGCCTCCTGGCCCAGGGCTCCCGCCGTCGCGGCGGTTCCTGCGGCGACGGCAAGGCTCGCCAGCGACAGCCACAAGAGGCGGGCGCGTCCCACCCCGCCAAGTAAACTCCCCACAGTCATCGGCCCAGCCTACGGGAGGGGCCGGGCAACGTCAGCAGCGGACTAGTTTCGTCCCCGCCGCGGGACCACCTTGGTGAAGAGCATGAAC
>Ga0308160_10006098_pt1 | contig 12369 bp, 12 predicted proteins | sample PhyFR1_FD_201036 | JGI IMG/M metagenome (GOLD analysis project Ga0308160, IMG submission 201036) | Phyllosphere microbial communities from UC Gill Tract Community Farm, Albany, California, United States - DLSLF.R1 | ecosystem: Host-associated > Plants > Phyllosphere > Unclassified | place: USA... | reverse complement strand
CGACCAGACCCGTCGCCCTGCTCGATCGGCAAATTGTCGCCGCAAGTCGATGTAGCAGTCTCAACCGTGTCGGGCAGCCCGCTCCCTCGGTGTGTCGTGCGCTCATCCTTCTGTGCCGTGTCATTGTCCAATCTCGGAGCCACGAGCCCTTCCGGCCGTCGCGTCGAGGCGACATCAATCGACGGTACCGACCGTATCGACCGTGCCGACCGCGCCGAGCCGTGTTTAACGAGGTATAGGATACCCAAAACGATATCCGCGACATAGCAAAACCCGCTGGCGCGGTTCCTGAGCGCGTGATGTCGGCCACCGTCCCATACTATGCTGGTGTCGGAGCGATTCTCGACGATTTCTCGACAGGCGGTAATTGTCGCAGCGGCGACGAGCTGGGCGTAAGACGGTAGCGCGGTGAAAGGCGGGCAGTCCTGATATCAGCTCTCCCTTGCACAATCTTCTCAGAGCACGCAGAGCACGTAGAGTAATGGTCGGCCTCGAGGAAGACGTTTGAGGCTATCGGGCGGCATTGACGCAGTAGACACTTGCTCCGATTGGGATGACCAGCTTGGAGGAAACGGTCGGCGGATCCGAGCGCGAAAGGCGAAGAGAGTCGAGCGACTCACATATTCCAGCCCATGCGTCTTCCTCCTCTTCGCTGGTCGGTCGTCTGAGGACGATGATTCTGATTCGTCCGTAGCTGACCCGTCCGAAATGGTCCCTCCCGAGCCGCGCTGGAGTGGGTGCATTAGGTATTCTACCATCAACTTCGTCCACACGTGTGTGATTCGGCACAGCGAGGAATCAATCACGGACCTACGTATGTCACATCATGGTACCTCTTCAACATTGTTGACGTCCCGAGCTCCAGATCAGGTGGAACGACCTGGGCTCGACCGTCCGTTTCCGGGCTAGTCTCGCTTGCCCTTGCGATGCCCGTCTGACCGTCCTGTCCGTGTTCGGCCCCCGAGTCCGCTCCAGGTTCGGGTCCATCGTTATTGCTATCCTTGCCATGATGTAGCAAGCCGAAAGCGTCGATCAAATCATGTACGACGCTCGACCGGCCGATGTTCGAGGGTAGCTGATCAGAAACAGCTTGTAGCTCCTCTGACCAGATGTACGAGACGCGCGACATGAAAGGCTAAGCCCCCCAAGGGCGACGGCTCGACAGTGGCCTAGATTAAACAGCTCAGTTCGGCTTTCTCGACGCTGGTGGAAGCTTCACCGCCGAGAGTCGGGAGAGTGCGATGTTCGGTTTCAACATTGCGGTTTCAGGTTGACGCGGATTGACGCGTTTCGGCGCGCGACTTGTCGGCCGGGGAAGCAGAACTGCGAATGCGATCATACATATGTACTACTATATAGTTTCGAAGGCCGGCAATATGTGATAACATGCGTGGCAGCGCAAAGTCGACCCGAGCTTCAATCCCCACCTCCCCCTCCGTCTGCCTCGTTGCCCAGCCGTATCCGTCCTTCTCCCTGTCCTGCTCCCATCAAGCTACTCCACCATCCAAGAGATCTTCTCCCCTCTTCACCTTGTGATGCTGTCCTCGATCGATTGTGTCGCCGGCTTGCCTCGCCCGGCACGTCGGATCCAGGCGACACCAGTCCCGCAGGGCTGTCTATACTCGCCCGACCGCGGTCCAGGCCCGGCGACGAGGAGGCTCCTCTGATCATATCGAGAATCCCCGCTTGACCTTCGCTCAGGGTCCGCGCCCTGTGTCCGTGCGCGTGACTACTGCCCGTCCCGTGTGTCGGCCGCAAGACGAAGCCGGGCGAAGCGGCGCCCAGGCCGATACTGAATCCTGTCGGGGCGATATGGCTGTGACCATTCGTATAATCGGGTATGATCGAGCCGAATCGCGCTCGACCGCTTCTCCGGCGTGTGGGCGATAGTATCCCTGGGGAGTATGGTGTGCTGGATCCGGCAGGCGACCACGGGACTTGCGGGCTGCCCAGTGGAGATGGGACGATCTCACTTTCCGGCTCCGCAACATTGGCCCCGCCGAGGAGGTTCGTTTGTTCGTCCTGATACTCTGCTTCGGAACAGTCGTCTTCTTCTGCCCAGGTGCCGACCTCCACCCCTCCGCCCGCGGGCTGCACGAGTGAGACCACCCATACGCCAAGCAGCAAGACGGCGACGCCAACAGAGACCAAGACGATTTGAAACGTTCTTAAACGGCCAATCTGGTCGTAGAATACCAGACCGTCTGACTTGAGCTAGGTCACACAGACTGATATTGTGACTCACCGAAAATCGACGAAAGGTTAAAGAAGCAGAAAGCTAGAGGACAGATCAAAGCGGGCGACGCAAAGGTCAAGCTGTAGTTCAGGTAGATCAGCTGAAGGACCGCGCCGAGGACCAGACCCGCCACGAGGAACCAACTTTCCGGGCGGACGAATTGGTTCTCTCCGGTCCCAGTGCGAAAGTACGCCAGAGTAATCACCAAAAGCTCAACAGCGGCTTTGGCGAGGACCAGAGACATTCCCGACAAGGTCCCTGAAGCAGCGGCGAAAGCGAGTCCAGTGAGAGTGAGGGTCCGTTGTTGATGTGTAGTAGGGATAGCGAAAGCGGGATCAGCGGGCGGGAGTTCGATGGTGAGATTTGGTGGGGACCGCGTCGCGAACCGGACGCCTTGTTTTGTTTTATCGGGCAATAAAGCCTGAGACGGGCTGACGGTATCCCCGTTGTCCACACTATCGATCGGGTCAGACGCCTTTCCTTGTGAGGTGAAGCGAAAGGGGATGGCTTGGGGAGATCGGGGCGAAGCGTAATTGGATGGGGCGGTGGAGGACGGCGGCGGTGTGTCCTCTTCGACCAGCTTGATCTGTCCCGGGGTGAGTTGGCGTTGAATATGCCAAGCGACGATATGGGCCTTTCCGTCAGAATACACAATGTCGGTGTCAGCACGACTTACCGAGACGAGAACAATCACCACCATCGCTACCATCGTCAGGAAAAACGCGAGGAACGGTCCCCTTCGCCATAACCGCAGCAACTCGTCGAGAGAATGCTCTTCCTCGCGTACGACGCCAAATACCGCAATAAGCACCGCACCCAGCGCTACTAGCGTCGTCCCGACAATAGCCGTCTTCCCAAACACGTCCCCCAGAATGACCCGGGCGAGCAGTGCATTGTAGATGAGCGAGACTGCTCCTAGCGGCGCGAGGATGATGATGGGTAGTGCATCCAGTTGGAATATCGTAGAGAAGATGTTGGAGGTGATGTAGATTGTGAAGCCCAATAACCAGAGCGGACGGCGGAGAGGCCGGCGCCGTGAGGTGATGGGTAGGGCGTCTTCCTGGACGTGCGATTTACGTTGAATTGTCAAACCTGCTATGAGTTGTCGAACAAATAGATCGAGAGCAAAAGTTCCTCCTGATACAACGCCTGAAGCAACGCTGAGAAAGACGACATACCGAGCGACTGGACAAATGACGACACGAGCCCGATGACAATAGCAACCGCAACGGACACACCCATCTTGTCGGTATGTCACGCGACGACGCTGGGAGGTGTGTCGACTCGATATCAGACGACTGAAGTCCAACGCGACGCCTCTAAATAAGATCAAGCTCGCGAAGCAAAGAGAGTAGTAGTATAGACAGTCGAAAGGAGCATAGCAAGGTGAGCCGTAGACCACCGGCTGTTGTGTTCCGGCGGAACAACGTCGAAACGCTGGTGAATGCTGTTTCAGAATGTACCTCTCTACCAACCAATCATGGCAATAGTCGAGGATCTTCCCGACGACTCGCGGGTGAGTGGTCTACGGAGTAAGAGGCGAGGAATCACGCTGACTCATCTTAGCGAGATAGTGGCCTGCGAAATAGAATCCCTCTCACGCACCCCTCGGCCGCGCGGAAAGATGTCCCGCTCAAACCGCTCATCGACCTTGGATTGCCTTCTTCAACACAAGCAGAAGTCCTCGAAGCAATCAACAAAAGCTTTCAAGAGCCGACAGCGGGACAAGAAATTGACCCCGAGGAGGACGACGTCGATCCAGACGCCTTAGAAGACGGCGATTACGAAGACGACCTACTCGATGGTGAAGAGGTGGAAGGAGCTCACCAGTGTGTAGGTGAAGAACCGGACGCGAACGAGCTGTTCTGGGACGAATTCTTCGACAGTCTCGTGATTACTGTCCCGTTCACGTTTCTCTACATCTTACTGGATATGTGGGTAGTACCTCTTTGCGCAGACTGACATCAGCCTCGTCCACCTTCAATACCAGCATCGACCTACCACCTCGCAAGTCATTTCGCACACCGCGACAGCTGCGCCGAGTGAGTCGCACGAAACGCTAGACGGGTAGGCGATGGCGAGCTGATCTCAGCGCTTGGCGTGATCGTCTTCTATTGTACGTGAGAAGCCACTTGCTTCCTCTCGCGGGGGGTACAATATGGCGAGATTACACGCCGCGAGCAAGGCTGACACCCAGCTAATCGTCACATCGCCAATCCCATCGCGCTGTGGCTTCTGACGGTCATGTCTGTCTTCTCTGGCGCCAGACTTATTTGGCTCGTCAATAAGGCCGGATGGTCACTCACGACCAACCAGGTGAGTCTGATGCCGACACTGTCTTGTCTTATTCGCCGTACGGCCTCTCCCTACTTCTTGCACGTAGTCGCTCGCACACGGTCCCGTTGTCGCCGCCAGCGGGGAGATAGAGTGAGCTTCCACTGATCGTAGGCTCCGCCCATGGGCACCTTGTGGATCCTCACAATCGTTCAGCTCCCTCTGCCTCGTGCTATCCTCGCCCTGTCCGGTCTGGCAGCGTGGACTTGGTACTCTGGTCTCAAGATTATGCCGTGACGCGTCATTCGGTCGACATATTGTAGCATAGCAACTCGTCATGTCAAATGCATTGTCGTGAGGATACAAATTAGGCCAGACAATCGCTTTACAACTGTTCACCGCTGGTTCCTGCGATACAATGGTTCACCGCCAGGGTCGAAATCGGCATCACCGCGCCGCGGGGCTGCCTGCCGAGACGGCGACTCCTCCCTCCGTCCCGTCTTCCTTCTTCCTCTTCTTATTCGGCCGCTTGATCTTCCGCCCATCTGACCCATAACTCGCTTGTTGGGGCTGCGGGGCTTCACCGTCAACGGCTGTCGGGAGGGTGCGCTTCCAGCCTTTCTTCGGACCGGGCTTCCGTCTTGCGCTCGGGGCTTCACCGTCTTCTCCACCTTCCGCACCCGTTGCAGTGCCTTCAGCCTTGACAACCGTCGCGCCGTCTGGCAACAAGGATTTCTTGGTCGGTCGACCTTTGCGTTTCGGCGCGCCGGGCTGGGACTGCGCCGGACCAACCACATCAATCTCGAGATAATCTTTACCGACGGTGTCGATGATATCGTCGAAATTCGTCTCGGGATTGGCGAACGATTTGCGTGACTTTTTGATCTCGCCCTCGAGATACGACATGGTGTCGAATCGGTTGAGATACTTCTTGTAGGCGGGTTTTGTGGCTAGACGATCGCGGACGATACCAGTGGACAAAGGCACGGGCTGGCGAGGAGCACCGGGATTCGACCTTATCGGCGGAACCGGGCGGCAAAGGTCGGCCAGGAAGTCGACGACGAGGTCCTCCATATAGTCGACAGCGTTGGTGTCGGGTTCAGGCACATCGCCAGCAGCCCACATTAATTTCGCGACTAAAATCAGCGTCGGAATGATAGACTGCCAGGCGCCAGACTTACGCTCATTCCTCATGCTACCTCTCATTCCCTCGTTGCCTCTTCGTCTCTCTTCCCCTCGCTCTCGCACAGGTGATCGCTCCCTTGTTCCAGTCGGCAAAAATGCGACGGAAGGGAGTTGCGGCCGTTTACGCTGCGCTGGGAGGAGCACTGAATTGCCGTAAGCAGCCTCATTCCCCACCGTGGTCGGCAGAGACGTGTTGACAATGCTGCTCGACGATGCGCTCGAGTTTGCTGACTGCGGTCTGTTGGGCAAACGCAGCCTGCTCTGGTCCAGCTGGAAATTGGTCGGCGTAATGGCGGGAATAGCGGCAGCTAACGCCGGGTTGTCAATGCTTGACGAGTCGTGTGCAGGAAGCACGCTGCTTGATCCGCGTCGGCCTTCAGCACGAGGAGGCGAGGGCATGCGAGCTACGCTGCCAGCTTGAGGTGGCGTCGACAGAACCGAGGGATGGTAGGCTGCCGGTGGAGGCGTCTGTGTCCGGGCAGGTAGACCTTGTGTGGAGGTAGCTGGGCTCGAGGACGCATGAGGGAACGCAGGACGGCCTTGAAGCTGCGACGGCTGTTGGGTGCGTTGCGCGGTCTGCGTTGTAGTCTGCATGTTCGGCGTGGAGAGCTGAGTCTGAGCTGCCGGACGAACTTGGCCAGGCTGAGGCGAACTTCGTGCCTGCGCCAGACGTTCTCGCGTCTGGGCCTGCACATAGGAGGTCACGACGGATTGCTGCTGCGCGGCGGTGAGTTGGCCGGAAGCGATCCGTTGTTGAAGCTGGACCGGCAGTCGTGGGATGATCGCCGCCATGGCTCCTTCTAATTGGCTTAGCTGTTGAACAGGCTGTACTGGCTGCGCCGGTGGGCGGCTGGGAGGGGCCGGTGTAGCCGCCTGCTGCGCACGTTGCTGCTGCTGAGCCATCATCTGCTGGACTAGCTGCGGGTTGAGCGTGGGCGGATTCTGCATCGGACGCTGTTGCTGCTGAAGCGCTTGCTGCTGCTGCATCATCCCATTCTGGCGTTGCTGCTGGGCGAGCAGAGCCATTTGCTGAGGCGTCAATTGCCGTTGTTGCGGTGATTGTCCCTGTGCTCCGTTCGCGAACGCGGCGTTGTTGAAAGCCGCATTCTGACCGTTGGTCCCGTTGGAATTCCCATTGCCCGGTTGGCCGTAAAAGCCCATCCGATTCCCATTGGGATTGAACGACATCCTAAAACCAGTCAACATATATCCTTTTGCATACGACATGACAAAGAGAGGATTATAGGGGTTCATAGAAGCCAAGATAAGCATTACCCCGACTCTCGCTCACCCCACCTCGAGACACAGTCCAGTAGCTCCAATCTCCGCCAAGACGGCAGAGAAAGGGATCGTGGATACGCTATTACGGCGACCTCAAAGCACACTCGTCATCACTGCCCCTTTCGCCCGAGGGCTAGTCGGAAGCGGCTAAAGTGGTTTGGCGGGTGTCTGAGAATGGAAGAGGAGAGAAGGGGATCAGAGAATGGATTGAGCTAAAGTTGAATCATAACAAGGTACCAGAGTACTACCGGATAAAGGAAGTGAAGGAGGGACTATATACTTACGCGTGTAGAAGATGTGGCTACGCGCGTAGAGGTGGATATATCTAACCAAAGCTACCTGTCAGCATCGATCTCGCTTTTGACCAAAACAAAGAGGCGGAGATAAAAGGTAGATGGGTCAGATAAGAGTTTTTTTTGGTAAGTTGGGGTATCGCTCATAAACACTCGGTAGCAGAACTGAAAAGTTGTTCATCACAAAAGACGCGTGCGTCTTGCAGGAATGGGACAGTGGCTTTGCGGAAAGAAAGCGATGACTCACGTATATACTGCTCGCTCGCTCGGTGCTACCCGCGAGGAGGCTTGACTAATCCTATCTCATGAGATTGAGAAGGTGACTAGACGCAAAGAAGCGATTAGTCGATGTGATGGACGAAGGGGAAGGTGGGAAAGCTGAGGTTGATATAGGTCGCTCTTATATCGTTTGGTTTGGATGGCCCGGTTTGATCCCGCTATTTCTATAATCCCGAGATATCGCCGGGTGGCAAACGGATTCACGCGTTTACCGGCTAGCCTTTATTGACTTTCCGTCGTCGTCCTGGACATATCTAATCAAGCTCAGCTTTCAATATCATAATATGGGTGCCGATGGTGGATCAATCCCGGACAGACGAGACCTGGTCAAGACCAAAGGGAAGTCGGAAATCACAGACCGAGCGCTTCTGCGCGAGCTCTACATGTTCTGCGCGCTCAGCAAGGTGAGTCCGTGCCGAAGTCTTCCAGACCTGACTGATTGTCAGAGATTACTCGCCAAACCCGTTGTAGTGGACCCCATCGGCAAATTATACAACAAAGACGCTCTGATCGAGTACTTCCTGGATAAGAGCAAGTACGGCGACGGCGAGCGGATTTGTGGCCATCTCAAGGGTTTCAAAGTCAGTCTTTTTGTGAACCCTTGACTCGAGCTGACAAGCAGGATCTGCTCACCCTCAACTTGACCGACAACCCATCTTTCACCCCGCCGTCTGCTGCGACTACCGCTCAGACCCCACCGCACGCTCCTTTCGCCTGCCCGCTGTCTCTCAAGGAGATGTCTGGCTCCGTCCCATTCATCGCGCTCAAGCCTTGCGGCTGTGTTTTCTCCGACGCTTCGATCCGAGCGGTAATTCCCAACCTCACAAGGGGTATCGCAGCAAGCGTAGTTGTCTCGGATGAGAAGACAGAAGAGGCGAAACCGGTAGTTGAGGTTAAGAAGACGGTCGTCTGTCCGAATTGCGCAACAGACTTCGACCCAACACTGCCAACAAGCATACAACCGATCAACCCCACTCGAGCTGTCCAGGATCTTCTACTGGACAACTTCCTCATCGCGCGAGCAACCGCCAAATCGTCCAAGAAACGCAAGGCAGTGACCGAGAATACAGCCTCGAAAGGCGAGGCGAAGGAGAGTAAAGCGGCTAAACTCGACGCGTCCTCTTCGAATACTAAATCGTCTGAATCGGCCGCCCCGGTGTCAAACGGCAAATCGACATCAAACGGCTCAGCCACGCCGCCAGTACCAACAGCCAATTCTCTGCCCAGATCAGTCCATCAGAAATTGGCGGAGCAGGAGCAGAAGCGGATGGCGGCTCAGGCGGGCATGAGTGATGCCGTTAGAGCAATGTTCAAACCGAAGGACAAGGATAAGGATCATCATTCCGGCAACGCTGATTTCTTCGGCAGGACGTTTACAAGGGTGAGTGTGATACGATAGCCGCGCCGGTTGGATGCTGACTTCAGTATGCTTGAGGAGGACGACATCTCGCACGGATTCTCATTGGGAGTGTAGCATGTGGCATGGCAAAGTTGTATGACATGTATGTAATCATTATCGCCTTCGAGCGTGGCACTGTGCTCGGCGGTTGACGAGGATTGAGGCGGCTAATCGGTGGTCCGTGCTCTACTCTCCTGTCGCCGCACAGACGCTAGGACCCGCCTCATCCACAGTGACAGTGAACCATCTCCATTCTCTTGAACATGATGGCCCCTCGTGTCCAATCCCCTTCCTCGCCCACACCTCACGCCAACTCCGATGCTCCTCGACCGCTCACAGCTATATCGCAAACTCCTGATCGACGGACACTCTTACGTGCTGTACCGTCCTCCCACAAAACCGGCCTTCCCAGCTATGGCGCTTCCGGCCACATCACTGCGTCTGGCTTGACAACATGGCGACGCGGCAAGCGACCGCACAACAGCGGCTCAGGAAGCAGCAACGAGACGATGAAGAAGGGACCAGGGATGGGTATGCAAAGTACCCCCGCGAGGCGGAAGAGAGCGAGAAGCACTACCGGGAAGGTGAGCCCGGAGCAAGATCCATCGGTCAGCTCACGAGAAGAGTGTTGGGCTACAGTCCACCCCGACGACCTCAATTCGACTTGCCGGTCCCGAGACCTCGGGTTCTTCCTCTGCCCTCTCGCTCTCTTCTTTGCCCGATCTAGACGATACGACCTTCCCCTCGATCTTGATCCCTCCCGATATCGACTCTCCGAATATGCCGGCCATATTTTCGCGTTCGCAAAGGGACGATACGCTGGAAGAAGACGTGTTTGGCATCATGACGTTCATAGACGTTCCGCCCCACTCCTCCCTCGGGTCATCCTCCACGTCGGACACAGTCTCCCTTCACAGTCGGAGAGGGGCACTCCTCGGTCCGGAAGAGATTAGTGTGCCTGTGCACTTCACTATGTCCGATTCGGAATCAGTGGAAGAAGAGCGACCGGAAGAAGCGGAAGCACTGGAAGAGGCGGCTCGCCAAATCATCCTGGGCCAAGAAGGGATCACTCACCTTGACTTCCTTATCCCGGTCAACCTTGATTCTTCTGATGCTGCCGAGACGGACCAAGAGGACGACGCATTTGAGGAGGGCGCGACCGTCAGGCCGTTGCGAACGCTCGAGGGAGACAGCTGTGGTGACGAATCAATCACTCACGAGGATCTTCAGGTCACCCTCGACATCACTGACCCTTCGACGTCGCGACGTCTGACGGAAGTGATCTCGAGGAAAAGTCGGTCGACAGCGTCGTCCTTGGCAATCAGCAAGGGAGGTGTTCGAGTGAAGAACCGGCAGTCTACACCGTATCGAATATCTGCCACAACTATGAGGCCATTCGGAGAGGATGACAGCGAGACCTCGACGCCGACGAAACCGATGACCGGACATGGTGTGTCGAGTGCGTCTTCGACGGCAGATATGGACCGTCCTTTCAAGGGAATCCTACTCGAAATCCTCGAACAGGCCTCTGACGGCATTTCAAGTGATGATAACCACGACATTCGCGAAGTCGCCGAGGGAGCCAGGTCACAATGGTCGGACATACAGACGACCGTCAATCTTGATCTTGGTCTCGACGGAGCCACCGAGAAGAGCATCGCGTATGAACCCTATGATCAGACCCCGGACTTCGAGCTCACACCGCCTTGCACCTCCAGGATGAACATCGAGACCCCTCCGTCGAGTGTTCTTTCCATACCTCGACTTGTACGAGGTGAGCAGTGTGCCAGCTCTCGACAGGCCAGACTGATGGATTCAGGAAGATACTCGCCCGTGCCTTTCATTCCGTCTTCTCAACTTGGAACCCCGCTTCGCTCTCCGTGCATGTCGGCTCTCACAATCCACTCGACACCGTCGAGGGAGGTAGTGCAGGAGACATCAAGCTCTCCGTTGACGAGCTTGTCAAGTGAGGGGTTGCCAGCGAGGCCGCAGCGCCTCGGGAGGAAGAATGGCCTGAAAAGGAATATGATAGGCGTCGGTGAGAGATACGTCGCCGAGGATAGCCAGGACAAGGCACAATGGAGAGGCGCCAGCGTCATGGCGCGGATGTCGAAGCGATAGTGCTTGCATCTTCGTCGCCGACCCGCGCCGAGAGAGCAAAATGAAAGCTCAGGAGGAGAACTGACGACGACAACGTTACGTGGTCCCAGTACTCAAAGCAGAAGCCAGGAACCGTCATATGCACCATGCCACACGACCAAGCCCCAAGATGCCCATGAGTCTATGCTGACATTCCATACTGTATACCCAAAATCTACTCCTTGACACCGAGAAGCTTGACGAGGCCGAACGCCGCCCCGGCGGCCAGACCACCAACAATCATCGTGCTCGTTGCGCCGTATAAGTAGCCCAAGGCGCCGCCTTCTGCTCCGCTATCATTAGCAATGCTCCGATGTGTAGTCAAGCGGCTCACGTGAAGTACGTCTTGAAAGCGCCAAAGATGAACAACACGACGCCAGTGAGGATGCAGGAGATGATGAGACCGAGCTCTGCGGTCGAAGTCGCCATGTAGGGGATAAGGGGGATGAGACCTCCGATGAAGTACGACAAGCCGATAGTAAGGGCGGAGATGTACAGTCTGGATTTTGGCACTTCCTCTGCGTCGTTAGCCTCGCGTAAAGCCGAGCAGCGACCAAAACCCACCTAGACCCTCGCCGAACTTGAGCAAGAACGCCGTCATGCCCATATCCTCCGTTGGGCCTTGTCCGCCCTCCTCGCCATTCTGTTTCCACCCAGGCTGGGCTTTCTTCCCGCCTCCAGATGAAGCCGAGACGATACCTTCCGTTCCGTCAATTGTGCCCTCGGCGCGGTCTCCCCAGACGTCTTCCTCGACCTGCCTCAGGTCTTCCGCTACCAGCCTGGACAACGCCTCGTTGACTCCGAGTGGGCCGAGGATTGAGTGGACTTCACGCTCCATTTCGCCTGAACACGACCGCAATACCCGCGCCGCGGTCTGTTTCCGGAGATAGTGGAAATGATCCAGTTCGGCCTGCGAGGCGAGGTAGCCTCCAAGTCCCATTGAGATGGCGCCGGCGCACAACTCCGCCAGACCTCCAGTAACGACCAGCTTCGACGAACCGAGCGACGACAATCCGGCGGTGAGGGCGAAAGGGACTGTCAGGCCGTCGGACAACCCGATAATCCTGACATCAGCCAAGGGGGTCGCACAAGCAACACGCGCTTACACATCACGGACAATCTCTGGCGAGATAAGGTGTCGTTCATCGTCATCTTTCAGATCTTTGCAACACGTCCCTCGCGTCTGCACACCGCATTTGCTACCCAGAGGCTGTTCGTCGGACAAAATCCCCTGGAGCTGCTGCTGTCGCGTCCGCGGGACGGGGGCCTCGGGGGCTTCAACC
>Ga0308160_10006097_pt1 | contig 12372 bp, 7 predicted proteins | sample PhyFR1_FD_201036 | JGI IMG/M metagenome (GOLD analysis project Ga0308160, IMG submission 201036) | Phyllosphere microbial communities from UC Gill Tract Community Farm, Albany, California, United States - DLSLF.R1 | ecosystem: Host-associated > Plants > Phyllosphere > Unclassified | place: USA... | reverse complement strand
GTCCGATTCGGCCTTGGCCCCCCCCCCCCCCCCCCCCTCATTCGGTTGGGTAGAGCGGTGTCCCCCTTGTGCGGGTACTAGAAGGGAGGCGGCTAAACGCCGCCTGCCTGCCCCTATGCTTACCCTTGTTTTTCTCCTTCTCGTTCTGCTGAAAGGGCGGACCCTTCCAACCCTCCTGGGCAACCTCCTGGTGGCCCCTCTACACCCCGTGTACGGTGGGCTAGCCCTTTTTGCCTGGGCTGGCGGTCTACGCGAGCCCCGGGCGGAAACCCTTCTCGTGGTACAGGCCTTCCTCCTTGGGCTGGGCTTTGTCCTGTCTGCTACGGGCCCCTTTGGCCTCTACTTGGGCGTTGAGCTCCAGAGCTACGCCCTCTATACCTTTACCGCGCTGGGGGCCCTCGCCGGGGGCTCTCGCACCGGTGGGGTGGTCTACTTCCTGGCCGGCTCCCTGGCCAGCGTGCTCCTGCTGGGCGGCTATGCCCTGGGCACGGCCCCCGGCCTGGCCGCTACGGGCGGCGCCCTTATAACCGCGGGGCTGCTCGTGAAGGCGGGCACCCTGCCGCTGGGGGGTTGGGCCGTTCCGGTCTACCGGGGGCTGACCCCCGCTACGGGAGCGCTGGTCATGACCTACCCCAAGGCGGCCCTGTTTGCCGTTCTGGGTGCGGTGGCCCTGGCGGCCCCTCTAGGCAACGCCCTGCTGGCGGTAGGCCTTCTATCTGCTCTCCTGGGTAGCCTGCTAGGCCTGGCTGGCGAGGGGCTGATGGCGGTACTAGCCCTTTCCGGAGTGGCCCACGCCGGCTATGCCGTCACGGCTCTGGCCGGGGGATCCCCCGCGGACGCCCTTTTCTATGCCGTTCAGTACGCCGGAACCACCTCCGCCTTCCTAAGGCTGGCCGCCTCCGGCTGGCTGGGGGCGGGGCTGGGGGCTCCTGTCCTGCGCAGCCTGGCTGGCCTGGGCCGGCTGGGGCTGGCCGCGCCCCTGCCGCTGGCCGCGGTCTACCTCCTGCTTCTAAGCTTTGGTGGCATCCCGCCCCTGGTCGGGTTCTACGCCAAGGCGGCCGTCCTGTTTAGCCTGTGGGGCGCCGGGGCCCCCGCTGCCCTGCCCGCCGTGGTCCTGGCCGCCTCCCTGGGAAGGGCCTTCTACCTGTGGCTCCTCTCCCGGGTGGGGTTTGGGCCCCTTGGCCGGGCCCCTCTGCTCCCCGCCGGGTCTGCCGGTCCCCTCCCCCCTACCGGGGCGCCCGTTGCCTTTGCAACCGCCCTGGCCCTCCTCCTTGCCCTCGGCTGGCCCTACGCGGCCGCTGCGGTGCACTACCTGGTCTAGCCCGTGGCCGTCCTGTACTACGCCCTCGGCCTGGCCCTGCTCCTTTTCGCGCTGAACTGGGCCTTTTCGCCCACGGTAGCCGATGCGGAAAAGGCCCTGCCCTACGAATGTGGGTTTAGCCCCGTTGTAGGCGATTCCGCTGCCCTGTTTCCCGTGGCCTTCTACCTTGTCGGGCTGCTGTTTAGGCTGTTTGACCTGGAGATCCTGCTCCTCTACCCCTACGCGGTGGCGGGCGCGGGCTGAAGCCTCCTGGAAACAGCGGGCAGGGCAACCGCCTTCTCCCTTTTTGGTGTGGGCTTCGTGTATGAGGTCCGCAGCGGAGGGCTGGAGTTTGCCGGGCCCGGGGCCTAGCCCCCTCGCCCCCTGCCGGCGTAGCTTAAGCGGTTAAAGCACCAGATTTTTACTCTGGCCATCGGGGTTCGATTCCCTGCGCCGGTTAACCCCCACTGGTTCTGTAGTGTAGCGGCAACACGCCTTCTTTTCGCGAAGTAGTCCCCGGTTCAATTCCGGGCAGAGCTAACCCTTGCAGCTCGTACAATGGCAGGACGCTGCTTTTTGGTAGCAGAAATGAGTGTTCGATTCACTCGCTGCAAGCCCCTGTAGACGTGGCTGAGTCTGGTCTAAAGCGCCCGTCTTGAAAACGGGTATAGCCGTGGCTATCGAGGGTTCGAATCCCTCCGTCTACCGGGCCTTGAGGTGTTGTGGCTGCACTGGTCATTCATGCTGACCAAGGGCTGGTTCGATCCCAGCCAAGGCCTACGAGGGGCTAGAGTTGTTCAGCGGGTCCCCCTACACCCCTTCCGGTCCCGAGCCCGGGAAAGGGAGGGGGCCCCTCCGGGTTAGCCCGCCCCTACGCCGTGCTGGCGCCTAGCCCCCCCCCCCCCCCCTCTCCAGGACGAAAGTGTTACGGCAGCACACTTGTTTTACACACAAGGGGCCTCGGTTCAACCCCGAGTCGTCCTACAGCCCCGTGATGGAACTGGTAGACATGGCAGCCTCAAGCGCTGCTGGGCGCCTGCCCGTGAGGGTTCGACCCCCTCCGTGGCTAGAGGCGTAAAGGGCCCAGCCTCGCGCCCCCTCCCGTTTTAGCCCCATGCTTGCTGCAGCTAAAGCGATCGGTGCCGGTCTAGCCGCCATCGGTCTTACAGGTGCCGGAATCGGTATCGGGTCTATCTTTGCCGCCCTGATCACAGGTGTGTCTCGACAGCCCAGCGTTGCAGGTCAGCTCTTTAGCTACGCCGTTCTAGGGTTCGCCCTAGCGGAGGCTACTGGCCTCTTCGCCCTGATGGTGTCTTTCCTAGTCCTCTACTCATAGAGCCGTGAAAGAGTGCCCCCACAGCGCCCCTCGTATAATGGTAGTACCCTCCTCTTGTAAAGGAGTAGCACTTGTTCGATTCAGGTGGGGCGTAAGGGCCCCCATGCAGGGGGCCGGAGGGACAAAACCCTCTAGAAGACCGGAGCTTTAGCTTAATGGAAAAGCCCCCGTTTGAAGCGCGGGTAATTTCGGTTCGATTCCGTGAGGCTCCATGGCCCACCCGTCTACGTAGTGCATGCTCCGGCGCGCCTGGCACGGGTGGGCGTGTTGCGCAGTGCACCGGCAGAGCTGGAGGGGTGGTGCGATTCCACCGGGGCCTATTTAGGGCCGAGAGCCTTAGCCGCCTGATCCCATAATGCACTCCTATGGGGGCGGGTGGCCGCGTGCAGGCGCCGCTTGCGCGTGCCGGGGAGAGGGCGTGGGAAAAGTGGGACGTCTCGTCGCTGGCCTACATAATGCCCCTCGGGGGCTCGGCGCTAGCGGCAGGGGAGTGCGGGGCCGGGTCGGTGATGAAACTGGTATCATACTACTTTTGCATAGTAGTTTTCAGGATTCGAGTTCCTGCCGATCCAGCAAGGGGCGTGGGGCTCACGTGGTGAAATTGGTAGACACGCCATATTTAGGATATGGTGCCACTGCGGCATGGAGGTTCGAGTCCTCCCGTGAGCAAGGGGCCTTTGTCGTCCAGTGGAAGGACGCCTCGTTTGGGTCGGGGCGACGGCGGTTCGATTCCGTCCGAGGGCAGGCCAGGCAGATGGTGAACTGGTATCACGCCTCTTTGATGTAGAGGAATAGGGGGTTCGATCCCCTCTCCGCCTAGGGGCCCCTATCGTATACTGTTTAGTACACTCCGCTGTTATCGGAAAGGAGGGGGTTAGATTCCCTCTAGGGGCTAAACGCGCTGAAAGTGTTACGGTAGCACTTCTGCCTTCCAAGCAGAAAGCGCTGGTTCGACTCCAGCTCGGCGTAACGCCACCATCGTCTAACCGGTCAGGACGCCTCCTTGTCAAGGAGGAAATGCGGGTTCAATCCCCGCTGGGGGCAGGCGAGTGTGCCGCCTAGTGGTTAGGCATCCGATTGTAACTCGGACGACCCCGGTCACGGTTGGTTCGATTCCATCCGCACTCCGGGCCGGCTGTAGGGTGGTGGCCGCCCGGAGGCTTGCAACGCCTCTTTACGAGGTTCGATTCCTCCAGTCTGCTCCCCAGAAGCATGGTCCAAGGGTAGGATGCAGGCCTCCAAAGCCTCGCGGTGCTGGTTCGATTCCCGCTGCTTCTGGCCGGCACGAGCTGACATTGGTGCGTCAAGCCCCTTGCTAGGGGGTAGCCCTCTCGGGGGTTGTTGGTTCAATTCCTACCTCGTGCTCGGGGTCCTCGTGCCGCTGCACGCTTTTTCTTCTCCCCTACATGACCGCTGCCCTCCTGTTTGCCCCGACCCTCCTGGCGGTGGCGTTTGTGACCGTGTACGAGCGGAAACTGCTCGGTGCTCTCCAGCGCCGGGTGGGCCCCAACACGGTGGGCCCCTTTGGCCTGCTGCAGGCCTTTGCCGATGCCCTTAAGCTATCGGTAAAGGAGATCCTGGTGCCCTCCCTGATATCGCGGGCCAGCCTCTACCTGGTGCCCGTCTGGTTCCTCCTGAGGGCGGTCCTAGGCTTTGCCCTCCTGCCGGGCTTTGGCGGGTCGGCGGTCCTGGACGCGGCCGGGGGCATTCCCCTCCTAAGGACCTGGCTGTCCGGCAGGATCTATGGAACGGTGTACGGGGGCAAGGGCTCCGCCAACTATTTTGGTACGGTGGGTGCCGTTCGGGCGGCGGCCCAGAGGGTGAGCTATGAACTCTCCTTTGGTTCGGCTGTTCTCGCGGTGGCCTGCCTGGGCGGGAGCTTTAGCCTGCCCGAGATCGCCGCCTCCCAGGGCCCCGTCGCCTGGGCCCTTCCCTTGCTGCCACTCCTCGTTAGCTTCCTCGTCTCCAGGCTTGCCGAGCTGAACCGGACCCCCTTTGACCTGCCAGAGGGGGAGAGCGAGCTGGTGGCTGGCTATATAACGGAGTTTAGCTCTGTTCCCTTTGTCCTGTATTTCCTCGGGGAGTACGCCTCCCTGCTCCTCCTGTCCCTCCTGGCCGGAGTGTTGTGGGCCGGGGGCGTGCTCCTACCCCTGGCCGGGCTGGCCGGGGTCACCTTTGTTGTGGGCATCCGGGGCACCCTACCGCGGCTGCGGTACGACCAGCTCGTGGCCTTTGGCTGGCTGCACCTCTTGCCCCTGTCCAGCGTGGCCCTTCTGCCCGTCTTCCTGGCCGCCCTGCTGTAACCGTTAGGGGGCCCGCCCCTGAAGGGCTGCCTACCCTTTTTAATCCCCATGGCCGCCCTCCTGCCCCTGAGCCTCCTCCTCACCGGGGCCACCGCCCTGGCCGGCCTCCTCCGGGGGGCCTACGCCGCCCAGGCCGCCTCCCTCGTGGCGGGGGTGGCCCTCCTCCTTGCCTCCGTGGCGGGGTACGCCCTGGTCGACGGGGCCGGGGGGCTGGGGGCCCTCCTGGCCGTCCTGACCGGGGTGGTCACCCTGGCCGCCCTTCTGGCCGAGTGGGGCGGGATTCGACGGGGTGGAGCCTTCTACCCCTGTCTGGTCCTCCTCTTGGCCGGCTGCCTCTACTACCTGTTTGGGGCGGGCGATCTCCTCTCCTTCTATATCGGCTTTGAATTGGTCCTGGTGCCTAGGGTGCTGGTGATTGGGATCTGGGGCTCGGGCGCGGCGCGCATCCGGGCCGCCTTCCTGTTTTTCCTCTATACCCTGGTGGGCAGCCTGGCGAGGCTGGCCTGCCTCGTCGCCCTGTGGTGGGGCGAGCCCGGCCCCCTCCTCACCGGGGCCCCGGTGGCGGGGTTGACCGGCCCGGCCTCCCTGGCGCTGGCCTCCGGCTTTGCCCTGGCCTTTGCCGTAAAGACCCCGCTCCTGCCCTTCCACACCTGGCTGTTCCGGGCCCACGCCCAGGCCCCGGTGGGGGGCAGCGTGCTCCTGGCCGGGCTCGTCCTGAAGCTTTCCGCCTGGGGAATTGCCCTTGTGTTCCTGTCCTGGTTCCCCGCCGCCTGGGCCGCCCTCCTGCCGGCGGTGCTTGCCCTGGCCTCCGTCTCCCTTGTCTACAGCAGCCTTAGCGCGATGCGCCAGACGGACCTGAAGGCGGTGGTGGCGATCTCCTCCGTGGGGCACAGGGCGCTCTCGGTAAGGGGGCTGGCCCTGGCCGGGGGCGCGGGGTGGACCGGCGGCATCCTGCTCCAGTTCGCCCACGGGTTGGTCTCTCCCGCCCTCTTCGTTCTCGTTGGGGGCGTCCTGTACGAGCGCTACCACACCCTGCTGGCCGTTTACTACCGGGGGCTCTCCGTGCTGCTGCCCGGCTTTGCCCTCCTTTTCCTTCTCGCCAGTTTGGCCAACTGTGCCACGCCCCCCTCGCTCAACTGGCTCTCCGAGCTCCTGGCGATTGCAGGGGTGCTGGGGGCCTCGCCCCTGGCTGCCCTGGCCGCCGCCTCTAGCGTGCTGCTGGGGGCCGGCTACACGGTCTGGGTCTTTACCCGGGCCTCCTATGGGGAGTGGAGCCCCGCTCTGCAGCCCCTCGGGGACGCGGGGCGGCGGCACACCGCCCTCGCCCTGGTGCTGGTCGGGCTGGCGGGGGTGGCGGGCCTCTCCTCCACCCACCTCGCTGACAGCCTCTGGGCCCACTAGCTAGTCTCTGCCTCGTGTACTGTTGACGGCGTTGGCCAACCGGAGCAGCATTAGGAGTGAGTAGAGGGAGCGGTGCCGCGGTTGGCCCAGAGAGGGGGGAGCAGGGGCTAGAAAGCCAGCACCCCCGCCACCAGGGCTCCCCCGGCCAGAGCGGCCAACAGGGCCAACGCCACCGCCCGGGAGGCCCCACCACCGAGGGCGGAGCCGGACAGGCGCACCGCCAGCCCCGCTGACAGGGAGGAGGCCCCGTAGGGCCCCGCCGCCTCAAACAGGCCACGGTCCAGCAGGGTCCCTGTCCAGCCCGCTACCCGCAGGGCCGCCCGGTACACCCCCGCCCCCGCGGAGGCCACCCCGAGCACCCCGGCCCTGGAGGCCACCCCAGTAGAGGCCCCCGCATAGCCCAGGGCGCCCCCGGCCAGGCAGAGGAGAAGAGGCGCCAGAGAGGTCCAGCCGGACGCCGAGAGTTCGTCGTCCAGGGCCCGCGTCCAGGGGGTGCCCCCTGGCAGCAGGCCGCCAAAGGCCTGCAGGGTGCCGGACAGCCCGTACCCCGCCAGGAGCCCCAGCCCGGCCAGGAGGGCCACCGCGGCCGCCCCACCAAGGAACCCCACCCCGAGCCCCGCCTCCGGAGCCCCCAGGAGGGTGTGCAGGGAGGCCCGCGGCGCCCCCTCGAAGGCCAGCCGGTGCAGCCGCACCGAATAGGCCCCCGTCAGGCCCACCGAGGCCACCGCCAGCCACCACAGGGCGTTGGCCAAGAGGAGGCCCCGGCCCGCTACCCCGACCACCAGGAGGTCCTTACCGAACTCCCCGGAGGTAAAAGGCAGGGCGCACAGAGCGGCCCCCGCCACGAGCATGGCCCCGGCGGCAAAGGGTATTGCCGCACCAAGGCCTCCCATGGCCCGGAGGTCCTGCACGCCGGCCAGCCCGTGGATGACCCTGCCGGCCCCCAGGAACAGGGCCGCCTTGTAGGAGGCGTGGAGAAGAAGCAGCGCTATGCCACTAGAGAACTGGCCCGTGCCCACCGCAAGGAGGACGAGGGCGATCTGAGAACAGGTTGAAAAGGCAATCACCCGCTTAAGGTCGTTCTGGCCCAGCCCGACGACCCCGGCAAACAGGGTGGTGGCCGCCCCCAGGAGGGCCGCAACCGCCGTCAGGTGCGTCCCGGCCAGCACCGGGTGGCACTGGACGAGCAGGAAAACCCCAGCGGTGACCAGGGTGGCCGCGTGGATCAGGGCGCTCACCGGGGTAGGCGCCTCCATCGCGTTGGGCAGCCAGGCGTGCAGCCCCAGCTGGGCCGATTTACCCGCCGCCGCAACGAGGAGCAGGAGGGCCAGCCCCCCGGTGCCCCCGGCCGGCAGGGCCAGCCCGGCAAAGGAGGCCCCGCCGTACACCCCAAGGGCCAGGGCCAGCGCCAGGGTGAGGGCTATGTCCCCCGCCCGGTTCAGCAGGAAGGCCTGCATGGCGCTGGTCGCTGCCGCCCTCCGGGTGCTCCAGTAGGCCACCAGGAGATAGGACACCACCCCGATGCCCTCCCACCCCAGAAATAGGGTGAGTAGGGAGCCACCGGTGGCCGCCACCAGCATCATGCCGGTAAAGAGAGAGATAAGGGCAAAGAAACCCCCGGTGTTGGGGTCGCCCGCCCTGTACCACAGGGAGTACAGGTGGACGCCCAGGCTGACCAGGGTAACCGCAACGGCCAACCCGGCCCCCGCGGGAGTGAGAACAAGGCCCAGCTCCAGGAGGGGGGCCCCGCCGGAGGCCAGCCCCAAGGTGGGCGTAGCCACCAGGGCGCCCCGGAACAGGGTTTCCCAGGCCAGCAGGAGGGCCAACCCAAAGGCGAGGGCGGTAAAGCCGCAGGCGGACCGGGTGGCGCCCGCAACGGAGAGGCCGCGGGACAGTGAGGCAACCGCCGCACCAAGGAAGGGGAGGAGGGGGAGAAGGAGGAGCACCTATTCGGACGTGAAGGCGGACCCCCGGTAGAATGGCACCAGGAGCGAGAGACCGATCGCGGTTTCCGCCCCGGCCACGCACACCACGAGCAGGGCGGCCGCATAGCCCTCGGCCAGCCCCTCCGCAAGGGAGGAGAGGAGGAGGGCGCTGTTGGCGCCAAGCAGCATGACCTCTAGGCAGAACACCTTGGCCAGCAGGCTGCCGCCGGTCAGGGTAAACCCAGCGGCGCCCACCAGGAGGAGAACGAGGCCTAGGGTCATGAGGGGGGAAGGGGGCCTCAAGGAGGCAAGGGGGTGGCCAAGGCCTACCGAGCCAAGGGAATCGAACCCCTAACTTTCCGGCCGAAACGGACTGCCTTACCATTGGGCCAGGCTCGGTGGGGAAGGGGAGAGGCGGAAGGGCCAAAACAGCTGCTCCTCTATCACCAGCTCAATTGGGGCAGCACACCACCTGGAGAGCCTCCCCCGCACGCTGCCCCCCGGCTGCAGGGGACCCCGGCCTGCAGGGGGTGTCCCCCGGCCCACCCCGGGAGGAGGAAGAACCCCCCTAAGGGATGCTGAGGGGAGTCCGGCCGATAGGTGGAGCGACCCCAGCGCCTCCCGGCGCCCTCCTCCCCACCCCCCTAGAGGGGAGGCAGGGGGGCCCGGGAACACCGCAAAAAACTGCATGGCCGTTCCCGAGGTGGCGGGGTGCCTCTGGTGGGCTGTTGTAGGGGTTGAGCCGATATGAGAAGGTTACTCAAAAATGCCCTCGCACCCCGTGCCCCTCAGCCCCCGGGAGAGGGGCGAGAAACCGGGCAAAGGCGCAAGTGGGGCCTGGGCATCCCCAGGGGCCGTGGGCAACCCTTGGTGGGATGCTGTAGAAATTGAACGGGTATCAGAAGGTTACCCAAAAACGCCTCCCCGCCCCGTACCCCTAATCGGTGGCGGGCAGAGGCGGTGACCAGGCAAAGGGGGAAAAAGGACGTGACGGCGTCCGGGGGTAATGGGTTACCCCTGGTGGGCTGTTGTAAACGTTGCGACGGTATCAGAAGGTCACCCAAAAACGCTTCCGCACCCCCTGCCCTAAATCGGTGGGGAAGAGGGGAGGGGACCCGGCAAAGGGGCAAAAGAGATGTGACGGCGTCCGGGGGTAATGGGTTACCCTGGGTGGGTTGTTGTAAACGTTGCGACGATATAAGAAGGTCACCCAAAAACGCTTCCGGGCCCCGTGCCTCTAATCCCTGGAGCGGAAAGGAGGAGACCCAAGGAAAGGGCAAAACCCTCTGGGCACCCCCAGGGTTAGGGGGGTCTCTTCTGGTGGGGCGCTGCCACCGCGTAACGCGTACAGGTAGATTACTCACTTTGCCGTTTTTGCTCCGTGCCCCAGACCCCCCCAGGGGGCAGACGGGGAGCGGCGCCACACCCCCAGAGGCGTGGGAGAAAAAGGGGAGAAAAAAAGGGGAGGGAACGCTACCCCGGAGGCCTCCGGACCCCGGTAGAAACGTACTCCCCCGAAATGCTGCAGGATAGTGTACTGGTTGTCACACGAGGCTCATGCCCTCGTAGAGGCGGGTTCGATTCCCCCTCCTGCACGCTAGGGTACCGCTGTAGCCGCACGTACCCGACCCGGCCAAGGGTTAAACAGGCTAGAGGAAGAGCTCCTCGTGTAGTAGAGCCCTACATGGAGTCGCGTTGCGTCCAGCCCCCGCCCGCGCCTTGCCAGCGTGACCAGCGGCCTAGTACACCCCCGGGTGTAGGCTAGGGACCAAAATTGGCGTGGCCGGAGCGGCTTGGCAGCTGCTCTGGACTCGATAGCTAGACCAGCCCCCCGTCGGGCTGGGAAAATGGGATCCGTCTGAGATGTTGGATCGACCCCTGGCAAGCGGGGGCAATGGCCACCCCTTGGGCAAATAGGACGACTCCCCGTTGGGGATGGGCGTATGAACCCTTTGGAAGTGCTTGAGGGGACTATGACCAGTAGCAGGTTGCCCCTCCGCCCCCGCCCCGCGGTATAGATACCCACTACGGTACCCCAGGCTATCGCGTTAACACAGTATTAATAAGCTGGGATTTGGTACCGATATTCCTACCCGTTGATCCCGGGGCTGCGCTGCGCCCCAAATCAACTGAACCCCGTCGATGTGCCAGACGGGAGGCACCAGCGGTGTCTGCGCCCCCGGGCAGTTAAGCAACTGCAGAGTAGAGACCGGTTCATGCTCTGTGTGTCCACCCAAAAACTAACATACCCCTCCCTTGAGGTGGGATTGTCGTTCCAGTAGCGGAATATTCACGTCTGGGCGGAGCTGTTACCCACCTATCTCCGTTTCCCCCTCCCCCCCACTCTTGTTATCGGGCCAATAGGCTTGGCTGGTCATGCAGCAGAGGAAGGAAGCGCTGCCGGGTGGCTGAATCAGCATTCAAAGGTCGGGAAGGCCGAACGGGCGAGACGGAGTCTCGTGGCTAGTAGGCTCGTGATGACAAAAGACCCCGGAGGCCCGTTGCCAAAGGGAGACGGGGGCTAAAATGCAGGTATAGCAGTCGCTTCCTATCTGTAAAGGCCCACCCCCTCGAGCTATCTGAGCTCGGGGAATAACACGTGACCTGGTGAAACGCCGGGTCGGCCTACCCAAGACAGCCTACGCGCCATGCAGCCCCCCGGGGCGGCCGTAGCTCGACTCCCTTCCAAGGGTGATTTTACACAGCCGGATTGACCCCGGTTTGTGGTGTCGTGGTAGAGAAGACACACCTCTGCGGGTAGCAGCTGCAGTAAGGATGTCTTTTCGCGCTCTTGCCGAGCCCCCTCCCTACACGCCGTGGTAAGCGTGACAGTGGGACCCAGGGGGTGGAGACCACAAAAGCAGTCCAGAGTAGGATAGTCCCCTTTCATAGAGGGGAGCCGGGCCCTTTGCATAGGGTTTGGTTGTGTACCGCAGGCTTCATCCCAAACACTCATCGAGTACCTATGCCCGCCGCTTAATTGTCCCTGGCTAGCGAAAAGGAGTGGTTGCCTAGTGTGCTTTGTAGGGAGACGTATACCCCCGGGTATACCCCCTGGTTAGTCACCAGGAGGTCCCTACAAAGATCAGCACTCCAGCACATAGGAAGCGACTTCAGCAACCCTTACCTATGTTGTCAGCGACGTACACGGAAAACACAGCTTCTGATTAGCGGCCCCTCTCCCTAAAAAAGAGGGGTTAATCCCGTTTATAGGGAGGACGTCACCGTCTGTCCTATAAAGGGGGGCTAATGAGCACTGTGTCTGTTTTTCCGTCTTGGGGGGAATTCTTCCAGCTTCCGCCGGAACAAAAATCCCTGGAAAACCCCATTAGAAATACCCTCCCCTACCAGCCCCGCCGTTAAGGTGTACAGATAAACACCCCCATTCTATAGGCGCGCCTATTAAACACCATTGAAAAACCGTAGTTCTGGGTTTCCCTTCCACTCCCACTCATAATGAGTCCCCAAAAAATTGAAATATCGAAAAAAATCTATCAAACCCCATGCAAAAATTTTGTCCCTCCAGCCCCGACAATTTTAAATTGGGGGGCCCGACGGGCGCCCGACCGGTGAAATGGGGAGCCCCTGCTATAGTGATAAAGCCCTAACCGACGGAGAGCCCGATGGGCACCCGGCAGGCCTGGAGAAATATAGCGCCACTTGGAGGAGAGGGATCACCGATGGGGATAGAAAGGACGAAATTTTTTTGGCCGCCGGGGGTCTGCTTGACGCACCCCTGAAGCCTGCTATAATAACGAAGCCCTAACCGACGGGGGGGCTAGACGCGCACCGGGCAGGCCTGGAGAAATATAGCGCCACTTAGGGGAGAGGGATTAACCGTGGGAGCCGTAGGGACGAAATTTTTTTGGCCGCCGGGGGTTTGCTTGGGGCACCCGGGAAGCCTACTATAGTAAAAGAGCCCCTACCAGCGGAGGTCTAGATGGGCACCCGGCAGGCCTGGAGAAATATAACGCCATCTGGAGGAGAGGGGATTAACGATGGGAACCGTAGGGGCGAAATTTTTTTAACCGCTGGGAGTGGGGGGCTAAATTTTTTTGTAGGCTTGAGGCGGACCGAAAAGAGAGGGGGCCCCCCAGTAGCGGCACG
>Ga0308160_10006095_pt1 | contig 12374 bp, 7 predicted proteins | sample PhyFR1_FD_201036 | JGI IMG/M metagenome (GOLD analysis project Ga0308160, IMG submission 201036) | Phyllosphere microbial communities from UC Gill Tract Community Farm, Albany, California, United States - DLSLF.R1 | ecosystem: Host-associated > Plants > Phyllosphere > Unclassified | place: USA... | reverse complement strand
CGGCTTTCCTGGCCGCGATCGACGCCCTGGTGCGCGAGGGCGCCGTGGCGCCGCTGCCCGACGAAACCCGGGTGCTGTATGTGTCGCCCTTGAAGGCGCTGTCGAACGATATCCGCGTCAACCTGGAGGGGCCGCTGGCCGGCATCGGCGCCCAGCTCGACGCCATGGGCCTGCCGCCGCACGGCATCCGCAGCGCGGTGCGCACCGGCGACACCAGCACCGCCGAGCGCAATGCCATGCGCAGGCGCCCGCCGCACATCCTGGTGTCGACGCCCGAGTCGCTGTACGTGCTGCTCGGTTCCGACAGCGGACGCGCCATGCTGCAGACCGTGCGCACCGTGATCGTCGACGAAATCCACGCCGTGGCCGGCAGCAAGCGCGGCAGCCACCTGACGCTCAGCCTGGAACGGCTGGACGCCTTGTGCGCACAGGGCCAGCGTCCGCCGCCGGTGCGCATCGGCCTGTCCGCCACCCAGAAGCCGATTTCCGCCGTGGCCGACTTCCTGGTCGGGCGCGCCGGCGGTCCCTGCGCCGTGGTCGACGTCGGCCATGTGCGGGCGCGCGACCTCGGCCTCGAATTGCCGCCGGTGCCGCTCGAAGCGGTGATGCCGAACGAAGTCTGGGAGCGCGTCTACGACCGCATGGCCGAACTGGTGGTGCTGCACCGGACCACGCTCATTTTCGTCAACACGCGGCGCATGGCCGAGCGCCTGGCGCGCCACCTGGGCGATCGGCTGGGAGCCGGCCACGTGGCGGCCCACCACGGCAGCCTGGCCAAGGAATACCGGCTCGATGCCGAGCAGCGCCTGAAACGCGGCGAACTGCAGGCGCTGATCGCCACCGCCTCGCTGGAACTGGGCATCGACATCGGCGACGTCGACCTGGTGTGCCAGGTTGGCTCGCCACGGAACATCGCCGCCTTCCTGCAGCGCGTCGGGCGCTCCGGCCACTTCGTCGGCGGCACGCCCAAGGGACGCCTGTTTCCGACTTCGCGCGACGACCTGGTGGAATGCGCGGCCCTGCTCGACTGCGTGCGGCGCGGCGAGCTCGATGTGCTGCGCATTCCGCAGGCGCCGCTCGACGTGCTGGCCCAGCAGATCGTGGCCGAAGTGGCCTGCCGCGAATGGAGCGAGGACGCCCTGTTCGAGCTGGTGCGCCAGGCCCAGCCCTATGCGGAGCTGGCGCGCGAGAAGTACGACGCCCTGCTGCGCATGCTGGCCGAGGGCTATACCACGCGCGCCGGCGTGCGCGGCGCCTACATCCACCTCGACGCCGCCACCCAGTCGCTGCGCGGGCGGCGCGGCGGCAAGCTGGCGGCCGTCACCTCGGGCGGCACGATTCCCGAGAATGCCGACTATACGGTGCTGCTCGAGCCGCAGGGGCTATCGGTCGGCACCGTCAACGAGGACTTCGCGGTCGAAAGCCTGGCCGGCGACGTCTTCCAGCTCGGGAACACCTCGTACCGCATCATGAACATCGAATCCGGCCGCGTGCGGGTGGAAGACGCGCACGGCGCGGCGCCGAACATCCCGTTCTGGCATGGCGAAGCGCCGGGGCGCAGCGACGAACTGTCGCAGGGTGTGGCGCGGCTGCGCGCCGAAGTCGAGCGCCAGCTGGCCGAACCGGCGCCTGTCAAAGGCAAGGCGGCGCCGGACAACAGCGCGGCCCTCGACCGCGCCGTCGGCTGGCTGAGCGAACACCTCGGGCTGAAGGACGATGCGGCGAGCCAGATCGTCGACTACCTGGCGCGTGCCCGCTCGGCCCTGGGCGCATTGCCGACCCAGGACACGCTGGTCATGGAGCGCTTCTTCGACGAATCCGGCGGCATGCAGCTGGTGATCCACTCGCCTTTCGGCAGCCGCATCAACCGCGCCTGGGGCCTGGCGCTGCGCAAGCGCTTCTGCCGCAGCTTCAACTTCGAGCTGCAGGCGGCGGCCACCGAAGACGCGATCATTCTCTCGCTCTCGACCAGCCACAGCTTTCCGCTGGACGAAGTCTGGCGCTACCTGCGCGCCGCCACCGCCGAACCGATCCTGGTGCAGGCCCTGCTCGATGCACCGCTGTTCAACGTGCGCTGGCGCTGGAACGCCACCACCGCCCTGGCCCTGCCGCGCTTTGCCGGCGGACGCAAGGTGGCGCCGCAGCTGCAGCGCATGAAGAGCGACGATCTGCTGGCCACCATCTTCCCCGACGGCGCGGCCTGCCTGGAAAACATCGCCGGCGACCGCGAACTGCCCGATCACCCGCTGGTCGACCAGACCCTGGACGACTGCCTGCACGAGGCCATGGACAGTGAAGGCTGGCTGGCGCTGCTGCGGCGCATGGAGAACGGCGAGGTGCGCCTGGTGGCGCGCGATCTGCCGGCGCCTTCGCCGCTGGCGGCCGAGATCCTGAATGCGCGGCCCTACGCTTTTCTGGACGACGCGCCGCTGGAAGAGCGCCGCACCCAGGCCGTGCTGAACCGGCGCTGGAGCGACCCGGCGTCAGTCGACGACATGGGCGCGCTCGACCTGGAGGCGATTGCTGCCGTGGCCGAGGAAGCCTGGCCGCGTGCCCGCAACAGCGATGAGGTGCAGGAAGCGCTGGTGGCCCTGGCCTGCATCACGCAGGCAGAAGCGCAGCGCAATGAGGGCTGGGATACGTGGCTGGCCGAACTGGCCGCCGCCGGGCGCGCTACGCGCCTGCACGGCGACGGCGGCATCGATTGCTGGGTGGCGCTGGAACGGCTCGACTGCCTGCACGCAGCCTATCCCGGCGCCGCCATCGAGCCGCCGCTGGAGGTGCCCGCCAGCCACCGCGGCAACGACGGCGAGCCCTGGACCCGCGATGCGGCGCTGGTCGAGCTGGTGCGCGCGCGCCTGTCCGGCAGCGGGCCGCAGCCCCTGGCCGCGGTTGCCGCCAGCCTGGCCCTGCCCGCGAGCACGGTCGCCATCGCCCTCGGCCAGCTGGAAAGCGAAGGCTATGTGATGCGCGGGCGCTTCACGCCGGGCGTGGACGAAGAAGAATGGTGCGAGCGCCACCTGCTGGCGCGCATCCACCGCTACACCATCCGGCGCCTGCGGCGCGAGATCGAACCGGTGGAGCTGCAGGACTTCATGCGCTTCCTGTTCGACTGGCAGCACCTGACGCCGGAGTCGCAATGGCAGGGCCAGGACGCCCTGCCCCAGCTGCTGGCCCTGCTGGAAGGCTTTGAAGCGCCCGCCGGTTCCTGGGAGCCGGATGTGCTGGCGCTGCGCCTGCCGGATTATTCGATCCTGTGGCTGGACGACCTGTGCCGCGCCGGCAAGGTGGTGTGGACGCGCATCGACGCGCCGCGCTCGGCCGCTGGCGGCCCGGTGCGCAGCACGCCCATCGTACTGCTGCCGCGGCGCCAGACCACGCTCTGGCACGGCATCCCGCAGCCTGACGGCCCGCCTGCAGTCTCCCCACGCGCCGCCCTGGTGCTCGACGCCCTGCGCCGCCACGGCGCCATGTTCTTCGACGAGCTGCAGTTCGAGGTGCGCATGCTGCCGGTGGAACTGGAAAACGCGCTCGGCGAACTGGTGACGACCGGTCTGCTGAACGCCGACAGCTTCGCCGGCATGCGCGCCATGCTGCTGCCGTCGAGCAAGCGCGCCAGCAACGACCGCAAGCGCCGCCGCGGCGCCGGCCCCACCATGGAAGAAGCCGGGCGCTGGGCCCTGGTGCGGCGCGCCGAAGCCGAGGCGCCCGTCGATCCGGCCGCGCCGCCGCGCCGGCGCCGGCTGGCCCCGGAGACCCTGGAGCACGTGGCGATGACCCTGCTGCGCCGCTACGGCGTGATGTTCTGGCGCCTGCTCGAACGCGAGGCGGGCTGGCTGCCGTCCTGGCGCGAGCTGCTGCCGGTCTACCACCGGCTGGAAGCGCGCGGCGAGATTCGCGGCGGACGCTTCGTGGCCGGCTTCTCGGGCGAACAGTTCGCGCTGCCGGAAGCCATCGCCCAGCTGCGCGAAGTGCGGCGCCGCCCGCATGACGGCTCACTCGTTACCCTGTCCGGCGTCGACCCGCTGAACCTGGGAGGCATCCTGCTGCCGGGCGACAAGGTGCCGGCCCTGGGTGCGAACCGCATCCTGTTCCGCGACGGCTTGCCGGTGGCGGCTATCGTCGGCAGCAAGATCGTCTTCCCGACGAATCCCGGCACCGAACGCGACCTGTTCCACGCGCACCTGGTCGGGCGGCGCTAGGTCACCAGAAACAGCCTGGCAGCAAGCCGCCCGCATCCGGATTGATACGCGCCGGTGAAATGCACGGCAATGCGAACTCGGCGTCCTGCATGCGGTCGAACCTGCTCTGCCACACGGCTCAGCGCTTTGCCATCCACCATGGACCCGACCGACGCTGCATCCACTGCACACCTTGCACCCGCGGCGCCAGCCACTGCGGCGGCCCGCCCGCAGCCGGCCATCGGCCTGCGCGCTGCCGTCGCGTTGATCGTCGGCGTCGTCATCGGCGCCGGCATCTTCAAGGCGCCCTCGATCGTGGACTCGCTCAGCCCCGGCGCCGGGGCGATGTTCGGCATGTGGCTGCTGGGCGGCGTGGTCTCGCTGATCGGCGCGCTGTGCTACGCAGAACTGGCCACCGCCTACCCGCATGCCGGCGGCGACTACCACTTCCTGCAGCGCGCCTACGGCCGCTCGGTGGCCTTCCTGTTCGGCTGGGCGCGCTTTTCCGTCATCACCACCGGCTCGATCGCCCTGCTCGGCTTCGTGTTCGGCGACTACTTGCAGCAGGTACTGCCCTTCCCGCTCGGCCCACCCGGCGCCGGGCCCACCCTGTACGCCGCTGCCATCATCGTGGTGCTGACGCTGGTGAACGTGCGCGGCATCCGCGCCGGCGCCGCCACCCAGACCTGGCTGACCCTGCTTGAAGTCGGCGGCCTGCTGCTCATCGTCGCGGCCGCCGCGCTGCTGGCCGGCCCGCCGGCAACATCGGCTCCCGCCGCCGCGGCAAGCGCCGCCGGCGCGGGCGGCTCCTCTCCCTCCTACGGCATGGCGATGGTCTTCGTGCTGCTCACCTACGGCGGCTGGAACGAGGCCGCCTACATCAGCGCCGAAGTACGCGACGGACGGCGCAACATGGCCCGGGCCCTGACCCTGTCCGTCCTGCTGATCACAGGCCTGTACCTGCTGGTGGCCTGGGCCTGCTGGCATACGCTGGGCATGGCCGGCATGGCGTCGTCGGAAGCGCTGGCCGCCGATGTGATGCGGCGCACCCTCGGGCCGGGCGGCGAAACGTTGATCGCGCTGCTGGTCGCGGTGTCGGCGCTTACCTCGATCAACGCCACCATGATCGTCGGCGCGCGCAGCAGCTATGCGCTGGGCTGCGACTGGCCGCGCCTGCGCCGGCTCGGGCGCTGGGATGGCGCGCGCGGCACGCCGGCGGTAGCCATGCTGGTGCAGGGCGTGGCTGCGCTGCTGCTGGTCGCTCTGGGCGCCGGCTTCGGCAGCGGCTTCAAGGCCATGGTCGAATTCACGGCGCCGGTGTTCTGGCTGTTCTTCCTGCTGGCCGGCCTGTCGCTGTTCGTGCTGCGCCGGCGCGAGCCCGACCTGCCGCGCCCCTTCCGCGTCCCCCTGTTCCCTCTGCTGCCCCTGCTGTTCTGCGCCACCTGCGCCTGGATGCTCTGGTCCAGCCTGTCCTACGTGTTCAGCCAGTCGCTTGGCGGGCTGAACGCGGCCTGGATCGGCGTGGCCGTGCTCGCCGCCGGATTGCTGCTGCTGCCCCTGCTGGGCAGCCCCGCGCCCCAGGTTCCCGTCCCGCTTGCCCCCTCCAAGGAGAACTGAAATGAACGACAACCCGAGCCGCCGCAAGCTGCTCCTGCTCGGCGCCGCCAGCGCCGGCCTGGGCATGCTGCCCGCAGGCGCCGTGCCGGCGCAGAGCGATACCACCGCCGCCGCACCCAGGCTCGACGTGCCCTACGTGCCGACGCCGCAGCAGGTGGTCGACCGCATGCTGGCGCTGGCGAAGGTCGGCAAGAACGACGTGCTCTACGACCTCGGCTGCGGCGACGGCCGCATCGTCGTCACCGCCGCCAAACAGCTCGGCGCGCGCGGCACCGGCATCGACATCGACCCGGTGCGCATCGCCGAAGCCGAGGACAATGCGCGCAAGGCCGGCGTTGACAAGCGCGTCAGCTTCAAGGTGGGCGATTTGTTCGAGGCCGACCTCTCGGGCGCCTCGGTCGTCACGCTCTACCTGCTGCCGACCATCAATACCCGGCTGCGCCCGCGCCTGTGGCAGCAATTGAAGGTCGGTTCGCGCGTGGTCTCGCACGCCTTCGACATGGGACCGGAATGGCCGCCCGAGAAAACGGCAACCGTCGAGGGGCGAACGATCTATTACTGGACCATTACGGAGGCGCAGAAGAAAAAGACGAAGGCCTGAGCGGCCGGGCTGGGCGAGTTGGCTGGCTGGCTGGATGGCTGAAGCGGACCGCGCGCACGACAGCGATGCTGTTTGCACGCGGGGCGATTCCGTGTACACTTGAATGCGAATCATTCTCATTCCAGGCAAAGCATGCCGTGGTGCGCGCTTGCCGCAGATGTGAGCCCGTACACAGCCATTCGCCCAAAGGATCCGTATGTGCGACAAACACCCTTCGCTCGACCCAGCCAATGTGCAGTTCCAGACCCAGCAAAGCTCGCGCCGGCGCCGCATCTGGGAGTTGTCCCGCAATTGCCATTGCCCGCTGATCGGCGTTGCCCTGCCGCTGGGCACGCTGCGCAAGCTGGTGGAAAAAGTCACCGGCGGCATGCTCATGCACGACGACTACGAGGTGCACGTCGGCGCCGTCAACGATTGCACCAGCCGCAACCGCCTGGCCGAAGCCGTGCAGAAGGAACTCGAACGGCGCTATGCGCAGGTGATCTTCCGCTTCCGCAGCGCCCGCACCGCGGCCCAGGTGGCCGAGCTGTGGGAAGCGGCGGTGGACGCGGGCGATGTGGCCGGCGCCTTCTGGGCCGGGCTGTCGCACCCGGCCTGCGTGCCGGCGCTGGAAGAAAAGATGTGCCGCGACATCCACATGGTCCAGCACCAGGCCGGCGCCTGCGCCCGCGCCGATATCGGCAAGTACAACGCCCTGCTCGGCGACAAGGCCCGGCTCGAAGGCGAGCTGACGCGGCTGCAGGCGCGCTGCAACGCCCTGCTGCAGGAAAAAAAGCTGGAGGCCGACCGTTTCGAACAACAATTGATGGCGGCCCGCGCCGCCACCATCGCGCGCGAGACCGATGTCCACAACCTGCGCAACGAGCTGGCCCAGCTGCGCTCGACCATTCCCGAGCTGGAAACGCGCAAGCGCCTGGCCAACCAGTTGGCACGCATGGAGGCGCGCGAAGCCGCGCTGCGCGGCCAGATCGCCGAGCTGAAGACCAACCGGGCCGAGGCTGCCGCCCGTGTCGCCGAACCTGCCACCGCCGCGCCGGCGCCAGCCGTTCCGGCGTCCACGCCGGCAGCACCGCCGGTTATCCCCATCCAGCTGGTCAACCAGAGCGTGCTCTGCGTTGGCGGACGCAGCGGCAACGTCTCGTTCTACCGCAAGATGGTGGAAAAGAGCGGCGCCCAGTTCGCCCACCACGATGGCGGCCTGGAAGACAGCAGCAACCAGCTCGACGCCAGCCTGGCCGCTGCCGACCTCGTCATCTGCCAGACCGGCTGCATCAGCCATGGCGCCTACTGGCGCGTGAAGGAATACTGCAAGCGCACCGGCAAGCGTTGCGTGTTCGTCGACAACCCGAGCGTGTCGAGCCTGGCACGCGGCCTGCAGGAAATGGGCGCCGCACCAGCCCTGGCGGCGGCCGAGGAAGGGTTGGCCAGCGAAGCTGAAGCCTGCAAGACCTAGCCTCACGGCACGCATTCCCGGGCTGCGGCGGCCTGCATTTAACGCCGCGCAAACGAGGCCGCGTTCGATTGAAACGCGCTTGGAAGCGGGCGAATCGAAGCGTAGAGTGCTGCCACCAGAACCGGACGAGGACGCCATGTACGCAAGCAACTGGAACGACCTGTCGACCCTTGGGGTCGCCGCCCTGAAGCAAATGGACCGCTCGCGCCGGGCGCGCGGGCAACTGCTGGACCGCGCCGGCCATGGCCCGCGCGAAACCCCATCCATCGTGCTGCACGCCGAACCCGGCCTCAAGCTGCGCCGCTACGCTGCAGCGGATAGTCCGGCAGATAAAACGGCGAACAGCCCTGCCGTACTGCTGGTGCCGGCGCCCATCAAGCGCGCTTACATCTGGGACATGGCGCCCGAGATCAGCGTCGTGCAGCGCTGGCTGGAACGCGGCTACCGCGTCTACCTGGCCGAATGGGTCCCGCTGGACGATCAGCATGCCGGCGCCAATGCCGCGGCCGATGCCGATGCCGATTTTCTCGCCAGCGGCTTCAGCCTGGCCGGCTACGGCGACCGCCTGCTGCGCATCTGCCGCGAGCAGATCCGGCACGACAGCGGCCAGGACCAGGTAATCGTCGCCGGCCACTCGCTGGGCGGCATCCTGGCGGCCATTCACGCCTGCCTGTACCCCGAGGCGGTGGCCGCCACCGTGCTGCTCGAAGCCCCGCTCGGCTTCGATCCCGCCAGTGACTGCTTCGCGCCCCTGGTCAGGGCCACGCCCGATGCGCGCCGCATCGCCGACGCCTTCCACGTGCCGGGCAGCTTCCTGAACATGATGAGCGCCGCCGCCGAGCCGCACGCCTTCGGCTGGGAGCGCCTGCTCGACCGCACCGCCTCGATGACCAGCCCGCAGGCCTTGCGCAGCTACATGCAGGTCGAACGCTGGACCCACGACGAGTTTCCGCTGCCTGGGCCGCTGTTCGTCGACCTGGTCGAATCGCTGTACCGCAACGATGCCTTTACCCAGGGCAAGCTGGCGATCGGCGGGCGCGCCATCGGCCCGCACGACCTGCGCTCGCCGCTGGTCAGCGTGTTCGACGGGCGCAGCAAGGTGATTCCGCCGCAATCCGTCCACCCCTTCCACGAGGCGGCATCCAGCGCCGACAAGCTCCTGCTCGAGTACAGCGGCGACATCGGCGTCAATTTGCAGCACGTCGGGGTGCTGGTCGGCCGCAATGCGCACGCGCGGATCTGGCCGGCGATCTTCAACTGGCTGGAAGCGCTGCGCACGCGCACAACTGCTACGGCTGCGACCGTCGCAATGCCAGCGCCGTCAGTCTGAACCGCTAGGGTCAAGGCGATCCGGCTAATGCAGCCGAAATCGCCTATGCCAGGCCCGGCAGCGTAAAATCGCGCTTTTGCCCGGTGCCCGCGCATGACTACTGAACCCAAGCTGCCCGCTTCGCTTCCCGACCCGGACCTTAGCTCACCTTCCAGCTCACCTTCCGGCTTACCTTCCAGCTCTCCTGCTGCCGCCCGCAGCGCAACGCCGGACCTGGTCCTCGGCCTCGAGGACCGCCCGACGCCCTGGGTCGGCATGCTCGCCGCCCTCCAGCACCTGCTGGCCATCATCGTCCCGATCGTCACGCCCGGCCTCCTGATCTGCCAGGCGCTGGGCGTGCCGGCGCGCGATACCAATTTGATCGTCTCGATGTCGCTGGTCATTTCCGGCATCGCCACCTTCGTCCAGTGCCGCCGCTTCGGCCCGCTGGGCGCCGGGCTGCTGATCGTGCAGGGCACCAGCTTCAATTTCGTCGGCCCGCTGATCGCCGGCGGCTCGCTGATGGTCAAGCAAGGCACGCCGGTGGAAGCGGTGATGGCGGCCATCTTCGGCGTGGTGGTGGCCGGCTCGTTTGTCGAGATGGGCGTCTCGCGCATCCTGCCCTTCGTAAAACGCATGATCACGCCGCTGGTCACCGGCATCGTGGTGCTGATGATCGGCCTCACCCTGATCAAGGTCGGGCTGATCAGCATGGGCGGCGGCTTCGCGGCGATGGGCAACGGCAGCTTCGCGAATGGCGAAAACCTGCTGTTGTCGGGCATGGTGCTGGCCATCATCGTGATCCTGAACCGTATCCCCGTGGTCTGGCTGCGCAGCAGCGCCATCGTGATTGCGCTCGCCGCGGGCTACGCGCTGGCCGGCTACCTCGGCCGTCTCGACTTCACCGGCATGCGCGAGGCGCCCGCCTTCCAGGTGCCGCTGCCGCTGCACTTCGGCCTGAGCTTCTCGTGGTCGCTGTTCATCCCGATGATCGTGATCTATCTCGTGACCTCGCTCGAAGCGATCGGCGACGTCACCGCCACCAGCAAGATTTCGCGCGAGCCGGTCCAGGGTCCGGTGTGGATGCGCCGCATCAAGGGCGGCGTGCTGCTGAACGGCGCCAACTCCCTGCTGGCCGGCATCTTCAACACCTTCCCGAGCTCGATTTTTGCGCAGAACAATGGCGTGATCCAGCTGACCGGCATCGCCAGCCGCCACATCGGCGTCTGGATCGCGCTGTTCCTGGTCGTGCTCGGTTTGTTCCCGAGCGTGGCCGGCGTGATCCAGGCGGTGCCGGAGCCGGTGCTGGGCGGTGCGGCCATGGTGATGTTCGGCGCCGTGGCCGCGGCCGGCATCAACATCCTGGCCAGCGTGGCGCTCGACCGCCGCGCCCTGCTGATCATTGCGGTGTCGCTGGCCCTGGGCCTGGGCGTCTCGCAGGTGCCGGAATTCCTGGTGCACATGCCGGCCGCGATCCGCAACGTGCTCGAATCGGGTGTCGCCACCGGCGGCATCTGCGCCGTGCTGCTGAACTGGTTCCTGCCCGACAGCCACCACACTAGCGATAACGACGGCAGCGCCGCGCACTGACCCAGCTTCCTCCTCGCTCCCGCCGCGTGCGGGAGCACCGCATCCACCCGTCGATTCCACTTGCCAGTTTCCCAAGACTAAGTGATTTCACGTACTTACTTCATAAATGAACTATTCAGTGGTAAAATACGCTTCGACGGACCGATATGGCCCGCCTTTTTCACTCACCTATCCATTGGCGGACAAAATGAAAACCACTTTCCTGATTCCAGCACTTCTCGTCTCCCTGCTTGCCGGTTGCGCTACCAGCAACCCTGTCGCTTCGAATGACCCGGTTCGCCAGCGCGTCCTGGCCGAGCTCGAGCAAGCCAAGGCCGACGGTTCCTACCCGCTCACCGAAGCTGCCTACGCCAACCTGCCGATCGCCCACGAGCAGAATCGCCAGCGCGTTGCGCAAGAAAACGCCGCAGCAGCAAGCGCAGCAACCAAGGCGCCTTGATCGCGGCGGTACAATCTGCGCTTTTCTTCTCTGCAGGAGATTTCGATGAGCGACTTTGGCCCGACCGATCAACGACTGCGCCGCGTGAAAGCGCGTATGCCTGATTTTGCCGTGGATGCGATGCGTCTGGTGCGCATGACGAATCACCTGCAGAAGACCTTCCGCGACCGGACGAATGCCCTGCTCAAGAAGTTCGACCTCGCCGATTCGAGCTATACCGTACTGGCGATCCTCTACGGCAGCGTCGACGAAACGGCGAGCGCGTCGGAACTGAGCGAAACCTGCCACGAAAAGCCAGCCAACCTCACCCGCGTCTGCGACGAACTGGTCGCACGCGGGCTGATCGTCCGCCGTCCGAAACCGGGCGACCGCCGCGCCGTGATGATTTCGCTGTGCGACGCCGGCCGCGAACTGGTCGAGCAGGTGATTCCGGAAGTCTCGAACATGGTCGGCGAAGCGACCGCCGGATTCACCATGGACGAACTGCGCCAGCTCTCGAGCCTGTATGCCCGGCTGCTGGCGAGCCTGAACGGGCGCCCCTGAGGCATGCCCTGCTTTACACCCGGCCTCCAGCGGCAGGGTTCACTGTTGTACCGAGCTTTGGATGTGAAATAAGAAATGCGTAAATTACTTGTTGTTCCCATGAGCGTTGCCGTATCCGGCGCCCTCCTCGCTTCCTGCGGCAAGGCGCCTGCGCCGTCAAACGAGAAACCGGTCGACGTGGTCCTGATCGGCGCCGGCGTCATGAGCGCCACCCTGGGCACCATGCTCACCGAACTCCAGCCCGACCTGAAGGTCGAGATGTTCGAACGCCTCGACAAGGTCGCCGCCGAAAGCTCGGATGCGATGAACAACGCCGGCACCGGCCACTCCGCCTTCATGGAGCTGAACTACACGCCGGAAGCCAAGGACGGCACGATCGAGACCAAGAAAGCGGTCGACATCAACGAGCAGTTCGAAGTGTCGAAGCAGTTCTGGGCCTACCAGGTCAAGCACGGCTACCTGCCCGACGCGCGCGCCTTTATCAACAACGTGCCGCACATGGCCTTTGTCTGGGGCGACGACAACGTCAACTACCTGCGCAAGCGCTACGCCGCGCTGCAAAAGGAAAACCTGTTCAAGGGCATGCTGTACAGCGAAGACCGCGCGCAGATCCGCGACTGGGCGCCGCTGACCATGGACGG
>Ga0308160_10006094_pt1 | contig 12375 bp, 8 predicted proteins | sample PhyFR1_FD_201036 | JGI IMG/M metagenome (GOLD analysis project Ga0308160, IMG submission 201036) | Phyllosphere microbial communities from UC Gill Tract Community Farm, Albany, California, United States - DLSLF.R1 | ecosystem: Host-associated > Plants > Phyllosphere > Unclassified | place: USA... | reverse complement strand
TCGCGCCGCCGACGCCCGGGACGTGCTTGGCCGCGTCCCAGAAGCCCTTGAGGAGGGTCCAGTCGGACCCGGTGCCGACGTTGAACCCGAGCGAGGCGAGGACCGGCTGCGAGACGTTCGAGAGGAGGATGACCGTCTCGACGAGGCCGATGGCGGACACGACCGACGAGAACGACATCTTGTGGCGGGCGTAGGCCTGGCTCTTGCTGTAGGTCGTCTGGGCGTCATCTGCGGCGAGGTACGGCTTGAGCGAGGCGGGGAGGGTCGGGTGGAGGATCGGGTCGAGGAAGCGGCGCTGTCGGGACCTGCAGCAAGCGAAGGGTGGGAGGGTGCAGGAGTCAAGTCAGCTCTCGCAGTCCCCTCGGGCATGCCCAACATCGAGTCTGGGAGCCTGCGACGCACCCGACGTAGCCCTCGAACGCCTCGCCCGCGAGGACCGAGACGGCGACGACGGTCTTCCAGGGGATGCTGGGGTCGTTGAGGCGGTGCTGGAGGGTGCTGAGAAGGCCGGCCATGGTGCTCTGTGCAGCTGGGCGGGTGCTGGAGAGGCTGAGGACAGGGCGAAGGCGAGGAGGAGGTGATGAGGCGGCCGGTGACGATGGACGTTGCCAGAGCTGTTCGACGGCGCAGGTGGGCCGGGCGCAGATGTGGCGGGCGTCGTGTGCTCAAGCTGTGCAGCCTGGACACAGCAGCAAGCCCTGGAGAGCCGAGTGAGAGAGCGAGGTGCGCCAAGGCTCGTGCGCCGACGACGAGGAAGCGCTCGCAGCGACGGCTCCCGCTCGCTCTCGCTGAAGCAAGACTCGCAGCCAGCTCTCGCAGGCACAGACGGGCCGATAAAGACGTCTATGGGAATAAACATGCGGTTCGTTCGTCGCGTGAAGGGCAGGAGAGAGAGGTCGTGAGAGGGAGAGGGAGGGAGGACGAGGGTCTACTGAAGAGGCCAGCGCGACAGCTCCCGCAGCGTCGCCGACATCAGCCGATGTAAGCGACGAAGAGGGGCATGAGCGACGCGAGGCGCGCACAGATTAACGGGGCACAAGGGGAGAAAGACGGAGGGGAAGGGGAAAGGGTAAGGCGACGACGGCGCGTGCGCTGCGCTCTAGCGTAGGCGTAGCTGCGCTTACATGACAAGGCTGCCCTCGCCCGAGTCTGCAAGAGGGAGAGCGTGCAGCGTCAGCAGAATGCTCGTGTTGCCGTCGAGCAGAAAGGTAGCTTCGCCGTCGAGCCAGGCCGAGCAAGGCTCGGCCCCCCGGCGACGACGACAGGAGAGAGAGAGACGCACAGCAGTAGTACGGGTTGCTGGTCGAGTCGGCGCGGCGGAGGGTGCTGCCGGTCGGGCAAGCGATGCGGCAGACCGAGTTGCGGCACTCGGGGGTACCGACGCCGTTGTCTGCGAGGGGCGAGGCGAGGTCAGCTCTGGCTCGACGACGATCCTCTTGATCGACGAGATGCCCGAGGGAGAAGAGGGAGGAGAGGGGAGGAGGACGAGACGCACAGGAAGCCGGGCAGGTGACGAGGTTGGCGCCGGTGCCGCAGCGGCTAGCGTCGTTGGCCGTGTCGATGCAGGTGTAGGGGCCGGCGAGGTTGCCCGAGGTCGAGTAGCGGGTGAAGCCGAGGTTGCAGCCGACCTCGCACGCGCCGTTGGTGCAGAGCGCGTAGCCGTTCGCCGGGACGTCGCACGTCTGGCCGCCGCACTGCTGGTTGGCGGCGAGGGTCGCGACGCACTGGTCGCCCTGCTGCGCGAAGCCACTGTTGCAGGCGTACGCGCAGTTGCCGCGGTAGCAGACGTTGGCCGAGTTGGTCGGGCCGAGGGGAGCGCGGTTCTCGCAGACCTTGTCTGCGCGGCGAGAGCGAGAGAGTGCGTCAGCGTTCGGGCTCACCCTCGAGACGACGTTGGACACGTCGAGCTCGTCGTCACCTCGAGCGAGAGGACGAGGAGGACGCACTGGTGCCGCAGCGGATGCGACGAGCGACGGCGGCGAGCTTGGTGCCCGTCATGATCGACGACGCCTTGCCCCGGAACATGGCGCGCTTCTTGAGGGCCTTGGCGGCGGCGGCGCGGCGAGCGACGGCCGGCGAGGGCGAGACGTCGCGAGCGGCGACGTTGCTGCGGCGGACGACACCTGCGAGGCGAGCGCGTTCAGGAAGGTCAGCTCGCGCTCACTTGCTTCTCGAGACTTGCTCTTTGCTCAAGCATCATTCACCGAGCTCGTCGATGGCCGTCGAGCTCGGAAGACCGGCCGCGACGCGACCTCGGCGCGCTCGGATGTTGAGCGAGGAGGAAGGGGAGGGAGGGAGAGGGAGGACGCACCGCTGTTGTGGTGGACCGACGAGGCCGAGACCGACGAGAACGAGAGGGCCACGAGGGCGAGCGAGGCGAGGATGGTCTTGAACGAAGGCATGGCGACGAAAGTTGAGGCGAGGAGGGGGAGGAAGGGCACGTAGAGGTCGAGAGGGCGAGGGGATGAAAGGAGTGTAGGTGGCGAGGTAGAACTGCCGGGTAGGAACGAGTGACGAGGAAGAGCACGGAACTGGAGAGCGACGAAGACGTGAGAGAGAAGGAAGGAGAGCAGCGAGGCGACGAGGGCAGGGACGGCTCGACCGCGGCGGTGCGCGTGCGACGCATGTTTGTTTGGTGCCTTGCGTCTGCCCCACGCAGAACAGAGTTCCTGGCGTCGCGTCGACGCACGGCGCTAGCGGGGGGCGATCAAATCGGCCGCCCGGACCGGGGCTTGCGGAAGCGGAGGCGGATTGTTCTCCGCAGCTTTCGACGCGCTGCTCTCGCTCGAAGTTCCGAGCTGCACAGGCGCTGCGAGGGCTCGATGCCAAGATGCACAGATCAGAGCTGGCTCCAGAGCACAGTGGGGTCGGTCGAGGAGCTCCTGTCCGCGAGCGGGCGGGCGTCCGGCGGCCGCGACGATGCTCCTGCTCGCTCACGACGAACCGCAACTGGCTACGCGCGCTGCGAGCGCCTGCTTCAGAGCGCACCGGCCTGCATCGCAGAGAGAGAGAGAGAGAGAGAGAGAGTCGAGAGCGGCGGGCTGTCGGCCGGCGGCGCCGCCAAGAGGCTCGAGCGCTCGCACCTGCGCTCGCCGCTGCACGCTCAGCCGCAAGTACTGCAGTCGCAGTCGTGGAGCCGGCCGTGCAATGAGCACTTGCGATGACCGTGAGCCCTTCGAACCCGTCAATCAAGTTCATGGTCCATGAGACCAAGTGCATCACGGCGAGGAATGCTGGGGTCGAGGAGCTGCGGCAGCCGGCCGGCTCGCCGTCGCGCGGTGCGCAGGCTCTTCGGAGGCCCAGCGCACGCCGAGCCGTGGATTTGGAAGCTCGAGGATCGGCCGAGGGCGTCGTCTGTCGGACTCGGACGTACGGCGAGTCGAGGAGCTGCGCGAGCGAGCGACTGGCAGCAAGGTCAGCTCGTCGTCCTCGCCCGCTGGTGCAAGCTTCACCTCGATCCTGCGTCGTCGACAATGGCATTGGACGCAGGGGAGATCGGAACCCACTCACCAAGAGAGAACGATCACGGCCGGCGAGCGAGCCGTTGCGAAGGTCACGCCTCGACGCGTGGCCGCGCGCGCTGCCTTCTTCGCGGCACGCTCAGCCGCTGCAGCGGCGGCCTCGGCTCTGGAGCGATCCCACGGCGAGCCGAGCACTTGAGGAGGCTCGCCGAGCTGCCCGGACTCCCAGCTCGAAGCCCTGCATCGGCGCAGCAAAGAGGGCCCAGGCGCATGCAGTCGGGCTTGCAGCGGTGCGGTTTAGCTCGAGTGGTGAGAGAGGGAGAGAAGCGCGAGCAGCTCGAGCAGCATGAGCTTGTCAAGCTGCAGACGCAGGGCCCGTCCCTCTCAAGCGAGAAGAGGTGGAGCCGTGCTGCGAGCGCTTCTAGCGGACCGAGGGGTGCGGAGAGCGAGGTGCGCGCATGCACGCTCCTGCAGGATGACGCTTACGTCGAAACGCAGCTGTCTCGACGACTTGCGCGTGCTCGGAGCGAGAAGCAGCACTCGCGCTGTGCGAGGCGGCCGCCCGGCCGCCCAGCGCAGTCGGGCTGCCGAAGGGGGCGCGTGCGGTCGCTCCGGCCGCTGCTCATCGAGGAGACGTACGAGGACGTACAGCCGGAGAGTCCGTTCCTCGGTGTCGGGTCGGCGACCGGGCTGGAAAGCTCTCCTCTCGTCGTCGGGGCTGAGCAGCCCGCTCGACGAGGAGGAGCGGAGCGGTGTGCTCTGAGGAGCAGCGGGAGGAAGCCGTTCCTGCGCCACCGCGCGCACGGCATGCACTGCACAGCTTGCAGAAGCTCGGTAGACGTTGCACGCTCTCACAGCGAGTGTGTCGAGCAAGGAGAGGCGAGCCGAGTGGGCCGCCGCGAGCGAGGAGGAGAGCGAGGTGACCACACTCTCGCGGGCGGACAGCGCGAGCCTGCCTGGACCCAGAGGGCGAGTAGCAGCACGTCCCAAGGTGGAACACGCAACCGTATGGTGGCGTGAGCCGTCCTTCGAGGTCAGCCCGCCTCCTCTGCTCGCGCCGACCGTCACCTCGGCTCGCCTCCTGCACACCGCTCGCACACCCCGCTGGTCGAGGTGCACCACTCGCAAGCCGCACACACACGCTCTAGCAGCACTCCGGCACCGCCGCCCAAGGCCTCCTCGCCCGCCCTCGCCCTCATCTTCCCCGCTCGACGCGTCCTCTCATCAGCCCTCGGCACAACAACCGTCAATAGCGCGACAGGGCGCACTTCAAGCCGAGCAGTACATCCAGCCTCGCCGTTCAAGCGCCTCTAGCTCTTCACCAGGTGCGCCGCCTCCCCTCGCCCTCTTTGTGCTCGCCCCCACGCTCCTCGCGTCCGTGACGTCGACGACGAGGCTCTGTGCACGCACATGGCGCAGTCGCGGCCGGGCTGAATGGGTCTAGGAGGCTCTAGCGGGCTCGCACGCCCTCCTTGCTGGCTGCGCACGCCTGGTGGGCGTTGGCGGCTCGAGGCTGTCGAGCTGCTGCTCTTTAGCTTGACGACCGGCGCGGACCGGGGCGAGAAGCAGTGCTGCACGCAGTCAGCGATCCTGTTACTGACTCGGGGCCGTATCCTATGCAGATCCACCGCCTCGACGTCCGACCACCGTCCGCCATGTTCTTCAACTCGGACCTCCTCACCAAGCGCGGCGCGCTCGCGCAAGTGTGGATGGCGTCGCACCTGTCGTCCAAGCTCTCGAAGCAGGCCCTCACGTCGACCTCGATCCCCAAGTCGGTCCAGTCGATCCTCGGCCAGGAGCTCCTCCCGATGGCTCTCCGCCTCTCCGGCCAGCTCCTCCTCGGCATCGCCCGCATCTACAGCCGCAAGACCAAGTACCTCCTCGACGACGCCCAGGAGACCCTCCACAAGGTCAAGAAGGCGTTCCAGAACGAGGGCCGCGCGGCGGTCGACCTGCCCGACGAGGGGCCGGGCGCGCACGGCGCCGGCGGCGACGACGCGGCGAGGGGCGGCAAGGACATCAACCTGCGGCGAGAAGGCGGCGACCTCGAGGACATGCTCGCGCTCGAGTTCGCCGACGAGGAGTGGTCGCTCGAGAAGCACCTCGCCGCCAACGCCGCCAAGGCCGACAAGGGCAAGGGCAAGGGCAAGGCCCTGACGGCCAACATCGCCGACATCACGCTCGACGAGTCGTTCGCCTACGACGGCGGCGCGCTCGGCGGCGACGACATGTCCAACTTTGGGTTCGACGGCCTCGACGACCTCGGGTTCGACCCGGACTTTGCCCTTTTCGAGGGCGACGACGAGCTCGCCGGGCTCGTCGGCCCGAGCGACGACAAGGCGGCGACGTCGGGCAACAAGAAGAAGCGCGCGCGTGGCACGGGCGACGACGGTGAGGAGCGCGACGACGACGACGAGTCGGTCGAGGTAGGTCGTCGCGACTCGGTCGCCAACGCCTCGGAGCGCAACTCGCTCGGCCCGCTCGACCTGTCGTTCGGCAAGGAGGGCGACGTCACGTTCGGCGAGGGCGGCGACAACGACCTCGGCGGCTTCGACGGCGGCGTCGGCGCGTTCGACCTCGACCTCGGCCTCATGGACGACGCCGGCGGCGCCTTCCTCAACCAGGACTTCGGCGGCGGGTTCGACGACGAGCAGCGCGAGCAGAGTGCGTCCCTGTTCCGCTCTCTCTGCACCCTACGCGCCTCGAGCTGACCTCGTCCCCCCTCCGCCCGCAGCCCCGACCGCCAACGGCGACGACTCGACGTCGCTGCAGCTCACGCCGCGCGCCGCCGCCGAGATTGCAGCGCGGCAGAAGGCCGAGGACAAGGACAAGCTGCCGCCCAAGAAGCGGGTCAAGCACGTCGCGACCGACAAGGTCATCGAGCTCAAGTGGGAGGCCGGCCGTCTCGACGGCAAGGACCGCTTTAAGGATGTGCGTCGACTCTTCCAGCTCCCCCCTCTCTCTCGCAGAGCTGTACTGACGCCTCGCCTTCCTCTCTCGCAGCCCGAGTACCTCCCTTCGTCGCGCCTGCACCTCGCCCTCCTCGAGACTACCTCGTCCGACCTCCTCCCTCGGCCCCTCCCCAAGACGAGCAAGAATGCTCCCTCGCTCGAGCTCTTCGCTCCCCCTGGACTCCTCGCGCCAGAGCTCCAGGAGCTCTGGGTGATGCCGACTCGGCGCGAGCAGATCCGTCTCGAGGGTCGCGAGCGCAAGGAGGACCGCGCCGTCGAGCAGGGCCGCCGCGCTGCGAGCGTCCTCTCGAGCAACAGCCACCTTCGGGCAGACGGCGCCGACCTCGGCCTCGACGCGTTCGACCACCCGGACCTCAACCAGGACTTCGGCGGCGGGTTCGACAACGACCTCGGCGGGTTCGACCACGGCGTCGGGTTCGACCTCGACGACGACCCTCTCGGCGCCGCCGACCCGCTCGCGACGCCCAAGCGCCCGAGCAAGAAGCGCCGCACGACCGAGGGCGGCGCGTTCGCGCCCGACGACGCCGACCCGCTCGCGACGCCCGCCCAGTCGGTCCTGTCGGCGCTCGCGCGCGAGGACCTGCCGCAGTACCACTCGGAGGGCCCGCTCGCCATCTTCGACGACGTGTCGAGCGTCGGCGCGGCACGGTCGCACGCCGGCACGGCGACGCCGAGCCAGAGCCAGAGCCAGCTCTTGAGCCAGAGCCTCGGCACCGAGCAGGAGCGGGTGGCGGCGGCGGGCGGCGAGGGCGAGAGCCTGACGCAGAAGAGCGGCAGCATCAGCTTGCAGAGCCGCAACACGCGCAAGGCGGTGCGCGTGCTGAAGGAGCAGCTCGACGCCGACGTCGAGGCCGACCGGCCCGAGGAGAAGAAGGTCGAGTTCACCCAGGTCTCTCAGCAGGTGCGTCTTCTCTCTCCTCTTCGTCGTTCCCTCTCTTGCCCTCGTGCACGTCGTCGTCGAGGCCGCAGCGCTGACTCGTTGCTCGTCCACAGGCCTCTCGCCGCGCCGCCGCCTCGTTCTTCTTCGAGCTCCTCGTCCTCTCGTCGGCCGACGTCGTCAAGCTCAATCAGCCGTCGCCGTACGGCGAGATCGAGGTGCGCGGCACGACCAAGCTGCAGGAGATCGCTGTCTGAGCGAGGAGGAGAACGAGGAGGACGAGGAGGTAGGAGGCGTCGCGCTCGAGGTACCCGTACGTGTTGCTCCCCCATCTAGCTTTATTTGCGCATCCCCACTGCTTTATCTGCATCACGACTATTTGCACTCACTGGCGCGCCGCTCGAGAGCGGTGTTTGCTGAGCCAGGAGGACCTCGAGCTGCGACTCGTCGGCTCGCCGTCGGTGGCTCCATCGGCTCGGGACGGCTCGTGAGCCTGCTCAGCTGATCTCCGATGATGCGCTCTCGCTAGCAGCTCCTGTCGGGCATGTCGAGCGAGCTGGACGCGACCCGACGCGCGAGACCGTGTCGAGGTGTCGAGGTCCGTGAGCGGACGAGGAGAAGGACGGCGTGAGGAAGCTCCAAGGCGGGCCCTGCCCCGCGCAGGGTCTCTGTTGCCTTTCTGTAAAGCGGCCGGCGTCGTGCACACCGAGAAAGACGCAGAGGAAAGCGCTTGCCGAGCCGACATTCCTGCGGCTCGTCTCCTGACGGCGCCGAACGAGGCAAGGTCTGCTGCCTCTCGAGCGATGTTTGCGCTGCATGGCTCGCGCTCTTCTGTAGCTACTTCCCCTGCTCGTTGTCGTTGCAAGAACGAGGTGCGTTGAGAGCCGGACGATGCGGCAGCTTCGACTGCGTCGAGGAGGAGGAGGACGGCGGCCGCTCCCTCCCTTTCCTCCTCGCCTCGACGACTTGTTTGCAGCGCGGCGCTGATGGACGACCTAAATCCGCCCCTGGCACCGCGCCAGCCCAAGCCGCAGCTGCACAGCGTCGCCAGCGAGGCTCGTCCTCGACTTCATCTCGATCGCGTCCCCGGACGCTCAGCTCGCCGTCCGCACGGTGCGGCTCGTCCGTCGAAGGGCCAGGACTGCGCTCGAGCCAGCTCGACTCTGCTCCATCGCCCTCCCCTCTCGCCGTGACCACTGGTGCGTCCCGCCCTTCCCTCCTCCTCCTCGTCCCCACCATCTCGCCACGGCCTGACACGCCCTCACCCCTGCGCGACAGCCACCGATCAGCAACACCTGCACCTCGTCCTCGGCATCTCGCTCGTCCTCGGCCAGCACATCGGGATCGCCCTCGTCTTCAAGCTAGCCATCTGCTCGCTCGCCGGGCCAGTCCAGGTGCGTCCACCCTCCACGGCCTCTCTCCTGACCCAGTGCTGCAAGCTGACCACGCTCTCGCACCGCAGCTGCGCCCTCTCGAGCTCGCCGCACGCCGACTCGCCAATTCGCCCTCGTCACTCGCCTCTCGCGCCGAGCCCCGCAGCCTCTCGACCGAGACCCGACTCTCCTCGCGGCACCGCTGCGCCCGTGTCGAGCAACCCGACTCTCTCGATCCTCTGCCTCGGCGAGAGCGAGCCTCGACGAGCGCGCGCCTCGGCAACCGCCCCTGCCTCGTCGGTTGGACATCTCGCTCCCTCGGCTTCCACCTCGCCTCTCGTCCTTCGTCCAGGCGACACTCCTACGACCGAGACGATGGCACAAGCACCCCGCACGAGCTTCCACCTGCCTCGTGCTCCGCCAGCCCTCGCCGACCCCTCCTCGCCGACCGCGTCCACCACCTCGTCGTTCCTCTCGCGCATCGCGCAGTTCCCCCTTCTCGGCACCGGCCGCAGCGCTAAGTGCGGCGGTACGTCCGAGCCGAGGGGCAGGCCCTTCTCGTTCAGCAGGCCCAAGGAGGGCCGTGTCGCCCGCTCGCCGCCGCCGTCGTCGAGCCCGGCACCGCCGCTCAAGCGCAGCAAGTCGGCGCGCTCTTCCCTCGTCGCCTCGGCGCGCCGGCTCTCGTCGTCGGGGACGAAGCGGCCAGGCGCGGGCTCGGGCGAGCCGTCGGCGGCAGCGTCGCCGATGCAGCCGGCAGCTCTTGGGCGCCGCGACGAGCGCGAGCAGCCCGGCGCCGGGATGCGCAACTACCGCGACCGGTCGCAGCTCTTCGCAATGAGCTCGCCGGAGCTCGCGACGCCCGGCGAGGAGAAGGGCGAGTGGGCGGCATGGGCAGTCGGCGAGACGGGCTCGAGCGCGGGCGCCTCGGTCGCACCGCCGCTCTCGCCGCAGAGCCCGATGGTGCGATGGGCCGCCGACGGTGACGAGCGTACGAGCTTCATGCCCTTGTCACCGTCGTCGATGCGGCCTTTCGCGACCTCGGCAGAGCCAGAGCCGTGCTCGACTCGCCGCCTCGCCGAGACGTCCTCGTCGCCGGTCGGCGTCGACTACGAGGGTACGAGGCGTTCGTCGACGCACCGCGCACGTTCGCCGAGGGCAGTGTGGTCGGTACCTGCCCTGCCGACGCCGCTGCCGTCGCCGGCGCCGCCCGACGAGGGCCTGAGCCGCACCACCTCGCGCTCGCCGCCGCTCGACGAGGCCGTCCGGGCCGCCAACCGCGCCGAGGCGCTCTTCAAGCTCACGGGCCCGACGCCCGCTCCCGACGACATCCCCGACGAGCTCGCCGCCTTCCCCTTCCCCGCCATGTCGGCTGCGCCGCCTGCGCCAACCCGACCTCTTCCCTCTCTCCCGCCGTCCGCCATCGACGTCACGAGCTCGACCTCGCTCATCCTCCCTCCGACCCGCACCGACGCCAAGGCCGCCGCGCCACCTCCCCTCGTCCGCTCGAACACGGTCGGCCTCCATCCGGACCCTGTCCCGCTCGGCATCGACCTCAAGGGTCGGCTCGTGCGCGCGCGCAACTCGCAGCCGCAGCCGCCGCCGTCGACGACGACTACGACGTCGCCGAGTCTCACCCTGTCGTCATCGCCCGACAGCACCCGGTTCTCAGACTGGCGGCCGAGCGCGCCCTCGCGCATGAGCAGCGAGACGAGCTTCACGCTCTCGACCGAGGAGGACGGCGAGCTGCGGCCGCACGCCAAGTCGGGCCTGTACGCTCTCACGACTGAGCGTCGGGCGACCGAGTCGGCCGTCGACGTCCTCGCCATCGTCGAGGAGGACGAGCTCCCGCTCTCGTCGGCGCCGCCGCTGCGGCCCAAGCGCTCGCCGTCCAAGCGCGGCGCGGGCGACTCGCCGCAGCGCCGCCTCTCGTCGAGCAGTACGACAAGGCCGAGGGTCAGCCTCGACGGCGCCTCGCTTCACCTCGGCGCCGACGTGCACATCGTCCCGCGCCCGCGCCCAGGCGCCTCGCCCCTCTCCTCGACCCCACCTCGTCCTCTCCGTCCGCCTCGGCTCAGCCTCGTCGACCGCTCGCTCAGCTCGGGCGCTGCCATCGAGCCGACGAGCGACGAGAAGGACGAGCTCGGCTTGCGCTCGCAGCCGCAGGCGCAGTCGAGCGGCGTCGCGAGCTCGCGCCCCGCCGCAGGCGCGCCGAGTCGGCCTCGCGCCGGCAAGCGCTGCGTCTCGGACCTGCACGCCGACCTGCGTGCGACGTCGCCCGACGGCCGGTACGGCGTCGGCATCGGCCTTCCGCCGGGCGCTGGGCCGTCGTCGATCCGCACTCGGCACCAGAGCCTCGCGCTCAGCGGCGACGACGAGGAGGCCTTTGTGGCTGGGAGCGACCTGCGGGCGAGGCGGGCGAGCAGGAGGGTCTCGAGCGGGGCGGCGACGAGGACCAAGCTGGTGCTGCGCGAGAACGGCAAGCCGGTCCTGACCTACGTGCGTCCCTCTCTCTCTCTCCTGCGCCTCAAACGTCGACACGTCGTGCAGAGCGTCGCTGACGTAATCTTCTCGCTCGCAGCAACTTGGCGAGTCGATCGGGCGCGGCCAGTTCGGGTCCGTCTACCGCGCGCTCAACCTCAGCAACGGCCAGGTCGTCGCCGTCAAGCGCATCCTGCTCGAGGGCAAGACGGAGCACGAGATCGAGGAGCTGAGCGGCGAGGTCAAGCTCCTGCGCCGCCTCTCGCACCCGAGTATCGTCCGGTACGAGGGCGCCGTTCGGACCGAGCACTTCCTCAACATCATCCTCGAGTGCGTCCCCTCTCCTCTCCTTGTGCGCTCTTGACGCTCTACACCTGCTGACTCGCCTCTTCCTTGCAGGTACGGCGAGTCGGGCTCGCTCGAGAAGACGATCAAGCAGTTCGGCCAGCTCCCCGAGCTCCTCGTCGCGAGCTACACGGCCAAGATCCTCGAGGGCCTCGCCTACCTCCACGGCCAAGGCGTCGTGCACTGCGACCTCAAGGGTGCGTCCTGTTCCCCTGTCTCTCGAGCGCTCGCTCGGCCTGAGCTGACCTTCTCACTCGACGCAGCCGCCAACATCCTCGGGACCAAGAACGGCAACATCAAGCTGTCCGACTTTGGCGTCTCGCTCAATCTGCACGCGATCAAGGCGACGCGCGGCTTCAACACGTCGACCAAGGAGGCCAACGGCACGCCCAACTGGAGTGCGTCCAGCTCTCGCTCTCGCTCTCACCTCGGCCGAGCCTGACTGACTCTTTCTCCTCTCTCTCTCTCTCGCTCGCAGTGGCGCCCGAGGTCATCTCGCTCAAGGGTGCGCTACCGGCGTCCGACATCTGGAGCCTCGGCGCGACCATCATCGAGCTCATCGACGGCGCACCGCCTTACGCCGGCCTCGTCGCGATGTCGGCCATGTTCCGCATCGTCGAGGACCCCGACGGCCCACCCATTCCCGAGCGCTGCTCGTCCGAGCTCGAGGCGTTCCTCAAGCGCTGCTTCAAGAAGGACCCGAACGAGCGCCCGACGGCCGAGGAGCTCTCGACCGACCCGTGGTTGACCAAGCACTTTGACCTCTCGCTCGTGCGTCGCTCTCTTCCGCTCTCTTTCTCTCTCTCTGCCTCTCTGCTTGCAGTGAATCTGACGCTGTGCCTCACGCCTCGCAGGACATGCGCCCTCAG
>Ga0308160_10006092_pt1 | contig 12376 bp, 7 predicted proteins | sample PhyFR1_FD_201036 | JGI IMG/M metagenome (GOLD analysis project Ga0308160, IMG submission 201036) | Phyllosphere microbial communities from UC Gill Tract Community Farm, Albany, California, United States - DLSLF.R1 | ecosystem: Host-associated > Plants > Phyllosphere > Unclassified | place: USA... | reverse complement strand
CGGCTGCGCAGCTTGGACATGTGGTCCATGTAGCCGCGCATCAGCGAGGCGTTGTTGTCCTTGGCGACCACCATGCGCGCCACGCCGGCGAATTCGCGGCCCACCGGGCCAAGCGGCAGGGCGCTGTTCTGCACGCCGCCGCCCGGGATATTGATGTTCACCGTTGATGGCTTCTGGCGCAGGATGGTCTCGCGGAACCAGGCCATGGCGCCGCGCTGGGCCTGCTGCAGGCCGGCGTCGACCAGGGTCGGGTTGTCCCAGGAGGTCTGCTGGTAGACCGTGGTCACGAGCTTGCCGATCGGGGAAGTCTGCGGATCGCCCAGGCGGTTCATGGCGCCGGCGGCGGCCTCGAAGCTGCCCAGGTCGCGGATCGTCACGCCCTGCAGGAAGCGCTGCCATTCCTTGGCATAGTCGTTCTTGTACAGCTCCACCAGCGCCTTCTGGATCTGTTCCGGGCTGCCTTCCAGCGTCAGGTCGTCCTTTGAGGCGGTCTTGAGCACCCAGTCGGCGCTCTGCAGCTCGCGGTTGGCGGCGTCGCGGAAGGCGTCCTGGATAAAACCTTCCCAGGCTTCGCGCGTGAAGGTGCCGGGGATCGCATAGCTGCCGAGCACCAGTTCCTTGTCCTGTTCGCCGACGATGCGGGCCACGGTCATGGTCGGGAAGCGGGTGGCGGCGCGCGCCTTGACGTCGGCATAGACGCGCTCGCGTGCCGGCATGCCGCGCACCACGCGGCGCAGGTTGTCGCGGGTCTGGTCGACCAGCGCCAGCTTCGGCTCCAGGCGCGGCCAGGAAACGTCCTGGATCTGCGACAGGTAGAAGGTGATGATGCGTTCGGCGCCGCGGATCATCTCTTCGCGCGGCATGGCGCCGCGGTTCGCGTCGAGCCAGTTGCGCCAGAAGCGGGTCAGCTGGTCGTTCAGGTGGGCGCCTTCGGCACGCGCAGGATCGGCCAGCATCAGGTAGGTCTTGAGGGCGTTGTAGGCATCCTCGCTGCTGGTAGGTGAGGAATCCTTGAACTGCTGGGAGGCCTGGGCCGTGGTCTGCGCCGTGGCCGCCGCAGTGCCGGCGCCCGCATCGGCGCGCGCGGACGGCTGCAGCTGGGCGGCGTTGCGGTTGACCTCCGTGAGGAAGCCTTCCAGCGATTCGCCGACGGGTTTGAGCATCACTTCGCGCACGCCGCTGAAGTATTCCTCGCGCAGCTTGCGCTCCAGGTAGTCGCCCTGGTACAGGCCCAGGCTGACGGCCAGCGGACGGTCTTGGCGGTAGCGCTCCAGCTGCTCGATGCGGTCCTGCAGGATCTGCAGCGCCTCGAAGCGCGACTGCAGGTCGACGCGCTTGGCCTGCACGCGGGCAGCCTGTGCCAGGTCGGCCTCGACGTTGGCCACCAGCTGGCGGTTGTTCATGGTCGACCAGGTCCAGCCGCCCAGCGCCAGGCCGGCGACCGCCACGCAGGCGATGAAGGCGGCGTAGCGCATGCGGATCTTGGCCGGGCTGGCGTATTGCGCCACCAGGTCCTTGTCAGCAAAAATCACCTTGCGGAACAGGTTGAGCAGGAAGTAGCCCTGCTGCTGGTGCACCTCACCCTGGTCGCGCGGCTGCAGCTTGATGTCGAAGCGCTGCGCCACGCGCTGCGAGGACGCCGACACCGGCTCGCCTTCCTGCAGCGCGCTGGTGAAGTAGAAACCGCGGAACACCGGCTTGAACTGGAAGGGGTTTTCCTCGAACAGGGTGGCGATGAAGGCGCGCAGCGGCGCCTTGATGTTGGCGAACTCCAGCGGGAAGGTGAACACGCCGGGTGGCATGCGCTCGCGCCACTGCAGCGCCATGTTGGCGGCGCTCATGTCCTTCAGGCCTTCGTACAGCTCGTCGAAGCGGGCGTCGAACTGGTCCAGCACCTGCTGGCCGGTCACGTTCTGGTTGTAGGGCAGGGTCGCGCCCCAGATCCGGTCACGCTCGCCGCGCTCGGCGTCCTGGAAGAATTCGTTGAAGCCGGTGATCAGGTCGGCCTTGGTGAACACCACGTAGACCGGCGCATGCACCTCGAGCTTTTCGGTGAGTTCCTGCACGCGCTGGCGCAGGTTCTTGGCCAGGTTGATCGCGAACTCGGGCCGGTTGCCGCTCAGTTCCGCCACGCTGGCTGCGATGATGACGCCGTTGATCGGCGCCTTCTTGCGGTATTTCTTCAGCAGCGACAGGAAGCCGAACCACTCGGCGCGGTCCTCCTCGTACATCGAATAGCGGCCGGCGGTGTCGATCAGGATGCCGTCGGTGGTGAAGAACCAGTCGCAGTTGCGGGTGCCGCCGACGCCTTGCACGATCTTGCTGTCGGCGAAGGGGAACTGCAGGCCGGAGCTGGCGATGGCCGTGCTCTTGCCGGCTGCCGGGTTCCCGATGATCATGTACCAGGGCAGTTCATACAGCGCGGCGTCGCCCGAGCGCTGGCCCAGCTTGGAACCCTTGATGGTGGCGATCGCGTCCAGCATGCGCTTGCGGATTGCTTCCTGTTCCTGGCGCTGGGCCGGATTGGCCTTGGGCGCGCTGGCGGCCTGCTGCTCCAGCATGTCGCCCAGCTGGGCACCGGCCTGCTTGCGCCGCAGGCGGCGCCACAGCCAGGCCGCGCCCACCCCCAATAAGGCGAGCGCGAAGATGGCCCAGGCCCAGGCGCCGGGCAGGCCGAGCAGGGCGGTGGCGATCCACAGCAGCGCGGCCAGGGCCAGCAGGCCGGCCACGGTCATGGCGGTACGGGATGTCAGGGTTTGCCGGAGTGTTTGCATCGTCGGTCGGGTCTCGTTCAGGAATGTGCCGCGGCCGGGCTGACCAGGGCGGCAGTGCGTTGTAATGGATCTTCGTTGCCGACGCACAGGGCGGCGCCGGCGCTGTCGCCTGCATGCTGGTGGGCCAGCGCGAGGGCGGCCAGGAAGGGCGCGTCGCCGCAATGACCGCAGGCGGCGCCGACCGCCTTGAGGTCTTCGCCGGCGTCGAGATGGGGCAGGGCCTCGCCGGCAAAGCGCATCAGCTCCACCTGCGGCGCGCTGCGGTGGCCGGTATCGGCGAAGATGGCGCTGACGCCGGCCGCAGCCTGCGCATCCGGCAGCAGTACGCCCGCCAGCTGGCGCAGCAGGGCGGTGTCCGACCTGGCACCGGCGCCCTGCGCGTTGCGCGGCGCGCCGGCCAACTGCAGCCGCGGCGCGGCGGGATCGAACAGGGCGGCCTGGACGCCGTCGGCCACCAGCAGGCCGGCTGCCGCCTCGCCCGGGACCAGGCCCTGCGGATTGGCGGCGCTGAACAGGGTGCCATCCATTGCCATGCGCTCCACCTGCGCTTCGCCGATGCGCGAGCCGAATGCCAGCACGATGGCGAACACCGGTTCGGCGCCGCCTGCGGCATGGGCGGCCAGCTGGCCCAGGACGGTGGGCGCCGGCGCCGGCAGGCTGTCGACCTGCAGGCGCTGCGCCGGCCACCCGTAGCGCACCGCGAGCGCAGCCAGCCAGGCGCCGGCCACGGCGCGCTGTTCCTCGTTCCACTCGGGCGTCATGGCGGCATGGATGCGCAGCAGCGGCGCGACCGTCGGCGCACCGTCATCCTCGGCCAGGAGCTGGGGATGGCCGGCGGCCGCCAGCAGCAGGTCCGCGGCCACCGCGCTGCCGAGCGCCAGCGCACGCCATTGTTCCGGGCTCCAGTGCGGATCGCCCAGGGCGGCGCCGGAGCGCCATGCGTCGACCTCGGCCTTGATCTCGTCGACGGCCACGTCAGCGCGCGCGCTCAGCAGAGGGAAGCCGTTGTCGTCGACCAGTTCCGGATCGAGGCCGGCGCGGGCGCGCTGTGTGCCGATGGCTTGCGCCAGCTCGGCCGGGGTGGCGCCGTGCGGCGTGCGGATGCTCGACGCCAGCATGGCCAGCGCGGGCACGGCAGGCGGCGCTGACGGCGCGGCGGGGACCGCATCGGCGGCCGGGGCCGTGCCGGCGGCGGAAGCCGCGGCGGCGCGCGCCAGGACCACGCGCCGCCCGATCCAGAAGGCCAGCAACAGGGCCAGTGGCAGCACGGCCATCCACGTGAGCAGGTCGAGCGTGGAGGGCATGCGGTTGGTCGCGCGCCAGTACGAGACGGCGCCGACCCAGCTGGCGCCGAATACGGAGGTGGAGAGCAGCGCGCTTCTGAACAGGCGGTGCATGTCAGACCTGGTCCAGCGTGGTTTGCTGGCCGGCGATCAGCCTGGCGCCGCAGCCGACTTCGTCGCCATGGCGCGCGACCGCCTTGCCGTCCACGACCAGGGTAATGTCGCCGCTGACGATGACCTGGTCGCCATGCACGGGGCAGGTGACCTTGTCGCCCACGCGCGCGATACCGATGCCGCCGATGTCGCTCACCATCGACGCCTCGACCACGGTGCCACCGTGCGAGGTCTTGTCGCCGAGCCTGATGAAAGGTCCTGCCATCGTCTGTTCTCCTATCGTTCGCGCCGCTTCATCACGCCGGGCAGCCGCAATTCCGTGTGCCCGAAGTCCATCATCTTCCAGCGGCCGCCCCAGGTCAGGCCGACCGATTCCGCCACTTCGCCATACAGCTGGTAACCGCGCATGGCCCAGGGGTCCTTTTCCGAGATGACGATGCGGCCGTTGCGCAAGAAGGCGCTGTCGGCGGCCAGGCCGTACTGGTGCCAGCTCTGGAAGGCGGCGGCATTCGTCACGTTCGGTCCCATCGCCGCCAGCTCCTGCTGGCGTTCGGGACTGCGGTAGCCTTCCAGCAGGGCCATCTCGTAGCCGTGTTTTTCCTTCATGATGCGAAACACCAGCAGCAGCCGTTGCTGGAAATCCGGGTTGAGCATGACCCAGTCGCGGCTGGCCGAGGCGATCAGCGGACGTGCCTGGCTCACCTCGAAGGTGGTGAAGGCCATCGGCGGCAGGGGCGGCGGCGGCACCAGTTGCTCGCCTTCGAGCAGGGCCGCGACCTGGCCGTTGACCTCGCGCGTGTCGTCTTCGAATCCTCTCAATCGGGTATGCGTACCGCTCAGCAGCGCAAACAGCACCGGGGCGACCAGCAGAACGATCGCCGCGATGCAGATTGCATAATGCCGGCGCAGGAAGCTCGCGGCCTCGTGCAGGCCGTCCCGGCCGGCCTGGCGGGTCGATGCGAGGGCGTGGGTGCGCCGCTGCGCGATCGAATGCCAGTGCCGTTGAATGCGTGTGCCGGCGCCAAGCAGGGCCTGGAGCATGAAAGTGCGTCCCGCAGGGAACAGCACCATCCAGCTGACCAGGCATGCCAGTGCGAAGTACAGCGCAACAGCAAGGAGCAGCACGTACTTTTCCTTGTCTAAAAATTGTTGTGGAAATGCAGTTGCCGCAGAGTATATCTTTCTCTTCCGATAACAGCACGCACGATTGAAATCATGAGTAGTGCATAAGCGCGCACAATTGGTTACTTGATTTTTGGCACGATTTTTACAATCAGCGTAGAGTTATGCTTAACTCAACAGAGGAGTGTGTTTTGCACGACAGTCGCGAGCGCCGCCCTGGTTCAGGCCGGCCCAGCCTTCTTTCAGCGGACCCGGTCCCGGCGACCGAGGACCGCAGTGTGCTCAGCCAGCTCGATGGCCGGGCCGCGCCCGCACGCGCCTTGCCCTCATCCACCCGTTCTGCGCGCCGGTCCGGTGCGCGTGCCGCCGTCGTCGGCGTGGCCCTTGCCGGCATCGCGGGTGTGGCATGGTTGGCGCTGGGGAGTAGCGGCGATGCGCCCGAAGCGCCGTTGGCTGCCGTCCACGCGGTGCCGGCGCCCGTGAAGGCGCCCGCCGCGGTGGCGCCGCCTGCCGCCGTGCCGTCAGCTGCTGCGGCCGTGGCTGCCGCGCCAGCACAAGCGCCAGCGCCCGCCGATGCGGCGCCAGCCACGGCGGCCGTGATCCACGACGAGCAGCCGCCCGCCAAGGCGGGCAAGCAGGATCTCGCCAGCCTGCTGAATGCTCCTGCGTCTGCCTCCGCGCCGGCGGCAGACGCCAGGCCGAAGACGCCGGACGAAGCCCCGCGCAAGCACGAGACCCCGAAGAAGCCCGCGACCGAGAAGCTGGCGCGCAACGAGAAAGCGCGCGCGCCTGCCGCCCCGGCCCGGCCGAAGCCGGCGCACAAGCCCGTACCGAAGCGCGCCGAGCCGGCCGTCGACAGCGACGTCGCCCTGCTCGCCGCCCTGCTGGCCCATACCAAGACACCGGACTCCGGTTCGCCCGACGACATCTTCAGGCGCTGTGCAACGAACGCCACCGCGACCGAAGTGCAGCGCTGCCGCGTACGCGTGTGCCAGAGCAGCGCCCAAGGTGCGGCGGGATGCAAGTCGGTCCGGATTTCCAAAGCGCCGGGTTGACCATGCGGCACGACTTGCTGGACCAGGTCATGGCCGCGCTCGCACAGTTCGGCAGCGCCACCCGGCTGTATGAATTGATCCTCGAAGACCAGGGCACCGATCTCGGCTCGGGCGGCCTGCTGGTCGAGGCCTTCGCGGCGCGCGACCTGGTGCAGGGCGTGGGCGCGCGCGACGTGATCGCGCTGTCGACCAACGCCCACATCGACATCACGGCCCTGCTGGGCCAGGCCGCGGCGCTGGAAATCAGCCTCGCGGACGGCACGCGCGCCACTTTCGCCGGCGAGATCAGCGAGACGGCGATGCTCGGCAGCGAAGGCGGCTTCGCGCGCTACCGCGTCCGCATCAGCCACTGGATCTGGCGCCTGGCCCACGTGCGCAACAGCCGCGTGTGGCAAGACCGGACCGTGACCGACATCGTCGACGAAGTGTTCGACGCCCATGCGCCGGTGGCGCGCTGGCGCTGGAGCGAAGACGCTGCTGCCTTCATGGGCGGGGCGCTGCCGCGCAGCTACTGCTGCCAGTACCGCGAGTCGGACCTGGCCTTCGTCGAGCGCCTGCTGGCCGAGGAAGGGCTGGCGTGGCGCTTCGAGCAGGGCGAGGACGGCCCGGCGATGGTGATCTTTGCCGACTCCACCAGCGGCAGCGCCATCCCCGACGATCCGTCCAGCGCCGCGCCGGGCGTGCGCTTCCACGGCGCCCACGCGCGCGAACAGAGCGACACGGTACAGGCGCTGGCCACCGCACGCCGCATCGGACCGTCGGGCACGACCCTGCTCAGCTACGACTACAAGGCCAAGAAGGCGGTGGCCGCCAGCGTGCCCTCGCGCCTGGCCGGCTCGCCCAGGCTGCCGCCGCTCGAATCCTACGATGCGCCGGGCCAGTACCACTACGCCGGTCGCGACCAGGCCGAACGTTATGCCACGCTGCAGATGGAATCGCGCGAAGCCCGCACCCAGCTGTGGCGCGGCCGCTCCACGGTGCGCACGCTGCGCGCCGGCACCCGGCTCGAGATCACCGGTGCGCCGCTGCAGCGCCTGGGCGAAGCGGCGAGCTACACGGTGCTGCGGGTCGACAGCGTCGGCGTCAACAATCTGCCGGCAAAAGCCAGGGAGGCGCTGGCCGAACTGTTCGGACCGATCCCCGAGCTGCTCGAGGACGCCGTACGTGGGGACGCGCTGCCGGACTTCAGCCTGGCCATCGCCCAGGTCTCGACCAGCGGCTATGCCAATTGCTTCGAGGCGCTGCCGCACGACGTGGTGTGGCGCCCGCAGCTGGAGGGCAGCGATGGCCGCGCCCATCCGCGGCCGACGGCCATGGGCGCCCAGAGCGCGATCGTGGTCGGTCCCGACGGCGCCGACACGCCGTCCGGCGCCGACGAAATCTACTGCGACCAGCTGGGCCGGGTACGCATCCGCTTCCATTGGCAGGAGAGTGGTGACGCCACCTGCTGGGTGCGCGTGGCCCAGCGCCTGGCCGGCGGCGGCATCGGCAGCCAGTTCCTGCCGCGCATCGGGCAGGAGGTGATCGTCCAGTTCATCGAGAACGATATCGACCGGCCGCTCATCATCGGCGCCCTGTACAACGGCCAGGGCGAGGGCGGCGTGCAGCCCACGCCGGGCGGTGCGGGCGGCAGGGATGAGGAGCGCGGCGCTTTCGGCGCGGCCCACGATCACGCCGTCTCCAGCCAGGGCAACCTGGCGGGCGGCAATGCCCCGGTTTGGCATGGCGCATCGGGCGACAGCGCCGGACACCGCAACGCCGCCGCCCAGTGGGGCGTGCGCAGCAAGGAATTCGGCGGCGCCGGCTACAACCAGCTGCTGTTCGATGACACCGATGCGCAAGGGCGCGTCCAGCTGCGCACCACGCTGGCCGCCACCGAACTGAACCTGGGCCACCTGGTCCACGGCGCCGACAACTTCCGCGGCAGCCTGCGCGGCACCGGCGCCGAGCTGCGCACCGACGCCCATGGCGCGCTGCGCGCGAACGCCGGCCTGCTGGTGACCAGTTACGGCATCAACCACGGCGCGTCCGAGCGCGAACCGGCCGGCGACAACGTGGCCGGCATCGCGCTGCTCAAGCAGGCGGTCAAGCTGGGCGAAACCTTCAGCGATGCGGCGGTCAAGCACGAAACCGTCGGCCTGGCCGCCCACCTCGGCGCGGCGAAAGACCGCAGCAGCATCCTCGATTCGAAGGCGGCGCCGCTGCAGGCGATGCTGACGGCGGTGTCGGGCATGGTCGCATCGGACGGCATCGATGCCGCCAAGTCCAGCGCTTCGAGCAAGGACACCGCGCCGGGCGAAGGCAAGCTGCCGCACCTGACCGACCCCGTGATCGCGATTGCGGCCAAGGCCGGCCTGGGCGTGACGGCCGGGCAGGCGATCCAGCTGTCGAACGGCGAAACGGTGACGCTGATGAGCGGCCAGGACACGCAGTTCGTGACTGGAGGCCAGCTGCGCGTGCACAGCGGCCAGGCGATCGGCATGCTGGCCGGCGCGGTCAAGCCGGGCGAGGGCGGCATCGGGCTGCAGCTGATCGCGGCCAAGGATGCGCTGGACGTGCAGGCCCAGGCCGACGTGCTGAAGGTGCAGGCGCGTGACGAGGTGAATGTGGTCAGTGCGAATGCGCATGTGGACTGGGCGGCGGCCAAGAGCATCAGCCTGTCGACGGCGGAGGGGGCGAACATCACGATCGAGGGCGGGAATATCACGGTGCAGTGTCCGGGCAAAATTACGATCCATGCCGCGAAGAAGAGCTTCCTGCCGCCTGTACACTTGAGTTACCCCTTGCCGGCGATGCCGCGCTCGATTTGCGTCGCATGCCTGAAGAAGTCGCTCGAGGCAGCACCTGCCTTTACCTCCGTGGAGTAAGCCGTGTTGATCGATCCATACCACAAGGATTGGCTGGTCTATCTTACCGAACGCAACGCGTCATTGCCGGACAACGCTAACTTGATGCTCCTGCTCGACGGCGCATTCGTGCCTGGCCTGTTTCGTCGGTTTGGCGATGAGTATCGGCCGATTCTTCTGTTCGAATCTCTTCCCGGATGCTCGGAAGAGACCAAGGACGTGTCTCCATTCGTCGTTCAATTCGACGCGTTGAACAAGTCGTCCCTTGGGATTTTGTCCCATTGCAGCGGATGGCCCATGGTAAGTGCTGTTGCGACATACGAGAGCGCCGAGCAGTTGAGCGCGCGGCTCGCCGCATGGTGTGTCGTGGAGATTGATGCCCAGCGCTTTAATTTCCGTTTTCCGGATACGCGGCGCTTGCCTGCAATCTTCGAGGCGCTTACGCCACAACAGCGCACCGAATTCGCGGGCAATGCGATCAGCTGGGCTTATGTCGGACGAGACGGTCAGTGGCAAAACCTGTCAATTGAATCCGCGCCGTCGGCCACCAATCCGGTGGAACAGGCGCGACTGGACGACCAGCAATTTGCAACGTTGGTGGCTGACAGTGAAGCCGACGAGGTCTGGGTGCGTTTGCTGGACCGTGGTATCGAGTCTGGTTTACTGCCGTCGCAACGGCATGCTGTGCTTTCGAACGGGCTACGCATTGTTGATGCCGCTGGCGCCGATATGTCGACGAAACTGAGTTGGTGCGCCCACTGTATCGGCACGTATGTGGATGATGACATCGAGATGCTGCGAACACGATTTGCGCTATGGTTTCACCAACAAAGCAGGAATGACGATGAAGCGTTACATCACACTGTTTAGCATGATAATTGTGCTGCTGGCAGGATGTTCTGGAGCGGCGGCGACAATGGCATCTCCCCCGAAACCCACCGTCTCGGTCAATGTCCACGGCGTGAACTATACCGGCGACCCATTCCGTTATGTGATCGTGGAAGAAAAGAACCCATCTAATCAAGCTGGTGGGGAACATGTCGGCCCTTATAACGGAGGCGGCATCATGTGCTGCTTCACGCTGCCTAAGCATTGGAAACCGGGGTTACGGGTGAAGGTGCACTCGACTCATTGGTTGAAAAAGGATGCGAAGGGCAAACTGCCAGAAGTGAATAAGGTATATGCGTTGGATCTACCGCCTTACCCCGACGGCAAAGTTGGAGAGTTATGGGTATTGCGTACTTCCGAAGGTGGCATCGAGGTGGTGATGAGTGACGTCGAGCCTGACCAACCAGAGTGGCCTGGTAAAGTCAAAGGATGGCCAGAGCCGTCGCTGGCCTTTCAGAGGGAGCAATGGGAGTTGCATCGGAAGCACGCAGAAACCTATGTGTCGACATTTCAGAAAGCTCTGGAGGAAATTCAATCCGGTAACGGGAATAATTTGAACGATGAATGGGAGCTGGATAAAAAGTATCACGCCGAAGAAGTAGCGAAATTTTCTGGGCCACTTGACCCGAGATATAGAGAATATAAAAAACAAGGCTACATTGCGTCGTTAAAACTTGCCAAAGACAACCTCGATCAGATACTCAAAACCAAACCATGAGTACCCTATTGTGTCCGCCGATTCCCAAAAACTATGTAGCTGCGTCAGAATTTGAAAGTTTTTTTTCTACTGGCGAAATAAACCGACTATTTCCTTTGGAGTCGCGTGAACAGCCAAAGATCAAGGACCCAAAGGCGTCTTGCAACACAAATCTGTTTTTTGGATTCTTTTTCGATGGAACTGGCAATAACTATGAGTTAGCTGAAAAGACGGGCTCTCAATCGAATGTCGCCCGTTTGTATGACATATTCCCTGGGCGTGGCGTACCCAAAGTCCTTGATGGCGTCACCTGGAAGTACAGGCCTGAGCGCTACAATCACTTCTTTCGCGTCTATATTCCGGGCGTCGGGACACCTTTTGATCAGGTAAATGATACCGGCAGAGGATGGATGGAAACGCTCGGTGGCGGCATAGGGTTCAAAGGCGGAGATCGTATCGTCTGGGCACTGGTTCAGGCTGTTAATAATGTCCACCGATATTTTTATGGTCGTCCGCTTGTGTCGGCAGAGGAAGCAACGACTTTAGCAACGACAACACCCTTGTCAAGCGAGACTCGACAAAACATGACACTCAAAGTGATACCCGAGGTCAAAAACAAAGATGAGTATAAGATCGTAGCGCGAGTTGAATTTGAACGCATTTTGCGACGTCTGCACGCTAGTGTGTCTAAACATTGGTCGAATGGAGACGCACCCCCAGCCAACATAAACCCTGCGATTGTTAAAAAGATTTATATTTCGATTTTCGGGTTTTCTCGCGGGGCGACACAATCTCGAGCATTCGCCAACTGGCTTGACTCACTCTGCCGCTTGGATGCAATGATACGCGGAGAGGGAACTCGTAGTCTTGGTGGATTTCCCGTCGAGTTTGACTTTTTGGGGATTTTTGATACCGTCGCTTCAATTGGTATTAGCAATGCGGTAGGAAATATCCCGGGTTTGAGCGGTATTGACGGGCACGGGGCATGGGCTGATGCTGAGGATAGCTTGCGAATTCCAACCAGCATCAAGCAATGCGTACACTTGGTAGCCGGTCATGAGCTTCGCCGAAGCTTTCCATGCGACTCGATTTCAGTCGGTTCTGCTCTTCCTGCCGGTGCAAGCGAAATTGTTTTTCCTGGAGTTCATTCAGACATCGGTGGGGGATATGCACCGAGACAGCAGGGTAAAGGTCTAGATCCTTCTGGCGCCGATATGTTATCGAGATTACCTCTGCTTCTAATGTATAAGGAAGCGCGTCTCGCAGGTGTACCACTCAAGCTTGAACTTGCTGACCAGATTGCGAAGGAGAAATTTAAGGTTTCTGAGAAGACAATTGATGATTTTAATGCTTACCTCGCAAAATGCACCAAGCGTAATGGTTCTTTGACCGATATCATCAGGGGGCAAGCAATATTGCAAATGTCATGGCGATACTATCGCCGCGAAGGCGGGCCAACACCACTTCACAGGATTGCAAGTTACGGCAGGGCAACGGCATATGATAAAGGTGATCTGGTATCCGCCAATCGTGAATATAACGAAGAATTAAGAGACTTCGAAAAATCGATCATCAAACGAGGCAAGGTTAAACCAAA
>Ga0308160_10006091_pt1 | contig 12376 bp, 8 predicted proteins | sample PhyFR1_FD_201036 | JGI IMG/M metagenome (GOLD analysis project Ga0308160, IMG submission 201036) | Phyllosphere microbial communities from UC Gill Tract Community Farm, Albany, California, United States - DLSLF.R1 | ecosystem: Host-associated > Plants > Phyllosphere > Unclassified | place: USA... | reverse complement strand
ACCAGTCGATCTGGAAAGACGGCAAGAACCTGTTCGCCGGCGACGGCTATGCCGGCCTGTCGGAAACCGCCCTGTACTACATCGGCGGCATCATCAAGCACGCCAAGGCCCTGAACGCGATCACCAATCCGGGCACCAACTCGTACAAGCGCCTGGTGCCTGGCTACGAAGCCCCGGTCAAGCTGGCCTACTCGGCCCGCAACCGTTCGGCCTCGATCCGCATCCCGCACGTGGCGAACCCGAAAGGCCGCCGCATCGAGACCCGTTTCCCGGATCCGCTGGCCAACGTCTACCTGTGCTTCGCCGCCCTGCTGATGGCCGGCCTGGACGGCATCCAGAACAAGATCCACCCGGGCGAAGCGGCAACGAAAGACCTGTACCACCTGCCGCCGGAAGAAGACAAGCTGATCCCGACCGTCTGCGCGTCGCTGGAAGAAGCCCTGGAAGCCCTGGACAAGGACCGCGAGTTCCTGACCCGCGGCGGCGTGTTCAGCGACAGCATGATCGACGCCTACCTGGAACTGAAGATGGGTGAAGTCCAGCGCATGCGCATGACCCCGCACCCGATCGAATTCGACATGTACTACTCGTCGTAATCGTTTCAATAAGCTGTTGCGCTGCGGCATCAAAACCGTAAGCGAAAGTAAATGACGCGGGGCGAGCCGATGGCTTTCCCCGCGTTTTGCATTCCGATGCGGTATATTCGGCTGGACCTTGACTCCCGCGCCACCGCGCGCTTCCTCTACCGATGCGAATGACAACCAGTGTGACCTGCCGTGGCCTGAAACTGGCGCTGGCGGCGGGAATGATGTTCGGCGGCGCGGCCCAGGCCCAGACCACCGTCTACAAGTGCACCGACGCGCAAGGGCGGGTCGAGTTCACCGACACCAACAAGAAGGGCTGCAAGGCGCTGGACTTGCCGGGCTATATTGCGGCGCCGCCGGCACGCGCCGTCACGCCTGCCGCCGCCCCGGCTGCACGTACGAACAGCCCGGCCGGGAATGCGGCCGCGGCGGCCCCGAGCCCGTCCGACTTCCCGCGCGTGGATACGGGCCAGCAGCGCGCCCGCGACAACGACCGCCGCGAAATCCTGAACGAGGAACTGCGCGCCGAGGAATTGAAACTGGCCGAGCAGCGCCGCATATTCAACAACGGCGAGCCGCCGCGCAACGGCAACGAACGCAACTACGCCAAGTACCAGGAACGCGTGGGCCAGATGCGCGACGACATCGGCCGCACCGAGCGCAACATCGAGGCGCTGCGCCGCGAAATCGGCAACATCCGATGAACGAACACGAAGCACCACCGCAGCCGGCCCGCTTTGCCGGCCTCGAACTGCTGGCCTCCAGCGTGCTGCTGGTCGATCCAAGCGACCATGTCCGCTACGCCAATCCGGCGGCCGAGAACATGCTCGATGCCTCGCTGAAGTGGCTGTCGCGCCAGAGCGTGGCCAGCCTGTTCACCAACGGCGACGAACTGGCCGCCCTGTGCGACCAGACCCGCACCCACCAGTACAGCGATTTGCGCCAGGACCTGGCGCTGGAACGGCCGGGCCGCGAGACCCTGCATGTGCACAGCATCGCCAGTGCGCTGGAAAACGGCGAAGTCCTGATCGAGCTGCGCGAGAACGTGCAGCAGCTGAAGCTCGACCGCGAGGAACGTTTCCTCGACCAGAGCCAGGCCAACAAGGAACTGATTCGCAACCTGGCCCACGAGATCAAGAACCCGCTGGGCGGCATCCGCGGCGCGGCCCAGCTGCTGGAACTGGAACTGCCGCCGCTGCACCTGGGCGAGCTGAAGGAATACACCCAGGTCATCATCAAGGAAGCCGACCGCCTGCAAACCCTGGTCGATCGCCTGCTGGCGCCGCACCGCAAGCCGCACATCGTGGGCGACGTGAATATCCACGAAGTGTGCGAGCGCGTGCGTTCGCTCGTGCTGGCGGAATTCCCGAATGGCCTCACGATCCGGCGCGACTACGATGCCTCGATCCCCGAGTTCCGGGGCGACAAGGAACAGCTGATCCAGGCGGTGCTGAACATCGTCCACAACGCCGCACAAGCCCTCGCCAACCGCATCGCCAACGGGGATGCCGAGATCGTTTTGCGCACCCGCGTGGCGCGCCAGGTCACCCTGGCCAAGGTCCGCTACGGCCTGGCATTAGATTTGCATATCATCGACAATGGACCGGGTATCGCACCCGAGATCCGCGACCGGATCTTCTACCCGCTGGTGTCGGGACGGGAGGGCGGCAGCGGCCTCGGGCTGACGCTGGCGCAAACCTTCGTGCAACAGCACCAGGGGATGATCGAGTGCGAAAGCCGGCCAGGACTGACGGATTTCAGGATCCTGCTGCCGCTGCCATAAGTGGTCGTGGCAGGACGCCGCGGTCGCTTATGAATCCACATTGCGGAAAGCCACGAACTACATGAAACCAATCTGGATTGTCGACGACGACGCATCGATCCGCTGGGTGCTGGAAAAAGCCCTGGCGCGCGAAAACCTCGAGACGCGCAGCTTCGCCAACGCCCGCGATGCGATGACTGCCTTCGAAACCGATACGCCGCAAGTGCTGGTGTCGGACATCCGCATGCCCGGCGAATCGGGCATCGACTTGCTCCAGGCCGTCAAGGAACGCCATCCCGGCCTGCCGGTCATCATCATCACCGCTTTTTCCGACCTCGATTCGGCCGTCGCCTCGTTCCAGGGCGGCGCCTTCGACTACCTGGCAAAACCCTTCGACATCGACAAGGCTGTCAGCCTGATCCGCCGCGCGCTCGAGGAAAGCCTGCGCGAAGCCAGTGTGGAAGCGGCGCCCGCCGAAACGCCCGAGATCCTGGGCCTGGCGCCGGCGATGCAGGAAGTGTTCCGCGCGATTGGCCGCCTGTCGCAATCGAACGTCACCGTGTTGATCACCGGCGAATCCGGCACCGGCAAGGAACTGGTCGCCAGCGCCCTGCACAAGCACAGCCCGCGCGCCCAGCAGCCTTTCATAGCGCTGAACACGGCAGCGATTCCAAAGGATTTGTTGGAGTCCGAACTCTTCGGCCATGAGCGCGGCGCGTTTACCGGCGCCCAGGCCATGCGGCGCGGGCGCTTCGAGCAGGCCGAGAACGGCACGCTGTTCCTGGATGAAATCGGGGACATGCCATTTGATCTGCAAACCCGACTTTTGCGCGTGTTGTCGGATGGTCACTTCTACCGCGTCGGCGGGCACCAGCCGGTGAAGGCGAATGTGCGCGTGATCGCGGCCACCCACCAGAACCTGGAACAGCGCGTGCGCGACGGCCTGTTCCGCGAGGATTTGTTCCACCGCCTGAACGTGATCCGCCTGCGCTTGCCGAGCTTGCGCGAGCGGCGCGAAGATATCCCCTTGCTGGCGCGCCACTTCTTGGTGCAGAGCGCACACCAATTGGGCGTCGAGCCGAAGCGCATGAGCGACAGCGCGATGCGTTTCCTGTCCGGCCTGGAATTGCCGGGCAACGTGCGCCAGCTGGAAAATTTGTGCAACTGGATCACGGTGATGGCGCCGGGGCAAACCGTCGAGATCAAGGATTTGCCGCGCGATTTGACGCAGGGGCAGGGGACTGCGACCGCCTCGCCGGTGCAGCCGGCGTTTGCCGACGGCGGTTCGCCGGTCCCGGCCGCGCTGGCCGTGCCGCCATCGCCGGACGGCTGGATCGGCTTGCTGGAATTGCAGGCGGCGAGCATGCTCAGCGCCGGCCAGTTCGAGGTGATGGACACGCTCGGCAAGCAGTTCGAGTCGGCGCTGATCAAGACCGCGCTGAAGCATACGCACGGGCGCAAGAACGATGCGGCGATGCGGCTGGGGATCGGGCGCAATACGATCACGCGCAAGATCGTCGAGCTGGGGATAGACGGAGCGCGCGAGGAATAGCCGCGTCGTAGGCAGGCCGCGGACTTCAAATGCGGCCTGGGGCTTCCAATGCGGCCTGCGGCTTCAAATGCGGCCTGCGGCTTTATATGAGGCCTGCGGCCTGGACCGTACGGTGGGCACGCCGTGCCCACGCGAAAGGCGGCATGGTGTTGGCTGCGTTTGAATGGGGCGGCCTGCCTTGCCACGCTGCGTCTCAATGCATGTCCCGCGGCTCCAAACCTGCCAACACGGTGCATCGTTCCGCGTGGGCACGGAGTGCCCACCGTACGTTCTGCGCCGCAGGCCGTCATGGCGCGTCGATTGGACAGGACCGGATGGTGTAAGCTCACGCATCGCTGTCCCATCCATTGTCACTTCATGCTGATTAACTGCGTCGCCTACCAGGAAGGCAAGAAACTCTCCGATATCCCGGTCGAGGATATCAGCGAATACCTGAAACAACCCGACTGCTTCGTCTGGGTCGCCTTGCGCGATCCCGACCCTTCCGAACTGGCCGTCATGCAGGAAGAGTTCGGCCTGCACGAGCTGGCCGTGGAAGACGCCTCGCGCGGCCACCAGCGCCCCAAGCTCGAGGAGTATGGCGACTCGCTGTTCGCCGTCGTGCGCACCGTCTATCTCGACCACGAGGAACTGTGCTCGGGGGAGGTCGCGATTTTCGCCGGCCCCAACTACGTGCTCTCGGTGCGGCGCGATTCGGCCCAGGGTTTCCTCGGCGTGCGCGCCCGCGCCGAGCGCGAGCCGCACCTGCTGAAAAAGGGTTCCGGCTTCGTGCTCTACGCGCTGATGGACGCCGTGGTCGACCGCTACTTCCCCATCGTCGACAAGCTCGAATCCGACCTCGAGTCGATCGAGGACCGCATCTTCGGCGGCCAGGGCGCCCAGCGCGACAACATCGAGCGCCTGTACGACCTGAAGCGCAACACCCTGGTGCTGCGCCACGCCGTGATGCCGCTGCTGGACGCGGTCGGGCGCCTGCATGGCGGCCGGGTGCCGAACGTGGCGTTTGAAACCCAGGATTATTTCCGCGACATCCACGACCACCTGCTGCGTATCGCCGGGCGCCTGGACACCATCCGCGACACCATCGCCACCGCGATCCAGGTCACGCTGTCGATGGTCGCCATCGACGAGAACGAGATCAACAAGCAGCTCGCCGCCTACGCCGCCATCTTCGCCGTGTTCACGGCCTTTGCCGGCATCTGGGGCATGAACTTCGAGTTCATGCCCGAGCTGAAGTGGAAGTATGGGTATCCGGCGGCGATCGCCGCCATGGTCGGCGTGAGTTACTACATGTACCGCCGATTTAAAAAAGCGGGTTGGCTCTAGCGCCGCTGACAAGCCCGCATGGCGGCGTTGCACCGCCTCGCCGTACTTTCGTACTGTCTTCGGCGGCGCGCCTTGCCCTGCAGACTTGTCAGCGACGCTAGAAAATCAGCTGCGGCCGGCAGTCGCCGCGCTGCCGCCCGTGGCCACCACGATCAGCCCGATCGCCAGCCACTGCACGACCGTCAGCACTTCGCCCAGCACGAAGTAGCCGGCCAGAGCGCCGACCGCCGGGCCGGCGCTGACCAGGATGCCGAACACCCGGCGCGGCAGGCGCGACAAGGCCATCATCTCGAGCGAATAAGGCAGGATGCTCGACAGCACCGCCACCACCAGGCCGCCCAGCAGGACGGCCGGCGCGAACAGGGCAGGGCCGGCCTGGGCCAGGCCCACCGGCACCGTGCAGATGGCCGCCACCAGCATGCCCCAGGAAACCACGTGGCCGCCCTTGAGCGTGGACACGCGCTTGCCGAACACGATGTACATCGCCCAGCAAAAGGCGGCGCCGAGCGCGGCGGCCACGCCGACCGGATCGAGCGCCGTGGCATGGGAAGTCGTTGGCGCCAGCAGGTACAGCCCACCGGCCGCGCAGGCCACCCAGGCGAAGTCGCGCAGGTGGCGCGAGGACAGCACCACCACCGCCAGCGGCCCGATCACCTCGATGGCGATCGCAATGCCGATCGGGATGCGCGCGAACGCCGCGTAGATCAGGAGATTCATAAAGCCCAACATCAGGCCATAGATGGCGATGTTGCCCATATCGCGCCGTGCCAGTGCCGCGCCGCGCCAGGGCCGCCAGAAGGCCAGCAGCAGGAGCGCCGCCAAGCCCACGCGCACGGCGGTGACGCCGGCGCTGCCGACCAGCGGGAACAGGCCCTTGGCATAGGCCGCCCCGAAATTCACGGAAATGATGGAGCCGGCCACGGCCAGCAGCGGCGCGAGCGCGCCACTGGCATGTGCTGGCGTGGCCTGTTGCAAGACGCTCAGTCCTGCAGCGCAGGCACGGGCACGCCCATGGCCAGGGCCACGGCCTCGGCCACGCGGATACCGTCCACCGCCGCCGACATGATGCCGCCGGCATAGCCCGCGCCTTCGCCGGCCGGGAACAGGCCGCGCGTGTTCAGGCTTTGCAGATCGTCGTCGCGGCGCTTGATGCGAATCGGCGAGGAGGTGCGGGTCTCGACGCCGGTCAGTACCGCGTCGTGCTTGTAGTAGCCCTTGATCTGTTTGTCGAAGGCGACAAACGCTTCGCGCAGCGCCGTGATCGCGTATTCCGGCAGCGAGGGCGCCAGGTCGGTCAGGTGCACGGCCGGGCGGAACGACGGGACCACCGAGCCGAATTCGGTGGACGGAATGCCCTTCACGAAGTCGCCCATCAGCTGGCCCGGCGCGTCATAGGTGCTGCCGCCCAGCACAAAGGCGCGCGACTCCAGCTCGCGCTGGAAGGCGATGCCGGCCAGCGGGTGCCCCGGGAAATCCTCGGGCGTGATGCCGACCACGATGGCGCTGTTGGCGTTGCGCTCGTTGCGCGAATACTGGCTCATGCCGTTGGTGACCACGCGGCCTTCTTCCGAGGACGCGGCGACCACGGTGCCGCCCGGGCACATGCAGAAGCTGTAGACCGAGCGCCCGTTCGAGGCGTGGTGCACGATCTTGTAGTCGGCGGCGCCGAGGATCTTGTTGCCGGCGTTCGGGCCGAAGCGGCAAACGTCGATCAGCGATTGCGGGTGCTCGACGCGAAAGCCGATCGAGAACGGCTTGGCTTCGACATACACGCCACGCTTGTACAGCATCTCGAAGGTATCGCGCGCGCTGTGGCCGACCGCCATTACCAGGTGGTTGGTCGTGATGGTTTCGCCCGAGGCCAGCACCACGCCGCGCACCTGGCGCACGCCGTTCTGCTCGCTGACCAGCACGTCGTCGACGCGGGTCTGGAAGCGGATCTCGCCGCCCAGCGAGATGATCTCGGCGCGCATCTGCTCGACCATCTTCACCAAACGGAAGGTGCCGATGTGCGGCTTGCTGACGTACATGATCTCTTCGGGTGCACCGGACTTCACGAATTCGGTGAGCACCTTGCGGCCGTAATGCTTCGGGTCCTTGATCTGGCTATACAGTTTACCGTCCGAGAAGGTGCCGGCGCCGCCTTCGCCGAACTGCACGTTCGATTCGGTGTTCAGCTTGCGCTTGCGCCAGAAGCCGAAGGTGTCGACGGTGCGCTCGCGCACGACCTTGCCGCGTTCCAGTACCAGGGGATTGAGGCCCATCTGGGCCAGGATCAGGGCCACGAACAGGCCGCAGGGGCCGGTGCCGACCACGATCGGGCGCGGCGTGCCGGCGGGCGGCCGCGCGGCGTCGACGAACTTGTAGCCGGTGTCCGGCGAAGGCACGATGTACTGGTCTTGCTGGAGGCGCTGCAGCACCGCCGCCTCGTTCTTCACCGCGACGTCGATGGCGTAGATCAGCACGATCGCGGCTTTCTTGCGGGCGTCGTAGCTGCGCTTGAAGACGGTGAAATCGATCAGGTCGGCGGCCTGGATGCCGAGGCGCGCCAGGATGGCGTCGCGCAGGGCGTGGTCGGGGTGGTCGAGGGGGAGCTTGAGTTCGTTAATTCGCAACATAGGTTTTGTGTAGGGCGCCAGCGGGGGCGGTCAAATCAATCCGCTATTTTACTTCAGCCGGGGCAGCCGATCAGGCACCGGGCCACGCTGCCGGCCGCTTAGTCATTTCCGCGCCACAATAGGCTACTGTCGGTCAAAACCATATATGCACTTTTCCGGCAAATCAGGCGCACATTTCCGGTGCGTCGCGCCAAATGATTCTTTTTGCATATGTGTTGTTTTTACACATTTGGTTTATTGCGTTTCGTTGACACTCTGACTTTCCACATGGTTTTATGTGTCCACTGAAATAACGTTTCGACGTGGATAAACTACGTAGATAGGGTATTCATTTTCATTTCGTTTTTACATGGAAACACCCACACCAAAGCGGACCGTACCAGTCGCGAAGATCGTTGAACGTATGACCGAAGCATCCTGAAAAAAAGTATCTCACGCTCAAAGTGTGAAGGAAGGGAGCGTGCTGCGGCACGCCAGGTTCGAAAGAGACACGCAGCAACGTACACCCGTACGCCTGCCGAATAAAAATCAACCTCGAGAAAAGCCCAGAAGGAGAAGCATTCATGATGTTTAAGTTGAAGTCGATGCCGTACGCAATTTCGGCCCTGGTCGCTACCGGCGCCCTGGCCGGCATGAGCCCCGCCATGGCCCAGGAAGCCCCGGCGCAAGCCCAGCCCATGCAGCGCGTGGTGGTGACCGGCTCGCTGATCAGCCGTGCCGACACCGAGACCCCGACTCCGGTGCAGGTGCTGACCGCGGCCGACATCCAGAAGAGCGGCAAGACCTCGGTCGCCGAACTGCTGAGCGACCTGGCCGCCAACGGCGCCGGCACCCTGGGCACCGGCTTCTCCGGCGCCTTTGCCAACGGCGCCTCCGGCATCTCGCTGCGCGGCCTGACCGTCGGCGCCACCCTGGTGCTGGTCGACGGCCACCGCATGGCCCCGTATCCGCTCTCGGACGACTCGCAGCGCTCCTTCGTCGACGTGTCCTCGATTCCCTTCGACGCCATCGAGAGCATCGAAGTCCTGAAGAGCGGCGCTTCCTCGCTGTACGGCTCCGACGCCATTGCCGGCGTCATCAACATCAAGCTCAAGAAGAATCTCACCGGCACCCGCCTGACCGTCGAACACGGCGACACCCAGCATGGCGGCGGCAAGACGCGCCGCGGTTCGTTCAGCACCGGCATCGGCGACCTCGACGCCGACGGCTACAACGCCTTCATCACCACCGAATGGCGCATGCAGGATCTGATCATGGTGGCCGACCGCGATACGCGCGGCTGGGCCAACCGCGACTGGACTGGACGCGGCGGCAACAACCTGACCCTGGGCCTGCCGACCAGCCTGAACAACTTCCTGACGGCGCCCAGCACCCCCTTCCTGTACAACACCGCCGGCGCCGGCGGCGCCAACAATGCGGCGAACTTCCAGTTCCTCGACCCGAGCTGCAACTACACGCTGTACCGCGCAGGCGGCTGTACCGTACGCGACACCGTCACCTTCATCCAGCCGCCGACCAAGAACGTCAACGTCCTGATCGGCATGACCAAGAAGCTGACCGAGGAATGGGAAGTGGCCTTCAAGGGCTCGATGTTCAAGCGCGACAGCCTGAACAACCGCGGCGTCCCCTACACCTATTCGCCGGAATCCTTCGCCGGTAACACCACCCTGGTCAACGGCGTGCTCACCGGCGGCGTGAACGCCATTCCGAGCACCCTGTTTGCACCCGGCGCAGCAGTCGGCAGCGGCGTCACCAACAACCTGGGCGGCCCTGCCTCGCTGTACGGCTACATTCCCGGCGCGGCGCCCGAGCGCACCACCGACAACAGCAGCACCGCCACCCGCTTCTCGGTCGACCTGACCGGTAGCGCCTACGGCTGGGATGTGAGCGCCTCGGGCGGCGCCACCCGCGTCAAGACCAAGGCCGAGTACAGCGGCTACATCAACCGCGTGGCGCTCTACAACGCCATCAACGCCGGTGTCTGGAATGTCCGCGGCGGCAACCCTGACGCCCTGGTGGCCCAGGTCGCCCCTTACTTCCGCAACACCCTGGAATCGACGCTGAACTACGCCGACCTGGTCGGATCGCGCGAACTGATGCAACTGGGCGCCGGCCCGCTGGCCGTTGCGGCCGGTGTGCACTGGCACGAGCGCAAGCAGAACGCGCCACCGTCGAGCCTGACCGCGAACGGCCTGGTGGCCAGCACCTCGGCCTTCACCATCGGCGACGAAACCAACACCGCCGCCTTCGCCGAGCTGCGCGCCACCCCGATCCAGAACCTGGAAGTCGGCGTCGCCGGCCGCTACGACCACTACGACACCTACGGCAATTCGTTCACGCCGTCGGCCAACTTCATGTGGAAGCCGATGCAGCAGGTCAGCGTGCGCGGTACCTTCGCACGCGGCTTCCGCGCACCGAACCCGGCCGAAGTCGGGAATGCCGGTTCCTTCTTCACCTTCAACGCGATCGACGACCCGATCCGCTGCGCACAGGGCGGCGGCACCGAGACCACGATCCCGGCCGGCACCGTGCCGACCTCGTGCGGCATCAACCCGCCTTACGTCCAGACCACCAACCCTGAGCTGTCGCCGGAAAAATCGAAGTCCTACACTCTGGGTGTGATCCTCGAACCGGTGCGCGGCCTGAACCTGTCGCTGGACTACTACAACATCAAGATCAACAACCTGGTCGTGACGCGCGCCGGCAACGATCCGAGCTTCGTGCCCGACTGGGTGCGCGGCGCGCCGGTGCCGGTCCAGATCGCCACCGGCAACGGTGACGAAACGGTGCTGGGTACGCCTGCCGTCGGTCCTATCCTGTATGCGGCTTCGCCTTACATCAATGCGGGCAGCACCAAGACCCACGGCATCGAGGCGGACGTGCGCTACCGCTGGCGCCTGCCGAGCGAAATGGGCGCCATCTCGGCCAACCTGAGCGCCGCCCACACCTTCGGCTATGAAACCGAAGTGGCGGGCGTGAGCTACCAGCTGGCCGGCACCCAGGGTCCGTCGTCGGTCGGCGGCGCCACCGGCAATCCGAAGAACCGCGCCCAGTTCACCCTCGGCTACAACCGCGGCGCCTTCGATGCGACGGCCACGGTGAACTACACCAGCGGCTTCTCGACCATCGACCCGGCCCTGGGCGCGACCGACTGCGCATCGACCGCGCTCGACGTCGGCGGCCGCACCTACTTCCGCCGCCTGGTGCAGCCGGACTACTACTGCAACGTGTCCTCGTTCACCACCACGAACCTGAACCTGCAGTACAAGTTCAGCGACCACCTGACCCTGCGCGCGGCCGTGCTCAACCTGTTCGACAAGGAACCGCCATACGACGTCGCCACCTACGGCAACGCGAATGCCCAGACCTCGTACAACGCCTCGCTGCACCAGGCCGGCGCCATCGGCCGCTTCTACAGCCTGGCTGTGAACTACACCTTCTGATAGGGAAGGGAGCAGCGGCAGCGATGCCGCTGATCCAAAGACAAAGCCCCGCGACAGTCGCTTGTCGCGGGGCTTTTTTTATTCGCAAAGCGGCAACCTACATGCCGCCCCAGATCCCGGCCAGCATGGCCATCGCGGCCAATGCCGCCGTCTCGGTACGCAGCACGCGCGGCCCCATGCTCAAGGGCAGGGCGCCGGCGGCGATGGCCGCATCTTCTTCTTCAAGCGAAAAACCGCCTTCCGGACCGACCAGCAGGGTCAGCGCCTGCGGCGCGTTCGCCTGCGCCCAGGCCGCCAGCGACTGCGTGCCGCGCGGGCTGAGCAAGATACGCGGCTGCGGCGTCGCGGGCGGCGCGTCGATCCAGCGCCGGAATTCCGCCAGCGGCAGCAAGGCCGCCAGGCGATTCCGTCCACTCTGCTCGGACGCCGACGCGATCACCCCTTGCCAGTGGGCCTGGCGTTTTTCCAGACGATCGCCGGCCAGGCGCACCACGCTGCGCTGGGCCGCCAGCGGCTGCACGGCGGCCACGCCGAGTTCCACCGCCTTCTCGACGATCCAGTCCATCTTCGACCCCTCGGGCAAGCCCTGGGCCAGGGTCACGGAATAGGGCAGTTCGACGTCGATGTCATCGAAGGCGTCCACCGTCGCGCTCGCCCGCTTCTTGCCGGCTTCCAGCAGCGTGGCCCGGTATTGGCCGCCGCGGCCGTCGAACAGGGTCAGCGCGGCGCCCGGCTGCAGGCGCACCACGTGCAGGTGGTGGGCGACGGCGTCGGGCAGGTCGATGGTGGCGCCGGCGGCCAGCGGCTGTGGGCAATAGAAACGGGGCATGCGATTCCTGTTAACAATATGAGCAGCAAAACCTGCATTTTAAGTCGGCAACGATTTGGGAAGGGAGGGCTCTGGTAAAATAACGGGCTACGGCCCGCCGCAGGCCCTTCCGCTTTCCAATCCAGACTCACGTCATCCATGAAATCTACGCAAACCACCACCTTGATGGCCAACGCGATCCGCGCGCTGGCGATGGACGCTGTTCAAAAAGCGAATTCCGGCCACCCTGGCATGCCGATGGGCATGGCGGAAATCGCCGTTG